>JACDJC010001427.1_pt1 | contig 21139 bp, 20 predicted proteins | sample 7454191 | NCBI WGS metagenome assembly JACDJC01 (sample SAMN14253291, study PRJNA609438) | sludge metagenome | isolation source: sludge after 25d culture with pyrite and EDTA | collected 2018-12-20 | reverse complement strand
TGCATGATCATCCGGATGGTGGTCGACTTGCCCGCGCCGTTCGGGCCGAGGAGGCCGAACACGGCGCCCGCAGGCACCGAGAGCGAGAGGGCATGCACGGCGGTGTGACCGGCGAACCGATTCGTGATGCGGTCCAGGGAGACGACGAAGTCGGGCATCGGGCTCGGTGGGGTGACGAGGGCCTGAAGGGAGATCGTGGGAGGAAAAAGAGGAGGTCGAGAGCGGGATGGCAAGAGAGACCCCGGCAGCCGGCGGTCCGGGGCGCGGGGACGTCGCCCCTCTGGCAGGATGAAAACCGCTTTTGTATGTTCGCCCTATGCCCTACACGATCAAGATCGACCGGACGCTGTGCAGCGGGTACGGGGACTGCGTCGGCCTGGCCCCCGATGTCTTCGCGCATGACGAGGAGAACATCTCGGTCGTCGTGGACCCGGAGGGCGCCGAGGACGAGCTGATCCTCGACGCCGCCCGCGCCTGTCCTGTAGACGCCATCACCCTGGTGGACGAACATGGGGACCAGGTGTGGCCGTAGAAAAGGTCTGAGGACTGGGGACAGAGGGCAGCCGCCCGGTCCCCAGTCCGCAGTCCTCGCTGTCCGCCGTTGCTACCCGACCGCCTCCATCAACTGCCGTATCCCCCGCACCTCCCCCTCCGGAATCAGCTTGTTCTTCATCGTCGCCCGCACGCCGAACTTCAGCGTCTTCTCCAGGTATTCCTCCCGGGTCCCCGCCGTCACCCCATCCTCGTAGCAGCCGGCATCGTGCAACAGGACCCCTTTGGGGGTCACCGAGTCGAACCGGCCGACCCAGAGGGCGTTGGCCGTTTCGAGCACCACGGTGATCCCGTGGAGGTCGTGGTGGCCGGGATGGAAGACGTGCCCGCTCACGCGCCGACGGAGTTGCTGCAGTGGGCGTCGAATGCCTTCGTCAGGTCGGCGGCGATGGCCTGCGGGCTCCGCCCCTCGATCTGGTGCCGGTGGACGAAGTGCACCACCTCGCCGTCGCGGAGGAGCGCGATGGAGGGGGAGCTGGGCTGGTACTCCCCGAAATAGCTCCGGGCCCGTGCCACCGCGTCGAGGTCCTGGCCCGCGAAGACCGTCACGGTCCGGTCCGGCAGTACGCCGTGCCCGAGGGCCATCTTCATCGCCGGGCGGGCGTTGCCGGCGGCGCAGCCGCAGACCGAGTTCACGAAGACCAGGGTGGTGCCGGTGCTGCCGCCGATGGCGGCGTCCACGTCGGCCACCGTCCGAAGCTCGGCGGCGCCCATTTGGGTCATCTCGGCCCGCATCGGGGCCACCAGCGATTCAGGATACGGCATGTGCGTCGAATCTCCCTTTGCAATGGAGAGGGCCCACCGGGGCCCTGATGTCATTCGGTCGAGATCGGCTCGCCGGCGCCGGCCAGCGCCGCCTTCAGGGTGTGCCACGCCAGGCTGGCGCACGTGCCCCGGACCGGGTACGCGGACACCCCGGCCCGCGCCTGGAGCTTGCCGAGCGCCTTCCGCTCCGCGGCGCCCTCGAGGCGGCCGGTCACGAGCTTCTGGAACTCGTCGGCGAGCGCGATGGCGTCCGTGCGGGACTTTCCCTTGACCGCCGCCGTCATCAGCGAGGCGGAAGCCTTCGAGATGGCGCAGCCGTTGCCGAGGAAGGCCACGTCCTTGACGGTGTCCCCCTCGACGTCCACCCAGACCGTCAGGCGGTCGCCGCAGAGCGGGTTGTGCCCGTCCGCATGGCTCGCCGGCGGGGGCAGTTCGTGAAAGTTCCTCGGCGTCTTGTTGTGGTCGAGGATGACGCTCTGGTACAGCTCGTCGAGGTCGCGGCTCACGCAAAGACCTCCCGCGCGCGGTGCAGGCCCCGCACGAGCACGTCGATTTCGTCGAGGGTGTTGTAGAAGGCGAACGAGGCCCGCGCCGTGGCGTTGACCCCGTAGCGCTCCATGACCGGCTGGGCGCAGTGGTGTCCCGCCCGGATGGCCACGCCGTCGGAGTCGAGGATGGTGCCGAGGTCGTGCGGGTGCACGCTCTCGAGCGTGAAGGCGAGCACGCCGGCCTTCTCGCGCGCCGTGCCGACCAGGCGCACCCCGGGCACAGCGCGCACCAGCTCAGTGGCGCGGGCGAGCAGGGTCCGCTCCCAGGCGCCGATCGCGTCGAAGCCGACGCCCCGCACGTAGCGCAGCGCGGCGCCCAGACCGATCACCTCGGCGATCGCCGGCGTGCCCGCCTCGAACTTGGCTGGCAGGGGCGCGAAGGTCGTCCCGGCGAAGCTCACGGTGTGGATCATGTCGCCACCGCCCTGCCAGGGCGGCATCGCCTCCAGCAGCGAAGCGCGGCCCCAGAGGACCCCTACGCCGGTGGGCCCGAAGACTTTGTGGCCCGAGAAGGCGTAGAAATCACAACCAAGCGCCTGGACATCCACCGGCATGTGGGGCGCCGCCTGCGCGCCGTCCACCACCACCACCGCACCGGCCTCGTGGGCGAGCCGGGTCATCTCCGCCACCGGGTTGATCGTGCCGAGGGCGTTGGAGATGTGCACCACGCCGACGATGCGGGTCCGCGGACCCAGCATCCTCCGGTAGGCGTCGAGGTCCACCTCGCCGGCATCGGTGATCGGGATGGCGCGGACGACGGCGCCGGTCTGCCCCGCCACCAACTGCCAGGGCACGATGTTGCTGTGGTGCTCCATCGTGGTCAGGAGGATCTCGTCGCCGGGCCTGAGCGTCGTGCGCCCATAGCTCTGCGCCACGAGGTTGATCGCCTCCGTGGTGCCGCGGACGAAGATGACCTCGTGCGAAGCCGGGGCGTTGAGGAAGTCGCGGACGTCGTCGCGGACGGCGTCGAACGCCAGCGTCGCCCGCTCGCTCAGGTAGTGGACGCCCCGGTGGATATTGGCGTTCTCCTCCGCCAGGAAGCGCCGCACCGTCTCGATGACCACCAGCGGCTTCTGTGCGGTGGCGGCGTTGTCGAAATACACCAGCGGCTTCCCGTCCACCCGCGTGCCCAGGATCGGGAAGTCGCGCCGGATGGCGTGGACATCGAGGGGGGCCGCGGGGCCGCGGGGCAGGGGGGCGGTGGTCGCGGACGTCGTCACGCCGACTCCTGCCTCGCGGCCCTGCTGCCCCGCTGCCCCGCCTTGAGCAGCCACTCCCTCATCAGGTCCTCGAGATGATCCACCACCGGGCGGCTCCGGATCTCCTCGAGCACGTCCGCCGCGAAGGCGTAGGTGAGGAGGGTCTGCGCCTCGGCCGCGGGGATGCCGCGGCTCTGGCAGTAGAAGAGCGGCACCGCGTCGAGGCTGCCCACCGTGGCGCCGTGGGTGCACTTGACGTCGTCGGCGAAGATCTCGAGCTGCGGCTTGGTGTCCACCTTGGCCGTCTCGGAGAGCAGCAGGTTCTTGTTGGTCTGCTTGCCGTCCGTCTTCTGCGCCACCGGATGGACGTACACCTTGCCGTTGAACACCCCGTGCCCGTGCCCGTCGAGAATGCCCTTGTACACTTCCCAGCTGGTGCAGTTGGGAGCGGCGTGCTCGATCCGGGTCTGGTGGTCCACGTGCTGCCGGCCCTCGCCGAGGTACAGGCCATAGAGGGTCGCGTGCGCGCCTGGTCCGGCCAGGGTGGTGTAGATGTTGGTCCGGGAGAGGGCCGCGCCCTGCGCGAACGAGAACGAGTTGAGGTAGCTGTCCCGTTCCTGGCGCACCTCGAGCGTGGCCAGGTGGAAGGCCTGGACGCTCTCCCGCTGGATCTTGCAGTGGTCGAACCGCGCGCCGGCCGCCAGGTCTGCCTCGGTGACGGTGCTGGTCAGGGCGACGCCCTCGGCCAGCGCCACGTAGCTCTCCACGACGGAGGCTACCGCGTTGGCGCCGAGCACCACCACGTTCCGCGGGAAGACGGCGCCGCGGAGCGCACGGCCGTCCGCCACGAAGAGCACGTGGATCGGCGTGTCCACCACGGTGCCCGCGGGAAGGACGACGGCGTACCCGTCCAGGAACGCGGAGGCGTTCTGGCCGACGAGGGCCGCGGCGGCCGGCTGGATGGCCACCTTGCCCAGCGTGCCTTCCACCAGCTCCGGGGCATCGAGGAGCAGCTCGGCCAGCGACCCGACCCGGGCGCCGGCCGGCAGCCCGGCCAGCCGCGAGAGCGCCGGCTGGAACCGACCGTTCGCGAAGACGAGGCGCGGCCACTCGGCGTGCCCGAAGAGGAAGGGCGCGAGGTCGGCCTCCGTCAGGGCGCCGGGCGCCCGGGCGGAGCCGAGCTCCGCCCTTCCGATGGGCGACAGGTCGGTGAAGCGCCAGTCTTCCTCGCGGGTGGTCGGCAGCCGGAGCCCCTCGAAGCGGGCCGCCCCCTCGCGCCGGAGCTGGGCGACCCACCCCGGCTCGATGGCGCGGGGAGCGGGGGCCACGGGCGTCCCGGTGGCGGTCACGCGACGGCTCCCGCAGCTTCGGTCAGCCACTCGTAGCCGCGCGCTTCGAGTTCGAGGGCCAGCTCCTTGCCGCCGGAGCGCACGATCCGGCCCCCGGCCAGCACGTGCACGTAGTCCGGCACGATATGGTTGAGCAGCCGCTGGTAGTGGGTCACCACGATGGTGGCGCTGTCAGGGCGGCGGAGCGCGTTGACGCCGTCGGCGACGATCTTGAGCGCGTCGATGTCGAGGCCGGAGTCGGTCTCGTCGAGGATGGCCAGGGACGGCTCGAGCACCGCCATCTGGAGGATCTCGTTCCGCTTCTTCTCGCCGCCCGAGAAGCCGGCGTTGACCGCGCGGCTCATGATCTCGGGGCCCCATTCCACCAGCTTGAGCTTCTCCTCGAGCAGGTCGAGGAAATCCATGGGGTCGAGCTCCTCCAGTCCCTGCGCCTTCCGCTTGGCGTTGTACGCGGCGCGGAGGAAGTAGGCGTTCGTGACGCCGGGGATTTCCACCGGGTACTGGAAGGCCAGGAAGACGCCGGCCTGCGCCCGCTCCTCCGGCTCCATGTCCAGCAGGTCCTGGCCCTTGTAGGTGACCGAGCCGCCGGTCACCTCGTAGGCAGGATGGCCGGCGAGCACCTGCGCCAGCGTGCTCTTGCCGCTGCCGTTGGGGCCCATGATGGCATGCACCTCGCCCGCGTTGACGGTGAGGGTGATGCCGCGGAGGATTTCGACGCCACCCGCGGTGGCGGTCAGGTTCTTGATCTCGAGCACGTGCCTGTTCTCCCCAATGGCGCCCGCCGAGCGGGCGCCGGTGACTTAGCCGACGCTGCCCTCGAGGCTGATGCCGAGGAGCTTCTGCGCCTCGACCGCGAATTCCATCGGCAGGTTCTGGAAGACGTCCTTGCAGAACCCGTTGACGATCATCGAAATGGCGTCCTCGGTGTCGAGGCCGCGCTGCTTGCAGTAGAAGATCTGGTCCTCGCCGATCTTGGACGTGGACGCCTCGTGCTCCACCGACGCGCTGGGATGCTGCACGTCGATGTACGGGAAGGTGTGCGCCCCGCAGGCGTTGCCGATCAGCATCGAGTCGCACTGGGTGTAGTTGCGCGCCCCGACGGCCTTCGGCAGCATCTTGACGAGCCCGCGGTAGCTGTTCTGGCCGCGGCCGGCGGAAATGCCCTTCGAGATGATGGTGCTCCGGGTGTTCCGGCCGACGTGGATCATCTTGGTGCCGGTGTCCGCCTGCTGGCGGTTGTTGACCACGGCCACCGAGTAGAACTCGCCGATCGAGTCGTCGCCCTGGAGGATGACGCTGGGGTACTTCCAGGTGATGGCGGAGCCGGTCTCGACCTGGGTCCAGGTGATCCGCGACCGCGCGCCAGCGCACTTGCCGCGCTTGGTCACGAAGTTGTAGATGCCGCCCACCCCCTCGCTGTCCCCCGCGTACCAGTTCTGCACGGTGCTGTACTTGATGGTGGCGCCCTCGAGGGCCACCAGCTCCACCACCGCCGCGTGCAGCTGGTTGGTGTCCCGCTTGGGCGCGGTGCACCCCTCGAGGTAGCTCACCGTGGCGCCCTCGTCGGCCACGATCAGCGTGCGCTCGAACTGGCCGGTGTCGGCGGCGTTGATCCGGAAGTAGGTGGACAGCTCCATCGGGCAGGTGACGCCCTTGGGGATGTACACGAACGACCCGTCGGTGAAGACGGCGGCGTTGAGCGCGGCGAAGAAGTTGTCGCCTGCCGGCACCACGCTGCCGAGGTATTTCTTGACCAGGTCGGGATGCTCCCGGACCGCCTCGGAGAAGGAGCAGAAGATGACGCCGTGCTCCTTCAGTTTGTCCTTGAACGTGGTGGCCACCGACACGCTGTCGAAGATGGCGTCCACCGCCACGCCGGAGAGCCGCTTCTGCTCCGAGAGCGAGATGCCGAGCTTCTCGTAGGTGGCCAGGAGCTCGGGGTCCACCTCGTCGAGCGAGCCGAGCGGCTTCGCCTGCTTGGGGGCCGAGTAGTAGATGATGTCCTGGTAGTCGATGGGCGGATACTGCACATTCGGCCAGTGCGGTTCCGTCATGTCGAGCCAGCGCCGGTAGGCGGCGAGCCGCCACTCGAGCAGGAAGGCCGGCTCCTCCTTCTTGGCGGAGATGAGCCGGATGATGTCCTCGTTGAGTCCGCGGGGGACGGTATCGGCCTCGATGTCGGTCACGAAGCCGTACTTGTACTCCTGCTGGACGAACGAATCGACGGGCGAGGTCATGCGTTGGCTCCCTGTGGCCGGCTGGTCCCGATGGACACCGGCGCCGTGAACTGCACCTGGTATTCGCAGGCGGAGCAGCCGTCGAGCACGTGGGCCTGGAGGCCCACCGAGGCCCCCAGGGCCGCGCCCAGGAAGCGCTCCTCCGCCGCGCAGATTTCCGGAAAGCGCTCCGCCACCGCGCGGATGGCGCAATTGTGCTCGGTCAGCGTGCCGCCCTCCGCCGAGCCTTCCCAGCCCGGCATGAAGCCGTCCTCCTGGAGGAGGCGGGTCACCGCCGCGAGCCGCCGCTCGGCCGGCAGCTCGGCGAGGTTGTCCGGGAGGCGCCGGAGGAGCGCCGCGTACCGCGCCTCGAGCGCCCCGACGACGGCCTCACGGCCCTCACGCTCCACCAGCGTCTCCAGCACATCGGTCAGTGCCGATTCATACCGCCTGGGGAAGACCTGCTCCCCGGCCGCCGAAAGCCGGTAGGCGAAGACCGGGGCGCCGACGCCCCGCTGCTGCCGATCGTGCGCAAGAAGTCCGTCGACCTCGAGCTCCCTGAGATGATGGCGGATGGCGTTGAGTGAGAGTCCGAGGCGCCCTGCAAGTTCCTTGGCCGTCAACCCAGGGGCGAGCTTGAGCTCCACGAGGATGGAGGCTCGCGGTCCCTTGTAGCCGACCGGCAGGGCGGCGGCGGCACGGAGATGGGCAAACGGTATCGCCATATGGCGGGAATGGTAGGCCCGGGAATCGGGATTGTCAAGTTCGCGTGGCATTATTGGTGCGAATTCTCAATCCATTGCGCACTAATCGCTTAAGCGCCTCGAAGTGGCATTGCGCCAGGGGAGGGAGCCTCGACGGGGACCACGATGCGCCACGGTTATCGTCATTAGTATAACAGCATGTTAACAAATGATTTAGATCATAGGAGTAGTTTGTGCAACTCTTGTATGCATCTTGTTCCTCTCTTGTTTCCGTCCGCACGGAATGCAAGATTAGGCCATGACCATCCACCGAATTCGCCTCCTCGGCGACCCAATCCTCCGCACCCGCTGTGAACCGATCACCAAACCCCGCTCCACGGCGGTGCGGGTGATCCTCGACGACATGCGTGAGACGCTGCGCGACTGGCAGTCGCGGTTCGGCAGCGGGCGCGCCATCGCCGCGCCCCAGATCGGTGCCCCGGTCCGGATGGTCTACGTCGAGATGGAAAAGCCCTGGCCGCTCATCAACCCCGAGATCATCGACATCGGCACCGAGGACTTCACCGTCTGGGACGACTGCTTCTCGTTTCCCAACCTGATGGTCCAGGTGTCGCGGGCGTACCGGATCCGGGTGCAGTACCAGGACATCAAGGGGGAGACCCACGAGGTGGACCTGGAGGGAGACCGCGCAGAACTGCTGCAGCACGAGATCGACCATCTCGACGGCGTGCTGGCCGTGGACCGGCCCCACGGGCTCGATCCGTTCTGCCTTCGCGAGGAGTGGAACCGCCAGCATGCCGCACAGGGACGCTATGGCGAGCCGGAGCCCCGGCACGCGCACTACGCCACCCCGCTCACCGGCTTGATCTGACGGACGCTAGAACCAGCGCCCGATCCGCACGAAGACGTTGTCAATTCCTGTGGTCGTGAGGCCGTAGGCGGCCTGGACGTTGCCGATCGGGGTTTCCGCCGCCAGGCCTGCACGCGCTCCCCCCAGCCAGTCGCTGCCGACGAAGAGATCTCCACCGTTCGCGCTCCTTCCGACCGCCGCCAGCACCTCCCACCGCAGGAAGCCGCTGATCGGATGTGAGACGGCGAGTCCGCCGAACACCTCGCGATCTCCACGCAGCTGTTCCGTGGCCAAGCCGGGGAATCCCAGCGTGCCGCCCAGCGGAAATTGATCCTGCAACGGAAGGTCCTCGCCCCAGCCGATCCGCGCCGTCGGCGTGACGCTCCACTCGCCCAGTTTCACCAGGTAGGACGTGGCGATCCCCACCCGCTGGAAGGTGGACGACCAGACCAGCTCCGCGTCGGCGGTCCAGTTGCCGCGGGGTCGGCGCACGGCCCCCCGGACGCCGGCACTCCCGCCGTCGCCGGAGGCGCTGCTGTCGGTGGTAACCTCGTCTCCACCGTTCCAGAGCCGCCCGTCGAACCCGGCGGCGAGGAGCCAGCCGCCGCTCACCCCCTGCTCGAGGCCTGCGAATAGCACCCCCTGCCGTGTGTCGGTGCGACCGATATCCTGTCCGTCGGCGTCGTATTGCGTGATGTCCTGATTCTCGAGGTGCACCGTCAGGGTCGGCGCTAGCCAGGTCTGCCCCACCCCGAAGTATCGGCGGAGCCCGAGCGTCAGGTCGTTCAGCAAGGTGCCGATCCCCAGCGTGACGCTCCCCTCGTACGCATGCCCGAACAACCGCCGATCGAGGTACATCATCCCGGCGCGGCCGCCGAGATCGCGGTCGTACGCCAGCGCGACACCGGCCAGCTTGGACGGCGCCGGCTGCACGGTCGCGTGAAACGCCACCCCGCCCGCATCGGCGGGGATCGGATGGAGCCAGAGCGCGGCATACGCACCAAGCTGACGGACCTCGCTCACCTGGGTGGCCAAGATGTCGAGGTCGATCGTCGCCCCGGGCTCGAGCCCGAGGAATCGCTCCAGCAGTTCGGTGTCGGTCGACGCACCGCCGCCGAGGGAGAAACTCGCCAGCCGTCCGGGAAGCTCGCCGCGCGGCACCGTCCCGGTCGGAAGACAGGTGGCGAGAGCGAGCACCGAATCGGCGACGAGGCGTCCGCGGCGCCGGATCGAGTCCACCGTGGCCGGGGCGAAGTCGAGGTTCTGGTACTCGTCGAGTTGCACCCGGATGTAGACATCGTCGGGACCGATGGACTCGGCCGGCTGCACGAACAGGAAGCCGGCGAGTTGGTCCGCCACGGCCAGGGCCCCGGAGTGGAGCTCGGATTCGGTGAGGAGGCGTGAGGTCACGTCCGACACGATCACCCGGGTGACGCCGGGGAGGCCGCGTGCGACCGCGACCGGGACGTTGGCCGACAGGCCGCCGTCTACCAGCAGGCGCCCGTCGATCTCCTCGGGCGGGAACACCAGCGGCACCGAGATGCTGGCGCGGACCGCCTGGGCCAGGTCGCCGGAGGAGAGCACGACCGTGTCACGGGAGACGAGGTCGGTTGCCACGGCACGGAAGGGAATCGGCAGCCGGTCGAAGTCTCCGGCGGCCAGCAGGTTGGGCCGGAGCAGGAGCGCCGAGAGCATCGCGTTGGCCGCGGGGACGTCGACCGTCGGAGTCTGGAGTGCGAATCCCTCGTCGCCACCCGCCCAGGTGAGCAGCGGCGAGAACTGCCCCCAGGCCAGCGGGCCGGCGTAGGTGGTGGACGAGAAGAGCGAGGCCGGGCTGAAGGCGCTGGAGAGCGAGTCGGCGTGGCGCGCGCCGGATCCTCCCGCGTAGAGCGCGCCGATGATCGCCCCCATGCTGGTCCCGACGACGTAGTCCGGCCGGATGCCGAGGCTGTCCATCGCGGCGATGACGCCGAGATGCGCGAGGCCCTTTGCCCCGCCACCGGAGAGGACGAGGGCGGTCCGGCCGGCGAAGCAGGCGGGTGCCTGCGCGCCGAGGGGCGCCGTCACCGCGAGGATCGCGAGGGTCGCCCCGGCCAGCCACCCCTTGCGCCGCGGGAAGGGAGTCCGCAATACTTGCCGCAGGACTTGCCGCACCCCCTGTGCGGCGGATCTTCTTCCCGAGGGAGCGGCTGGCACGATGACGTACGTGATCACGGAACCCTGCATTGGTGTCAAGGATCGGGCGTGTGTCGACGTCTGCCCGGTGGATTGCATCTACGAAGGCGAAGATCAACTCTACATCAACGCCGACGAGTGCATCGACTGCGGCGCCTGCGAGCCGGAGTGCCCGGTGACCGCCATCTTCCCGGAAGAGGACGTGCCGCCGCAGTACACCGCGTTCATCGAGAAGAACCGGGAGGTCTTCGAGAGTGACAATCCCCCGGGCCGACCCGACCGGTAGGTATTCGTTCCCGCCCGCCACGCGGCGCCGCCCTCCCGGGGTGGCGCCGCTCTTGTTTCCGGCACCAGGTCCCAAGCTTCGCCCGGCCGGGAACCCCCGGCAAGTGGGCGGGGCGGGGCCCATCGGGGTGATCGCTGGGGGATAGACGCGAGGCGGCCCCGGAACCGTACTGCCTGGCCGCGGTCCCGGAGCCGTAGGTTGGAAGGATTACTGAGACGACGGAGGCCGGCGTGATACCAGCCGAACCGGCGCCTCACAGATTGAGACGCCCGAGACCCCCAAAAGGTTTCACCCCACGGGTGGTCGGGATTCCGTGACCGCCGCCAGGAGCGTGGCCAGGTGCCGGTTGAACGCCTCCGGCTGCTCGAGCGGGGGCAGGTGCCCGGCATCCGGGACGATCGCCAACTTCGCCCCTGGAATCGCCTTGGCCATCGCCTCCGCCTCGCGGGGCGGGGTCAGGACGTCCTCCGCGCCGACCACGACGAGGGTCGGCAATCCCTTCAGTCCGGCGAGCAGGCTGGTGGAGTCGGGCCGATCGCGCATGGCGGCGAGCGCGCCAAGGAGTCCTGGCACCGGGGCGCCCGCCATCATGGTCCGGAGCTCGTCCGAGAGCGCGTGCGGAGCGGACTTGGCGAGCAGCTTCGGGAGCATCTGCTCGGCGATGAGCGGCGCGCCACCCTCCCGCGCACTCGCCATGGCGATCTCGCGCCCCTTCCGTCCCTCGGCGCTGTCGGCGGTGGCTCGGGTGTCCACCAGTGCGAGCGCGCGCACCCGGGGGCGGTGCCGGCGGAGAAACTCGAACGCGACATACCCGCCCATGGACAGGCCGACGAGGACCACATCGTCCACGCCGATCGCATCGAGCATGGCCGCCAGGTCGTCGGCGTAGGTGGCCATGCTGTACCCGAGGTCGGGGGCATCGCTGCGGCCGAAGCCTCGAAGATCGGGGACGAGGGTCCGCCAGCCGGGGAAGGCTCCGGCCTGGTGGCGCCAGAGACTTCCGTCGAACGGGTAGCCGTGGAGAAAGACCAGCGCCGGTCCGCTGCCGCGGTCGTCCACGGCGAGCTCGAGTCCGTGAACGGTGATCGTCCGCATCGTGGCCGCCGCCGAGGGGAGGGCGGGGAGGAGGAAGGCGGCAACCTCGGACGGGACCGGCACCGCGGCGCCGGTCTTGTCGATGCAGACGAACACCGACTCTGCCGTGGCGATGAGGACGTCATCCGACTCGCGGCGCGCCACCTGCCGCATGGTGAAGCTGGTGCGGCCAAGGCGAGTGACGGCGAGGTGAAAGCGAAGGGTATGGCCGGGATAGGCAGGCGCGTGATAGTCGATGACGGCCCGGCGCACGGCGGGCCAGACCTCGGCCCGCTCGAACAGGTCCATTCCCGGACCGCCCACGAGCGCCTGCCAGCGCGCCCGCTCGAAATAAGAGAGGAACGCCGCTTGATTCAGGTGCCCGAAGGCGTCGCAGTCACCCGGGTAGACGGTGAAGAGGACGGGAGCCTCGGTCATCGGGTATCCTCCCTGTCAGCCGTCAACGCGCCGCCGCGCCGTGACCACCCACACCGAGAGCCGTCCATGCCACCGGCCACCGACTACATCCGCCACGCCGCACGACTCGCCCGCAAGGTGCAACTCGACGCCGCGCTCGGCGGCGCGCCGGCGCCCGACGCCGAGTTCTACAAGGCCCTCGCCAAGGCGCTCGAGGAAGTCGCCGCCGGACTGGAGCTCGTGGCCAAGCGGGACTGACTCAGGAACCGGCGCCGCGCGAAAGCGGATAGACCCGCACGTGCTCCTGTCCGTGGCGCTGGCGCCAGACACCGACCACGTAATCGGCACCGATTTCATCCACGCGCAGGCCGTCCGGCGTCGTGACCGTCCCCAGCCAGGTGCCGTCGGGCGCGAAGACGTTCCACGTGGACGCCGAGGCGGGGGGGTTCAGCGGCGCCGAGAGCCAGAGGGCGCCCGTTCGGTCCACCAGCATCCGGCCGAACGCCGGCATCCGCGCGGGGAAAGGCGCCTTCCCCAGCGACCGGATCAGGGTGCTGTCCAAGGGGGTGTTGAGCGACTTGGCGCCGGTGCGGAGGCGGGTGGTGGCGGCCGCGGTGTACGCGCCGGACATCTCCGCGGTGACGGCCGCGCGCTCAATGGGCGCCCGCAGGAGCCCGACCGGCTTTCCGTCGGGGCCGATGGAGGCCACTTCGAAGCTCGCGCCGGTGCCGATGAGCATCGTGTCGGCCCGCAGGGCTGCCACGGTCACGAGGCCGAACGGCACCGGGAACGAGGAGGGCGGCCCCTCCGCGCGGACCTGCACGCCCCACGTTTCTCCCTGGGGAAACCGCCCGAGCGCTGCCTGAGGCAGGCCGTCGAGGCCGAACCTCATGTAGGAGGCGGAGTCGCGGATCACCTCGCCCGGCTTGCCCGGGAATGGGTTCAGCGGCCGGCCGAGGCGGAAGAGGACCGAGCCGTCGGGATAGGTAGCCAGTGGTTCGGCGGCGACCTTCGGGTCGGCCGGCGCGAGCGCAGCCACCCGGACGAACTTGCCCTTGGCGTCGAACAGCGCGAAACGCCTGGTGAGGAAGTCGTACGCCACCACGGTGTCCGCCGGTCCGCGCCCGATCCAGCCGAGGCCGTGGAACTGTCCTTCTTCGGTGCCGCGTCCGCCGGCAGTCGTCAACAGCTTTCCGGTCGGGTCGAAGTAGAGGATGCTCTGCTGCGCCCCATTGACGACGACGATGCGGCCGTCGGAGAGCCGGAGCACGGGCGCCACGCCGACGAGCGGCTGCGTCGGCTCACCGATGTCCACGCTGAACGAATCCCCCACGGTCCACTGCGCCGTCGCCCCCCACGCCGGCGCCGTCGCTTCGACGGTCCGGATCCCCGACGAGTCGGCGACGAGGGGGCCGGTGTCGGCCTCGCGCACCGCGCGCGGCGCGTCGCTGCAGGCCACCACGAGGAACGCGGCGCCGATGGCCGGGGCAAGAACTCGAATGACTTGGCGTGAGCGGGGTCGGGACATCGTGGCTCCAAGGAGTGTTCGATGAGAGTGGGCCGAGCGTACGGCGGCGAAATCTAGATGGGGCAGGGAGATAAGTCAGCGTCCCGATTCGAATAGTGTCACGACAGTTAGGTGTCAGTATAGCGGCACTATGCCGAAAAGTACGGAGTTGCGGCGCTGGTTCACCTCCAGCACTATTCCGCCATGCCTGTTCACTCCGATCCATCTGCCGTCGAGGTCGTAGCCGACCAGGGCGCCTTCGACCAGCTCCTCCACTCCCTCGCGAACGAGCCGCTGGTCGCCGTGGACACCGAGGCCGCCAGCTTCCATCGCTACGAGGACCGCGTCTACCTCCTGCAGATCTCCTCGCGGGAGCGGACCGCCGTGGTGGACCCGCTCGCGGTACAGAGCCTCGAGCGATTTGCCGCGCTGCTCGCCGACCCCCGGATCGAGGTCATCTTCCACGACGCCGACTACGACCTGCGGCTCCTCCAGCGGCAGTACGGGATCCGGGCCGCGCGGCTCTTCGATACCCGGGTGGCGGCCCAGTTCCTCAACGAGCCGGGCATCGGGCTCGCCGCGCTGCTCGAGAAGTACTTCGGCGTCACCCTGAACAAGAAGTACCAGCGCGCCGACTGGTCCGCCCGCCCCCTCTCGGACGAGATGCTCGCCTACGCGGCCACCGACACCCGCCACCTCCCGGCGCTGCGCGACGAACTCCGGGGGCAGCTCGCGGCGCGGAACCGGCTGGGCTGGGTGGAGGAGGAGTTCGCCCTGCTGGAGGGCGTGGCATGGGCCCCGGTGGATACGACCGAGTCGGGATACCTCCGGCTCAAGGGGGCGAAGGCGCTCAAGGGCCGGGAACTGGCGCTCCTCCGGGCACTCTACGACTGGCGGGAGGGGACGGCGCGCCGGCTCGATCGCGCCTCGTTCCGGATCCTGAACAACGAGCCGCTCTTCGCCATGGCGCGCCAGCCGCCACGCACTCTCGAGGAATTGCAGCGGGTGAAAGGCATCGGGCCCGAGACCATCGCGCGCCGCGGCGCGGAGATTCTCGGAGCCATCGAGCAGGCGATGGCCATCGCCGAGCGGGACCTCCCCCGTCTGCCCCGCCTGCCCAGGCGGGCGCCCGACCCGGCGGCCGACGCGCGATTCGAGCGGCTCAAGACGGCCCGGAACGCGATCGCCGCCCGGCTCGAGCTGGCGCCGGGCGTGGCCTGCCCGAACGGGACGCTCGAGGAGATCGCGCGGCAGGCGCCGAGGTCGCTGGCGGACCTCGAGGCGATTCCGACGCTCCGCCGCTGGCAACGGGAGGAATTCGGGAAGGAACTGCTTGCCGCGGTGCCGGAGCCGCCGTCGGCGCCGGCACCGGGGTGACCGCTAGCCGAGGAAGGCCCGCACCCGCGGGTCCATCCGGTCCGGCGTCCAGTAGGGCTCCCACACCAGCTCGACCTCGACGCTGTTCACCCCTTCGAGGTCGGACACCACCGACTTCACGTCGCCCATGATCTCCGGTCCCGAAGGGCATCCCGGCGAGGTGAGGCTCATCGTGATGTGCACGTCGCCCGCCTCCGACACGGTCACGTCGTAGATCAGCCCGATGTCCACGACGTTGAGCCCGAGTTCCGGATCCTTGACGCCTTTCAGCGCCTTCCGCACCAGATCGGTTGTCAGCATGACCCACCTCCCGTCCGGCAAGCTATCGCACGCGACCTCCGCGCGTCAACGCACCTCGCAATTCCCGGCAGCCGCCCCCAGCCGGTGCCGTCGCCGCGCGACGGCGTCGTAGACCCGGTCCGCCACGACCGCCACGCCGGGAAGCCGCGCCAGCCAGCCGAGTGCGCGGCCACCCGGCAGCCAGGGGAGCACCGCGATCACCGCCCGCGCGCCGCGGGCCACCTGCCCGTCGGGAAGCACCACGTGCAGCGCGCGGTCGAGCTCGGCGTCGCGGAGGGCGGGAAGCCCCGCCACCCCGCCGCGCTCCTGGTACGGCACCTGGCGGATGCGGCCGCTGTCGTCCCATTCCGCCAGTCGGCGCGACCAGTCGCGACAGACGCCGCAGCTGCCGTCGTAGAGGACGACCGGGACGTCCGGCACCGGCGCCCTACCGGGGCGCCGCCCGGAGCGAACCGGGCGGCAAGGCGTAGAGGAGGCGCACCGTCGCGCGATCCCGGGCCGACGGCACGGTCACGCGCGTCACGGGATACATGACGTCGGTGCTGTCGGTGGAATGCGGCAATCCCATCGCGTGCCCGAGTTCGTGCACGGCGGCGCCGAGCAGCGCTTCGTCGGTGAAGAGCGAGTCCCCGGCGTTCCGGGTGGCGAGCGACACGTAGGCCCGGACCACCCGTCCGCTGTTGGACCACCGCAGGTCGGTCACGCCGGCCTGGTTCCCGTTCCCGAAGCTCTCGCGCCACTGAAAGACGATGTCGGCGTCGGTGGTGTCGCCCGTGAACGAGAACCAGAGCCCGAGGTCGGCGGCCTGCCACTGGGACGCCCCTTCCCGGACGAAATCGGCCATCCGTACGCCGTAGTCGGGCGACCCCCCCTCGAGCAGCGCGATCCGGTAGGGCCGTCCGCCGCGATCGGGCCAGCGCCGCACCAGGGAATCGGTGCTCGCGAGCATCGAATCGAGGTATGTTTGAGCGGCGTCGCGCGCGAGGAGCGCACGCGCCGCGGCGCGAACGCTGTCCGGGACCTCCGCGATCCGGGGTTCGGCGGTGGCGGCGGGCGCGCTCGCGGCAGCGACCGACCGGCGGTCACGTTCCGCCCGGTGGCGGCGCGCGGTGCCGACGAGAAGCAGCAGGACGAGCGCCGCGAGCAGCAAGGTCAGGATTCGGTACATAGGCACCCGAAATATGGGCCGGGCGGCTCGGCGGCCGCCACATCGGGTGGCGGGGCGGAGAGCCCTCCCCTAACATTGGCGGGACCCCCAGGTCGCATCCGGTCCCGCCGCCCAGGAGACGCACACGCAGTGTTCATGAGGCTGTTCGCGCGGGCCGTCGTGAAGTATCGATGGGCGGTCATCGGGCTGTGGGTGGTCATCGGGGCCTTCGCGATGATGCAGGCGCGACACACGCCTGAGCGTCTCGACCTCCGGGGCGGCAGCACGCGCGAGACGGAGGCGGTGCTCGCCGACCGGCTCCTCCAGGGCCGGTTCAGCCGCTCCATCGGCGAGTTCTTCGCGATCACGCTCGAGGCGCCGAGCCCGATCGACCGGCCCGGGCCCGCCGCGGTGCTTGACTCCCTGATCGCGGTGCTGCGCCGCGAGCCCTACGTCCGCTCGATCCTCTCCTACCCGACACTCGGCGACTCCCTCTTCATCAGCAAGGACGGCAGGACCACCCTGATCCTGGCCGCCCTGGGCGTGCCGGGCGCGGAGGCCGGCAAGTACGTCGTCCCCGCACGCAAGGCGATCCAGCGGGCGCTTGCGGCCTTCCCCGACGCCGGGGACTACCGGGTCATCGTGACCGGACGCGCCGCGCTCGACCTGGACATCCGCAGCGTGAGCGCGGACGACAGCCGCCGGAGCGAGGTGCGCGTCCTGCCGCTCACCCTGATGGTGCTCGTGCTGGCCTTCGGCGCGCTCGTGGCGGCGCTCCTCCCGGTGGCGGTGGGCGTCCTCGCCATCTTCGTGGCACTGGCGATCATCGGGGTGATCGCGCTGTACACGCCGATGTCGGTGTTCGTGCTCAACCTCACCACCATGATCGGGCTTGGCGTGGGGATCGACTATTCCCTGCTGATCGTGACCCGATTCCGCGAGGAGCTGAAGCGCGGGCTCCGCCGTCACGAGGCGGCGCGCCGCACCCTCGCCACCGCCGGCACCGCCGTCATCACCTCGGGCCTGACCGTGCTGGTCGGGTTCGCCGCGCTGCTCATCCCGCCGATGGTGGAAACGCGGAGCATCGGGCTCAGCGGCCTGGTGGTCGTGGCGGTGGCGGTGCTGCTCTCGACCACGCTCCTCCCGGCCCTGCTCGCCATCCTCGGGCGGGCCATCGACACCCCGCGGTGGCTCGCCAAGCGCCTCGCCTGGTACCACGCGCCGACCATCTGGGAGCGGTGGGCCCGCTCGCTCAGCCGCCACCCCTACCGGGCGCTCACCCTCGGCGGCCTCGGCGTGGCGCTCCTGACCGCCCCCGTCTTCCTGCTCAAGATCGGCCTCCCCTCGCGCCACTGGTGGCCGAGCGCCACGGAGGCGGGCCGCGGCGCGGAGACGCTCTCGGCGATGGGCGCCTCCGGTGTGATGCTGCCGATCCGCGTGCTGGTGGAGGTGCCGGAAGGGGAGACGATCGTGACGGCGACGCGGCTCCGGGGTCTCCGCAACCTGACCGACTCGCTGCAGGCGGACCCCCGGGTCGGCCGGGTGACCAGCCTCATGACCGCGAAGAAGGGGGCGTCGCTCCTCGAATATTCCGTCTTGTACAGCGACCTCCCCGCCGCGCGCGCCGACCTAGGCGACTTCCTCGATGCCTACCTCGGCACCGACCAGCGGATCGCGCTGGTGGACGTCTTCCCCGCGGACACCACCAGCCTGACCACCTCGATGGACCTGGTCCGGGACATCCGCGCCATCGGGCAGGAGCCGATCCGCGGCCTCAAAGGGACCACCATCATCGTCGGCGGCTATACCGCGGCCGCCACCGACTTCCAGGACGACCTGCTCGACGTCTTCCCGCTGCTCATCGCCGTGGTGCTCGGCGTGACCGCTGTGATGCTGGCCATCGCGTTCCGCTCGGTGCTGGTGCCGATCAAGGCGATCGTGATGAACAGCCTGTCCGTCAGCGCCACCTTCGGGCTGAGCGTGCTGGTGTTCCAGTATGGCTGGGGGGCGGGACTCTTCGGACTGGACGGCCCGACCTCGGCGATCTACGTGGTCGTGCCGGTGATGGTGTTCGCCATCGTGTTCGGCCTCAGCATGGACTACGAGGTGTTCCTGCTGAGTCGGATCAAGGAGGCGTACGACCGCACCGGCAAGAACGACGAGGCGACGATGGAGGGGCTGTCGGCGACCGCGTCGGTCATCACCTCCGCCGCCCTCATCATGATCCTGGTGTTCGGCGCCTTCGCCTTCGCGCGCGTCCTCATGGTGCAGTTCCTCGGCTTCGGCCTGGCCGTGGCGGTGCTGCTCGACGCCACCCTCATCCGCATGGTGCTGGTGCCGGCGTTCATGCACCTGGCCGGGCGCTGGAACTGGTGGCCGGGAGTCAGGGAGGGGCGGAAGGAAGAGGACTGAGGACTGAGGACTGAGGACTCCGAGGCTAGCGCTTGGCCTCCAGCCAATTGCCCCCCACCCCGACATCCACCACCAGCGGCACCGACAGCGTCGCCGCGCCCTCCATCAACCCCTTCACCAGCGGCCGCACCCGCTCCACCTCGCCCTCGGGCGCCTCGAAGACCAGTTCGTCGTGCACCTGCAGGAGCATCCGGGTGCGGAGCCCCTCCCGCCGGAGCGCGTCGTGGATCCGCCGCATGGCCACCTTGATCAGGTCGGCCGCCGACCCCTGCAGTGGCGTGTTCTGCGCGGTCCGCTCGGCGAACGCCCGCACATTGAAGTTCTTGTCGCGGATGTCGGTGATGTAGCGCCGGCGGCCGAGGAGCGTCTCCACGTAGCCCTGCTCCCGGGCGATCTCCACCTGCCGGTCGAGGAAGGCGCGCACCCCGGCGAACCGCTCGAAGTACTGCGTGATGAACGCCTTGGCCTCCTCCTGCGAGATGCCGAGCTGCTTGGAGAGGGCGAAGGGGCCCTGGCCGTAGATCGTGCCGAAGTTGATCGTCTTGGCGCGCGCGCGCATCTCGGAAGTCACGTCGGCGAGCGGCACCCCGAAGATGATGGCGGCGGTCTGGCGGTGGATGTCGTCGCCCTGGCGGAACGCCGTGGTGAAGGCGGGATCGCCCGAGAGGTGCGCCATCAGGCGAAGCTCGATCTGCGAATAATCCGCGGCCACGAAGAGGCAGCCGGGCCCGGGGATGAAGCCGGCGCGGATCTCCTCGCCCCGCGGCGTGCGCACGGGGATGTTCTGGAGGTTGGGGTCGGACGAGCTGAGGCGCCCGGTGGCGGCGCCGGTCTGGTTGAAGCTGGTATGGATCCGCCCGGTGGCGGCGTTGACGCGGGCGGGGAGGACCTCCACGTACGTGGAGCGAAGCTTCTGCAGCTCCCGGTACTCGAGGATCAGGCGCGGGATCTCGTGCCCCATCGCCGCCAGCTGCTCGAGGACATCGGCGTCGGTCGAGGGGCCGGTGCGGGTCTTCTTCAGGACGGGCATCTGGTGCTGCTCGTAGAGCACCTGCCCGAGCTGTTTCGGCGAGTTGAGGTTGAAGGTGGTGCCCGCCGCCGCCTGGATTTCCCCCTCGAGCCGCGCCAGGTCGGCGCCCATCTCCCGCGAGAGCCGTTCGAAGAGCGGACGGTCGATGGCGATGCCCGCCCACTCCATGTCCACCAGCACCTCGACCAACGGCATCTCGAGGTCGTCGAGGAGCGGCGCGAGCGCCATCTCGCCGAGCTGCGGGGCGAAGACGTCGTGCAGCGCCAGCACGGTGGCGCTGTCGGCGCCGCAGTACGCCGCGGCGTCCGCCACCGGCACTTCGGCGAAGGGAATCTGGGCCGCGCCCTTGCCGGTGAGGTCGGTGTAGCTCCGCATGCCCCGGCCGAGGTGCTCGAGGCTGAGCGCGTCGATGGCGTGGGAGCGCCGCCCCGGATCGAGGACGAAGCTGGCGAGCATCGAGTCGTACGCGACGCCCCCGAGCTCGACGCCCGCGCGCCGCAGCACCTGCCAGTCGTACGTGATGTTCTGGCCCGCCTTCCGCACCGTGGCGTCGCGCAGCAGGTCGGCAATCGGCGCACAGGCAGCGTCCGTAATCGGCGGCAGGTTGCGGACCGGCGCCGGGGCGGCGAGCTCGCCGCCGCGCGGCCGGTGCCCGAAGGGGAGGTACCAGACTTCGGTGGCGCTCGCCGCGAGCGACAACCCGATCAGCTCCGCGTCGTGCGGCTCGAGCGAGGTCGTCTCGGTGTCGAGCGCCACCAGGGGCGCGCTTCGGAGGCGTGCGACGAGCGCGGGCAGGGCGCTCGCGTCATCGACCACGATGACGTGGAGCGCGTCGTCGGCGGGGAGGCGGGGCAGCGGGGCGGTGGAGGCGCCATCGGCCTCTGCCGCGCTGCCCAGCTGCCCCGCGGCCCCGCCGATGCCGAGTCTCCGCGCCAGCCCGTAGAACTCGAGTTCCGCGAGCACGCGCGCGATCGCCTCGCGGTCCGGCTCCTGCCGTGCCAGCCGCGCCGGATCGAAGGCGACCGGCACGTCCTTCTGGATGGTCACCAGTTCCCGGGAGAGCCGGGCCTGCTCCGCCTGCTCGAGCAGCGCCTCGCGGATCCGCTTGCCCGGGACGTCCGCCGCGTGCGCCAGGATGGCGTCGAGGTCGCCGTACTCCTCGAGCAGCTTCCGCGCGCCCTTGTCCCCGATGCCCTTCACCCCGGGCACGTTGTCCGAGCTGTCGCCCACC
>JACDJC010001425.1_pt1 | contig 21167 bp, 17 predicted proteins | sample 7454191 | NCBI WGS metagenome assembly JACDJC01 (sample SAMN14253291, study PRJNA609438) | sludge metagenome | isolation source: sludge after 25d culture with pyrite and EDTA | collected 2018-12-20 | reverse complement strand
TTCTTTTCATCGGCGGCATCAACGGCAAGCTGTTCTCGACCCTGCTCGCCATCCTGATCGGCAGCTTCCTGGTCCTGATCTGGCTGTCGCCCTGGCGCCGCGAACGCCTGTTCGTCTATCTGGATCCATGGAACCCCGAGAATGCCTACGGCAGCGCCTACCAGCTGTCCCATTCGCTCATCGCGCTGGGGCGCGGCGAATGGTTCGGCGTGGGGCTGGGTTCGAGCGTGGAAAAACTGCATTACCTGCCGGAGGCCCACACCGACTTCATCGTCGCGGTGATCGGCGAAGAGCTGGGCTTCGTCGGGGTGATGTTCCTGATCATGCTGTTCTTCTTCATCGTGTGGCGCGGCTTCGAGATCGGCCGCCAGGCGATCGCAATGGACCGCATCTTCAACGGCCTGGTCGCCCAGGGCGTGGCGCTGTGGTTCGGCGTGCAGTCCTTCATCAACATGGGCGTATGCCTGGGCCTGCTGCCGACGAAAGGCCTGACGCTGCCCATGGTCAGCTATGGCGGCAGCGGCATCGTGATGAACCTCGTGGCCATGGCCCTGCTGCTGCGCGTCGACTACGAGAACCGCAACATGATGCGGGGGAAACGAACATGACGGCGCCGACATTGCTCATCATGGCGGGCGGCACGGGCGGGCACATCATGCCGGGCCTGGCCGTGGCCCACGAAATGCAGGCGCGCGGCTGGAAGGTCCTGTGGCTGGGACATCCCGAACGCATGGAAGGGCGCCTGGTGCCGCCGCAGGGCTTCGAGCTGCTGCCGCTGCGCTTCGCCGGCCTGCGCGGCAAGGGCCCGGCCGCCATGCTCAAGCTGCCTTTCACGCTGACGCGCGCCTGCCTGCAGGCCGGCGGGCTGCTGGCGCGGCACCGGCCCGACGTCGTCCTGGGCATGGGCGGCTACGTGGCCTTCCCGGGCGGGCTGATGGCCGCGGCGCGGCGCATACCCGTGGTGATCCACGAGCAGAACGCGGTGGCCGGAACGGCGAACCGCTGGCTGGCGCGCCTGGCCAGCAAGGTCCTGGTCGGCTTTCCGGGCGCGCTGCCCGGGGCGATCATGGTCGGCAACCCGGTGCGCCGGTCCTTCACCGCCGGCCGGCCCGCGGCCGAGCGCTATGCCGGCCGCCAGGGGCCGTTGCGCGTGCTGGTCGTGGGCGGCAGCCTGGGGGCGGCGGCCCTGAACCGGGTCGTGCCGGAGGCCATGGCCTTGCTGCCCGAAGGCGCGCGGCCCTTGATCACGCATCAGTCGGGCGAGCAGCACCTGGCCGCGCTGCGCGCCGCTTACGACAAGGCCGGCGTATCCGCCGACTGCCATGCCTTCATCGACGACATGGCGGCGGCCATGTCGGACGCCGACGTGGTGATCTGCCGCGCGGGCGCCATGGCGGTCGCCGAGGTCGCGGCGATCGGCGTGGCGGCGCTGTTCATTCCGCTGCCGCACGCCATAGACGATCATCAAACCGCCAACGCCCGCTATCTGAGCGATTGCGAGGGAGGCTGGCTGCGCAAGCAGTCCGAGCTGGACCCGCAGTGGCTGGCCGGCTGGCTGGGCGGCATCACTCGGGAACAACTGGCGCGGGTCGCGGCGCATGCCCATGAGCATGCCTGCCCGCAAGCAACGGCGCACATCGCCGACGCATGCGAACAAGTCGCCAGGAGGCCGGCATGAAGCATAGAATCCAAAGCATACATTTCGTCGGAATAGGCGGGTCGGGCATGAGCGGCATCGCCGAAGTCCTGCTGAACCTGGGCTATTCCATCAGCGGCTCCGACATCCAGGAATCCGCGGTGACGCGCCGGCTCGCGGGCCTGGGCGCCCGCGTGACCATCGGCCATCACGCCGACAACGTCAAGGGCGTGGGCGCCATCGTCACGTCCACGGCGGTCTCGGGCGACAACCCCGAAGTCCTGGCGGCCCGGGCCGCCCGCATTCCCGTCGTGCCCCGCGCGCTGATGCTGGCCGAGCTCATGCGCCTGAAGCGCGGCATCGCGGTGGCCGGCACGCACGGCAAGACCACGACCACCAGCCTGGTGGCCAGCGTGCTGGCGGGCGGCGGGCTGGATCCGACCTTCGTGATCGGCGGCCGGCTGAATTCCGCCGGCGCGAACGCCAGGCTGGGCCAGGGCGACTTCATCGTGGTCGAGGCCGACGAGTCCGACGCGTCCTTCCTGAACCTGCTGCCGGTCATGGCGGTGGTCACCAATATCGACGTCGACCACATGGACACCTACGGGCACGACGTCGCGCGCCTGAAGAGCGCCTTCATCGAATTCACCCAGCGCCTGCCGTTCTACGGCACCGCCGTGCTGTGCAGCGACGACGCCAATGTGCGGGAGATCATTCCCTTCGTGTCGCGGCCGGTCACCACCTACGGCATCGACAGCGATGCGCAGGTGCGGGCCCACGACCTGCGCGCCGAAGGCACGCGCATGCGTTTCGACGTGGAGCGCCAGGGCGCCGCGGGCGCGCTGCCGCCCATGTCCGTGACCCTGAACCTGCCGGGCCGGCACAACGTCCTGAACGCGCTCGCCACCATCGCCGTGGCGACGGAACTGGGCGTGAGCGACGAATCGATCGCCGCATCGCTGTTGGCGTTCAACGGTGTGGGGCGCCGCTTTACGCACGTGGGCGACTTCAGCGTTTCGCAGGCCCGCGGCGGCGGCTCGTTCACGGTGATCGACGACTACGGCCATCATCCGGTGGAGATGGCCGCCACGCTGGCGGCGGCGCGCGGCGCCTGGCCCGACCGGCGCATCGTCCTGGCCTTCCAGCCGCACCGCTACACGCGCACCCGCGACTGCTTCGAGGACTTCGTCCGCGTGCTGGGCCAGGCCGACGCCGTCCTGCTGACGGAAGTCTATGCCGCCGGCGAGGCGCCGCTGATCGCGGCGGACGGCCGCGCGTTGGCGCGGGCGCTGCGCGTCGCCGGCAAGGTCGAACCGGTTTTCGTCGAGGACGTGGCCGACCTGCCGCCGGCGATCCGCGATTTCGCGCGCGACCGGGACGTCGTGATCGTCATGGGGGCGGGTTCGATCAGCCGCGTCCCCGCGCAATTGGGGGAACCATCATGAGCTCGAATTTCGGCCGGGTAGGCGTGTTGTACGGCGGTCGATCCGCCGAGCGCGAGGTGTCGCTGATGTCGGGCCAGGGCGTGCACGACGCGCTGCGCAGCCAGGGCATAGACGCGCATCTTTTCGATACGGGGCGCTACACCCTGGTGGACCTGATCAACGCCGGCTTCGATCGCGTCTTCATCGCGCTGCACGGCCGCTATGGCGAGGACGGGACGCTGCAGGGCGCGCTGGAATTGCTGCGCCTGCCCTACACGGGCAGCGGGACGCTGGCCTCCAGCCTGGCGATGAACAAGATCATGACGAAGAAGGTGTGGCTGCAGCAAGGCTTGCCGACGCCGGCGTACATGTCCATGGACGCCCGGACCTCCATCGATGAAGTGATCGCGGCGCTGGGCCTGCCGCTGGTCGTGAAGCCGCCGCACGAGGGCTCGACCCTGGGCATCACCAAGGCGACGACGCGCGAGGAGGTGGCCGCCGCGTATCGGCTGGCGGCCTCCTACGACGACGAGGTGCTCGCCGAGCAGTTCATCAAGGGGCGCGAGCTGACGGTGCCGATACTGGGTTCGGGGCCCGCCGCCCGCGCGCTGCCGGCCATCGAGATCGTGGCGCCCGGCGGCAACTACGACTACGAGCACAAGTACATTTCGGACGAAACGCAATACATCTGCCCGGCCGCGCTGCCGCCGGCGCTGGCCGCCGAGCTGGCGCGGCTCTCGGAGCAGGCCTACCGCGCCCTGGGCTGCGAGGGCTGGGGCCGGGCCGACTTCATGCTCGACGAGTCGGGCAAGCCATGGCTGCTGGAAATGAATACCTCGCCGGGGATGACCAGCCATTCGCTGGTCCCCATGGGCGCCAAGGCGGCGGGCATGAGCTACGCCGAGCTGTGCGTGGAGATCCTTTCCACGGCATCGTGCAAAGTCCGTTCGGCTTCCGCCGCCTGAAGGAGAAGACGTGTTCAACGACGCCCGCTTCATCAACTTCATCGCGAACACGCTGGCTCTGCTGGCCGTGTCCGCCATGTTGCTGGGCGTCGTCGTGTGGATCGCCCAGCGGCCCTACTTCGCCATCTCGACGATACAGATCGAAGCGATGGAGGCCGAGGATCTCAGCTATGTCTCCCCGGCCAGCGTGAAAGCGACCATCGCGGGCAAGCTGGCGGGCAACTTCTTCTCGATCGACCTCGACCGGACGCGCGAGCTGATCGAGACCGTGCCATGGGTGCGCCATGCGCAGATCCGGCGCGTATGGCCCGACTCCCTGAGGGTCCAGATCGAGGAGCAGCAGCCTTTGGCCTTGTGGAACGAGGGCCAGATGATCAACACCTGGGGCGAGGCCTTCACGGCCAACCAGGGCGCGCTGCCCGACAACGCCGAATTGCCGCAGTTGAACGGTCCCGACAATTCGGAGCGGCTGGTGGTGCAGCGCTATGCGGAAATCGCGCGGTGGTTCGCGCCGCTGAACCTGCGCATCCAGGAGGTCACCCTGAGCCCGCGCTATGCCTGGGAGGTCACCTTGTCCGACGGCATGAGGCTCAGCCTGGGGCGCGATCCGGCGGCGGACGTGGCCGATCCCCACGGGCGCTCGGGCGCGCTGCCGTTCGCCGCGCGCATCGAGCGTTTCGTCCAGGTGTGGCCGAAGCTGGCGCAGCGGCTCGACGGGCGGGCGCTGAGCAGCGCCGATTTACGTTATTCCAACGGGTTCGCCATCACGTTGGCCAATGTTTCCAATCCCTCTACGAAGTAAAAGACCAAGACTATGACTCGTGACATCAAGGACCTGATCGTTGCACTCGACATCGGCACCAGCAAGGTGGTGGCCGTGGTGGCGGAGATCCTGCCGGAGGGGCGTTTCGAAGTGCTGGGCCTGGGGCAGCACGAGTCCCAGGGCATGCGCAAGGGGGTGGTGGTCAACATCGAATCCACCGTCAACTCCATCCAGCGGGCGCTGGAAGAGGCCGAGCTCATGGCGGACTGCAAGATCCGCGAGGTCTATACGGGCATCGCGGGCAGCCACATCACCAGTTTCAATTCCAGCGGCATGGTGGCGGTCAAGGACAAGGAAGTCACCGCCGCCGACGTCGCCCGCGTCATCGAGACCGCCAAGGCGGTCAACATCCCCACCGACCAGCAGGTGCTGCACGTGCTGACCCAGGAATTCATCGTCGACTCCCAGGAGGACATCCGCGAGCCCATCGGCATGAGCGGCCTCCGACTGGAAGTCCGGGTGCACATCGTGACCGGCGCGGTGAGCGCCGCGCAGAACATCGTCAAGTGCGTGCGCCGCTGCGGCCTGGAAGTGCAGGACCTGATCCTGCAGCCGCTGGCGTCCAGCCTCGCCTGCCTGACCGCCGACGAAAAAGAGCTGGGCGTCGTGCTGGTCGACATCGGCGGCGGCACGACGGACGTCGCCATCTTCACGGGCGGGGCCATACGCCACACGGCGGTGGTGCCCATCGCGGGCGACCAGATCACCAGCGACATCGCCGCCATGCTGCGCACGCCCACGCCCGACGCCGAAGAAATCAAGCTGCGTTTCGGGATCGCGAAACAGGTGCTGGCCGGCGCGGACGAACAGATCGAGGTCCCGGGCCTGGGGGACCGCCCCAATCGCCAGGTGAAGCGCCAGGCGCTGGGCGCCGTGATCGAGCCGCGCGTCGAAGAACTGTTCACCTTCGTCCAGCAGATCGTCCGCGAGTCCGGCTATGAAGACCTGCTGTCCTCGGGCGTGGTCTTGACGGGCGGCACGGCGCTCATGCCGGGCATCGTGGAGCTGGCGGAGGACGTATTCCTGAAACCGGTGCGCGTGGCCGTGCCCGCCTATGAAGGCAGCCTGGCGGACGTCATGCACAACCCGCGTTTCTCCACCGTGATGGGCCTGCTTGCCGAGGCCCGTCTGCAGCGCGCGCGAGGGCGCAAGGTCGCCCAGCAGAAGGGCAGCTTCAAGACCCTGCTGGCGCGCATGAAGGAGTGGTTCATGAATTAGGGCCCGCGGGCCCTGATGAGCAGGCGGCACAAGCCTGTTCACGGAGGCGTTTCAAATCAGGCGCGAGCGGATGCAGCTGGCGCCTCCTTTGAAATCATTCCGGACAACAAGCAGTACTGGGGAACATTTTTAGTATTTGACCGTTTTTTTGGATATGTGAGGGAGTCCATCATGATGAACTTTGAAATGCTCGATACCAGCGCCAACGGTACCGTGATTAAAGTAGTGGGCGTGGGCGGCGCCGGCGGCAACGCGGTGGCGCACATGATACGTTCCGGCGTGCACGGCGTTGAATTCATCTGCGCCAACACCGACGCGCAAGCGCTGGCGACCAGCGAGGCGCCGGTGCAGATCCGCCTGGGCCGCACCGGGCTGGGCGCCGGCGCGCGCCCCGAACAGGGACGCGCCGCGGCGGAAACCGCGCGCGAGGAAATCCGCGCCGCCTTGAACGGCGCCAACATGGTGTTCATCACCGCAGGCATGGGCGGCGGCACGGGCACGGGCGCCGGCCCGGTGGTAGCCGAAGTCGCCAAGGAACTGGGCATTCTGACCGTCGGCGTGGTCACCAAGCCGTTCATGTTCGAAGGCAGCAAGCGCTTGAAAATGGCCGAGGAGGGCATCGCCGAGCTGTCCAAGCACGTGCATTCCCTGATCGTCGTCCTGAACGAGAACCTGTACGACCTCATGGACGACGACGCGACCCAGGAGGACTGCTTCAAGGCGGCCGACGACGTCCTGCACAATGCATGCGCGGGCATCGCCGAAATCATCAATGTCGAAGGCAACGTCAACGTCGACTTCGAGGACGTCAAGACCATCATGGGCGAACAAGGCCAGGCGATGATGGGAACCTCGATCGCCGCCGGCGAGAACCGCGCCCGCGTGGCGGCCGAGCGGGCCATCGCATGCCCGCTGCTGGAAGGCGTCGACCTGCACGGCGCGCGCGGCATGCTGGTCAACATCACGGCCAGCCGCTCGCTCAAGATGCGCGAAACGCGCGAGATCATGGACACCATCCGCAGCTACGCGGCAGACGACGCGACCATCGTCTTCGGCACGGCCTACGACGAATCCATGGGCGAGAACCTGCGGGTCACGGTGGTCGCCACCGGCCTGGGCCGCAAAGAGGCATCGCGGCCGCAACTGGTGCAGAACACGGTGGAAGACCTGCGCACCGGCACGGACAACCTGACCCTGATGGGCGGCCACGATTTCAGCGGCTCGGCCGTTCCGGCGGTGATCCGCAACCCGCGCAGCCAGGCCTCGGCCCAGGTGCGCGCGCTGGAAACCGCGGGCATGGACCACTTCGACATTCCCGCCTTCCTGCGCAAGCAGGCCGACTGAACCGCGGGGCCGACCGTCCCGCGGCCTTGACCGCCTCTCTCATGCCGGCCGGGCGGGAGCGACGCCCCGGCCGGGCCACGATAGGCGCGCCGTCCCTCATTCCCCGGGGACGCGCGCCGTCGCTTTGCCGGACCCCCGCAACATGCCGGCGACCCGCATTGAAGCCGCTTGAAACACAAAAACCGAGTGATCGGCACCCGATTCGGTTACACTATCGGGATCGGTTCGCTCAGGAGCCAATAAGCGCTCGCCCCAAACAAACACAAAACATGCTACGTCAACGCACCATCCAGAAATCCATCAGTACCAAAGGTGTAGGCCTGCATTCGGGCCGAAGGGTCGAAATCACCCTGCGGCCGGCCGCGCCCAACACAGGTATTGTGTTTCACCGCGTTGACCTTCCCGAAGTCGTCGACCTTCCCGCCAAGGCGGACCAGGTCGGCAATACGCGCATGGCGTCGGTCCTGCAGCAAGGCAACGTGCGCGTGTCCACGGTCGAACACCTGATGTCCGCCCTGGCCGGCCTGGGCATCGACAACCTGCACGTCGACCTCACCGCCGAAGAAGTGCCCATCATGGATGGCAGCGCCGGCACCTTCGTGTATTTGCTCCGTTCCGCCGGCCTGGAGGAGCAGCCCGCCGCCAAGCAGTTTCTGCGGGTCCTGAAGCCCGTCGAAGTCCGCGAGGGCGAAGGCGAAGACGCCAAATGGGCGCGCCTGGAACCCTATAACGGTTTCGCGCTGTCCTTCGCCATCGATTTCCACCATCCCGCCATCGACTCCACCGCGAATTTCGCCGAAGTCGATTTCGAAAAAGATTCCTACGTCAAGACCATCGCCAGGGCCCGCACCTTCGGCTTCGTCAGCGAGGTCGAAGCCCTGCGCGCCGCCGGCTTGGCACGCGGCGGCAGCCTGGACAACGCCATCGTCATGGACGAATACCGCGTCCTGAATTCCGACGGCCTGCGCTACGACGACGAATTCGTCAAGCACAAGATACTCGACGCCATCGGCGACCTGTATCTCATCGGCAAGCCGCTGGTCGCGCGCTATGTGGCGTGCAAGTCCGGGCACGGGCTGAACAACCAGCTGGCGCGCGCGCTGCTGGCCCGGCGCGACTGCTGGGAACTCATCACTTACGAGTCCAGCGCGGCCGCGCCCAAGGCCTTCACGCACGAATGGAAGCTCGCCTGATCCAGGCGCGGTACGCCCTTTCGAATCACCTTCGATGATGCTCCAGCAGGCGCCCCACGGCGTTCGCCAGGGGGCCGGGGCGCAGTTTCCGGCGCAGCTCGTCGAATGCCGCCAGGGCTGAATCATCCAGGGGGATGACTTCACGGGGGGCTGGTTTTGTCTCGTCCCGCCATGGCCTCGCTTGAACCTTGACGATGATTTCGTTAAGGTTCCAGCCGTTGTCGGCCAGCAGGCGCGCAATGCGCGGCGCCAATTGCCGGAGCTTGGACGCGTAGGCGGCGCTGGGAACTGTCAGGGTGATTTGCTGTCTTTCTATACGCGCCGCCTTGCATACTTGCGCCAAGGCGGGCGGCAGGGCCTGTTTGGCGAATTCCTCGACCTGCAGGAGATGGCGCGCGGTGGCCAGCACCTGCGCGCCGTGCTGGTCGCCGTCCAGCCACTGCACCGCCAAAGGGGCGGGCGCGGCGTTTTCGGGGCGAGGGCGGGGGCTCGATCGGGTCATGCCGGTCATGGTATTACGTGAGAGGTTTATGCAAAGCAAGCATGTCGATTCTAACGCCAAGAGACTGAAATCGGCGCTCACCGCCCTGGCGGTGGTCTGCGCCATGGGCATGTCGGCCGCGGCCGGCGCCTGGATGCAGTCGCGCGTGGACAAGAAACCGGCGCTCAGCGCCGAACAGGAGCAGGCGCTCGCCGAGCAGCTCACCCGGGATTCCTCCTATTTGCGGCAGAACGTGAACCAGCTCGCGTCCAAGGTCGGCGACCTCCAGGCGCGGCTCATCGCCATGGACGGCCTGGGCAAGCGGGTCGCCGAGGTGGCGGGCGTCGCCTATACCGATCCGGAAGTCGCCGCCACCCTGGATCAGTCCGCGCCGCCGCCCGTCATGGACGACATCGGCGGGGATCGAGGCGCCGCCTGGTCGGCCGAGGGGCTGGGCAGGCAGGTCGACCTCCTGGCCCAGCGCATTTCGGAACAGAAGGACTGGCTGTCCATGCTGGACCTGGTGCTCACCCGGCGCGCCGGCGTCGAGGCCAGCCTGCCCACCCTGCAGCCGATCGATTACCCCTACCTCAGCTCCTCGTTCGGGTGGCGGCGCCATCCGGTCACGGGGCGCCACACCATGCACGAAGGGCTGGATTTCGCCGCGCCCAAGGGCACGCCCATACACGCCGCCTCCGGGGGCGTGGTGACCGAAGCCCGCTACGCGCCGGGCTACGGCAAGATGGTCGAGATCAATCACGGCAACGGGCTGGTCACGCGCTATGCGCACGCCTCGTCCATCAACGTCAAGCTGGGCGACCTGGTCGAAAAAGGCCAGATGATCGCCAGGGTGGGCTCCACGGGGCGATCCACCGGCCCGCACCTGCATTTCGAGGTCCGGATGGCCGGCCATCCGCTCGATCCCACGCTCTTCTTCGAGCGGCCCGATGCGCCCGACCAGCTCGTTGCGGACGCCCGTGGCGAGCACGAACCCCTTGGGTCCGAGGTGCGTTAAACTGTATCGTTTTCCCGCGGTGTATCCGCCAACCCAGAACACACGAGCAAGAGGGCCCCGCGCAGCATGACGGGCCTTCATGGACGACAGAAGAATGGTTTCTCTGCTAAAAAAGCTTATCGGCAGTCGCAACGACCGCATACTGAAGCAGTACCGCAAGCAAGTGGCGCAAATCAATGCGCTCGAACCCGGCATGGCGGCCTTGTCGGATGATGCCCTGGCCGCCAAGACCGTCGAGTTTCGTGAAAGAGTCGCCGGCGGCGCCGGTCTCGACGATCTCTTGCCCGAAGCCTTCGCCGTGGTCCGCGAGGCCAGCAAGCGTGTGTTCGGCATGCGCCACTTCGACGTCCAGCTCATGGGCGCCATTGCGCTGCATAACGGCAAGATCGCCGAATTGCGCACGGGCGAAGGCAAGACCCTCATGGCCACGCTGGCCGTCTACCTGAATGCGCTGGCGGGCAAGGGCGTGCACGTGGTCACCGTCAACGACTACCTGGCCCGGCGCGACGCCGAATGGATGGGGCGCCTGTACCGCTTCCTGGGCATGAGCGTGGGCGTGGTGGTGCCGCAGCAGGAAAACGAGGAAAAAAGGGCGGCCTACCAGGCCGACATCACCTACGGCACCAACAATGAATACGGCTTCGACTACCTGCGCGACAACATGGAATACCGCGCGGAAGACCGCCGCCAGCGTCCGCTGTTCTACGCGATCGTCGACGAGGTCGACTCCATCCTGATCGACGAGGCCCGCACGCCGCTGATCATCTCGGGCCAGGCCGAAGACAACACCGACCTGTACGTGCGCATGAACGCCGTGCCGCCGCTGCTGGCGCGCATGGCGTCCGAGCCCCGGCCCCACGAGCCCGAGCCCGAAGGCGATTTCTGGGTCGACGAAAAAGGCCAGCAAGTCCATCTGTCCGAGGCCGGCCAGATCAAGGCCGAACAGATCATGATCAGCAAGGGCCTGCTGAAGGAAGGCGAGTCCCTGTACGATCCGCGCAATATTTCGCTGGTCCATCACCTGATGGTGGCGTTGCGCGCCCACAACCTGTTCTTCCGGGACCAGCAATACGTGGTCCAGAACGGCGAAATCATCATCGTCGACGAATTCACGGGCCGGCTCATGGTCGGCCGCCGCTGGTCGGACGGCCTGCACCAGGCCGTCGAGGCCAAGGAAGGCGTCAGCATCCAGAACGAGAACCAGACGCTGGCCTCGATCACCTTCCAGAATTATTTCCGCATGTACGCCAAGCTGGCGGGCATGACCGGCACGGCGGACACGGAAGCCTACGAATTCCAGGAAATCTACGGCCTGGAAACCGTCATCATCCCGACCAACCGGCCCATGGCCCGGGTCGACCAGAACGATCAGGTCTTCAAGACCGACGCCGAAAAATACAACGCCATCCTCGCCGACATCAAGGACTGCCACGAGCGCGGCCAGCCGGTGCTGGTGGGCACGACCAGCATCGAGAACTCCGAATTGCTGTCGGGCCTGCTGACCAAGGCCAAGCTGCCTCACCAGGTGCTCAATGCCAAGCAGCACGCCCGCGAAGCGGAAATCGTGGCGGAGGCCGGCAAACCGGGGCACATCACCATCGCGACCAACATGGCGGGCCGCGGCACCGACATCGTGCTGGGCGGCAGCGTCGAGAAGCAGATCGACCTGGTCCGCGCCGACGCATCGCTGTCCCCCGAAGAGAAGGAAGCCCGGATCGAAACCATCAAGTCGGCCTGGGCGCCCGACAACGCGGCGGTCAAGGCGGCCGGCGGCTTGCGCATCATCGGCACCGAGCGGCATGAGTCGCGCCGCATCGACAACCAGCTGCGCGGCCGCGCGGGGCGCCAGGGCGACCCGGGCTCTTCGCGCTTCTATCTTTCGCTCGAAGACTCCCTGATGCGCATTTTCGCCGGCGACCGCGTGCGCGCCATCATGGAGCGCCTGCGCCTGCCCGAGGGCGAGCCCATCGAGGCCAAGATGGTGTCGCGCTCGATCGAATCGGCGCAGCGCAAGGTCGAAGCCCGCAACTTCGACATCCGCAAGCAATTGCTCGAATACGACGACGTCGCCAACGACCAGCGCAAGGTGCTGTACAGCCAGCGCAACGAGGTCCTGGAATCCAGCAACGTGGCCGACACCATCGCCAATCTGCGCATGGCGGCCATCGAAGAACAGTTCCGCGCCTATATTCCGGCGGAATCCGTCGAGGACCAATGGGACGTGCCCGGCCTGCAGGCCGCGCTGGAAAGCGAATGGCAGATCGCCATGCCGCTGGTCGAAATCCTCGAAAAAGAGCCCAACCTCACCGACGACGACCTGCTCGACCGCGTGCAGCAAGAGGCCGCCCGCCTGTATCAGGCCAAGGTCGACCTGGTGGGCCTGGAAGGGTGGGCGCCTTTCGAGCGCGCCGTGCTGCTGCAGGCCATCGACACGCACTGGCGCAATCATCTGTCGGCGCTGGATCACCTGCGCCAGGGGATACACCTGCGCGGCTATGCACAGAAAGACCCCAAGCAGGAATACAAGCGCGAGGCCTTCGAGCTGTTTTCCGACATGCTCGACCGCGTGCGCAACGAGGTCGTGCGCGTGCTCATGACGGTGAAGATCCAGTCGCCGGAGCAGGTGGAGGTGGCGGAATCGGAGCCTCAGCTGGAGAACGTCACGTATCACCACTCGGACTATGACGCGGCCCTGAGCGGCGAGGACCCGGGCATTGCGTCGTCTCCGGCGTCGGGTCAAGCGGTACCGAAGGTGGGCCGCAATGATCCTTGCCCTTGCGGCAGCGGCAAGAAGTACAAGCATTGCCATGGGAAGCTTGCTTGATACCCTTATACGCCATCAGGCCATGTTCCACATGACCTGATGGCGAGGCCGACCGGGCGGGCGGGCCTTACAGCCCGACGGCGTGCAGATCCGGCGTCTTCAGATGCCAGTCGGTTTCCTGCTGGAACGCCGCGCCGATGGCCGTGAGCCGCGGCTCGGCCAAGGGAGCGCCCAGCAGCTGCACCCCTACCGGCAGGCCGTCTTCCGAAAACCCGGCCGGCAGGCTCAGCGCCGTGGCGTTGATGAAATTCGCCGCCCGGGTAAAAGACGCCAGCGCCAGCGAATTCTCGTCCACCTCGTCTACCCGGCAGGCGGCGCAGGGCAGCGTCGGCATCAGCAGGGCGTCGGCATGGCCGACTATCCATTCCCGCCACTGCCGGCTGGCTTCCCTGTGGTACTTCAGCGCCCCGATGTAGGACGCCGAATCCACGGTCTTGCCATTGCGGATGCGCCCGCGCACCCCATCGCCGAAAGGCAGGGCCGGATCCTCGATATAGCTCGCATGATAAGCATACGATTCCGCCGCGATGATCGTGCCGTTGGCCAGCATCAGCTCGTGGAAATCGAATGGCAACCGGTAGGTTTCGACGCTCGCGCCCAGCGCCTGCAGCACCGTCCGCGCCTGCCCGTAGGCCTGCACGACGGCCGGACTGGCCGGCGTGGGGAACTGTTCCAGGTCCATCAGCGCCAGGTGCACGCCCTGCAGCGGCTTGCCGGCGTGCCATTGCGCCATGGGTTCGGCGGGCGGCAGGTGCCAGGTGGCGGGGTCTTGCGCATCGTACCCGGCCGTCAGCCGTGACAGCCACCAGGCGTCCTCCGCGGTCCGCGCCAGGAAGCCGATGGAGTCCAGCGTATCGGAAAGCGGCACCGCCCCGTGGCGGCTGATCAACCCGCTGGTGGTCTTCAGGCCCGTGATGCCGTTGAGCGCCGCCGGAATGCGCACCGACCCGCCCGTGTCCGAACCCAGGGCGGCGGGCGCCAGGCCGCCGGCGACGGCCACGCCCGAGCCGCTGGACGAGCCGCCGGGAATGTATGCGTGGGGCAGGCCCCAGGGGTTGACGGGCGTGCCCATGCGGGGGTTCAGCCCCCAGCCGCCGAAGGCGAACTCGACCATGTGCAGCTTGCCCAGCACGACCATGCCGGCCTGCAGTAGCCGGGAAACCACGGTGGCGGTTTCATGGCGCACACGCCCGCGCCATGCTTCGGAGCCGGCCGTGGTGGCTTGCCCGGCGATGTCGCAAAGATCCTTGATCGCTATCGGCACGCCGTCCAGCGGGCCCAGGCTGTAGCCCGACGCGCGGCGCGCATCGGCGGCGCGCGCCTGCTGCAGCGCCCCTTGCGCATCGACATGCACATAGGCATGCAGGCCGGCATTGCCTTTTTCGATGCGGTCCAGATAGTGCCGCGTTAATTCCAGGGCGCTGAGCGCCCCTGTGTCCAGTTTCTTTGCCAACTGTCCCAGGCTTGAAAATGCAAGCTCCATGTCGACTTTCTACTCACGTCTTTAAACAGAAGAATGACGGCGGCGGCCCGCGGGCCGCCGCCGCCGCGGAATGCCGGCCAGGCGCCGGCATTCATGCCCCGATCAGCGATCTTTCCAGGCGGGGATGGGGTAGATGGCCTTGTCGGTCGCGACGTCCTTGGGCCATACCGTGACCAGGCCCTTGCCGGGCTGGCTCTGCACCACGGGGAAGGGCATTTTCAGCTGCATGCCGGTTTCCGAGATGGCATAGGGCCCGGCCATGACCGTGACCTTGTCCGACAGCGCGAGAGAGGCATCCTTGAGCGCCTGGGCGTCGGTGGAGCCGGCCTTCTTGATGATTTCCTCGGTCAGCACGGCGGCGCCATAGGCCAGCGCCGTCTGGAAATCGGGCGCGAATTCGGCTTTCGGGAACAGGCGGTCGTAGGCCTGGGCGAACTGCTCGCGCGTCAGGCCGGCGGTGACGTTCCAGTTGACGGCCGGGTGGTAGTTGGTGTGGCTGAAGATGTAGTCGGAATCCTTGCCGATGTCCAGGAACTGGGGCGTGGACGCATACACCATGAAGGTGTAGGGGAAGTTGATGTTCAGCTGGCGCATCTGGCGCACCATGCTGATCAGGTCTCCTTCATAGGACGTGGGCACGAATGCCTCGGCCCCGGATGCGCGCACCTTCTGCAGAATGGTGCTGAAGTCTTTCTGCCCTTTCGGGTAGCGCTCGTAGAGCACCACTTCCATGCCGTTGGCCTTGGCCTGTTCGCGCCCGCCTTCGGCCAGCCCCGTGGGGAAGGGCTCGTCGGAGTAGAGCAGGGCGACTTTCTTCACGCCCAGCGAGCTGGCGTGCTCCATGCCGGCGCGCAGCATGGCCGACACGGGCATTTGCGTGCCCGACACGATGTACTTGAAGCCCTGGTTGTACAGGCTGTCGCTGGCCGCCGACCAGATCATCATATACTTGCCCAGGCGCTCGGTGACCGTGGCGGCGGCCGTCGTCAGCGTGGAGCCGAAGGGCGCGAACACCAGGTCCACCTTTTCGTCGACGATCAGGCGCTCGTACACCCGCGTGACCATCTGCTTGTCGCTGCGGTCGTCCAGCTTGACCAGTTCAACCTTCTTTTTCTTGCCGCCGATCTCTATGCCGCCGCGCCGATTGACGTCATCGACCCAGACCTCCACCCCGCGCACGCCGGACTGCGACGCCAGCGCGAAACTGCCGGTGGTGGATACCGTCATCCCGAGGCGGATGGTATCTTGCGCTTGTGCTGCGGCGGCGCATGCTGTGAGCGCCAAGGCCGCGGCCAAGTTCCGAAGTATGTTCTTTCCCGACATTTTTTACTCCTTCCCTAAAATTTTCTTTGTAGACAATACATATCCAAGCAAACAATCCCGTGCGACACCGGGCTTGGACCACCCGAAGCCGGAATAAAATATAACATAAAGGTATAGGCTGTACGCAATGAATAAACAACTCAATTACCGCCAAACGGAAATTCTCTGGGCCATTGTCATGGCCGGCTCCATCAGCGGGGCGGCCAGGCTGCTGAACATCAGCCAGCCGGCCGTCAGCCGCATGCTCGGCCAGATCGAGAAGCAGCTTTCCACGCGGCTGTTCGAGCGCATTCGCGGCAAGCTGCAGCCTACGCAGGACGTCCGTTCGCTGTTCGAGGAAATCGAGCGCGCCCAGCGCGTGATGGGGCGCATCAACGACATCGCCGACACCCTGGCGGACCGCAGCGGCGGCGGCTTGAATCTGGGCTCCATTCCCAGCCTCGTGCACCAGTTCCTGCCCAGGGTCATGGCCGACTTTCAACGGCTGCGCCCCAATGTCCTGATGCGCATCCACAGCGACATCGTGCACAAGCTGGTGAGCGCCGTCCTGCAGGGCGAGGTCGAGGTCGGCTTCATCGTGCTCCTGACCGAGCACCCTTATCTGACGGTGCTTCCGCTGATGGAAGGCCGCATGGTGGCGGCGGTTCCCGCCGGCCATGCGCTGGCCGCCAAGCGGCAGACGACGCTGGCGGAACTGGCCGAGCACCCGCAGATCGTGACCGGCACCCGCATGCCCTACGGCATGCTGGCGCTCAGCGCCATGGACAGCCAGGGCCTGCAGTACCGGATCAGCGCCGACGTGCCCTGGAGCCAGCAGGCATGCGCGCTGGTCAATGCCGACATGGGGGTCGCCCTGATCGACGAATTCACGGCGGCGCAGAATATCTGGCCGAACGTGCGCATCGTGCCGCTGAAGGAGCGCATCCCCTTGCAGGTCAACATCATCCACGCCCGCGAGCGCAAGCTGAGCGAAGCCGCCGACACCTTCATCCAGCTGGCGCGGTCCCGTGCGTCGGAAACCGCGGCCGCCCGCCCGCAGGCCTAGGGCCGGCGTTTTGGCGTCGACAGGCCCCGGCGGGCCGTTTGCGCGGCGGCAGGCCCCGGCGGGCCGTTTGCGCGGCGGCAGGGGGGGGCGGATGGGGCGAATATCAGGGAAAATACTAGGTGGTCATTAACTTGTAGTTATAATTTTTTTTATCCATAATGCGTGGGCTATCGAATCCGCCTCTTTTCAGGAGCGCACCATGCAACATTCTCCGGCCGCTGTTCCGGCCGCACATGCCACCCGGGCGCAAGACCAGCGCATCTCACAGCTCAGGATACAGATCGACGCGGCGGTCTTCCTGGCGATCGTCGCGGTGTTCTGCGTGCTTCCGCTGTTCGCCTCGAACACCTCGTTCGCTTTCTACCTGATGCTGTGGATCATCATGGCCAGCGCCATCAACATCAGCGTCGGGTTCACCGGCTACCTGCCTTTCGGCTATGTCGTCTTCTACGGCATAGGCGCATACGCCACCGGCATCTGCTACAAGGTGCTGGGCTGGCCCATCTTCCCCTCGCTGCTCCTTGCCGGCGGCTTCGGCATCGCGCTGGCCATGCTGTTTGCGCCGACCCTGCGCTTGAAAGGCGTCTACTTCGGCATCGTCAGCCTGGCGCTGGCCACCATCGTGCGGCTGGTGATCTCCAACCTGCCGTCGGAGATCACCGGCGGCAGCATGGGCCTGATTCTGGCGGGCAGCAACAATCCCGTGCTCAGCTACTACACCATGCTGCTGGTGCTCGTGCTGACGCTGGCCTGCGTGCTGTGGCTGTCGGCATCCAGCCTGGGCAAGGCCCTGAAGGCGATACGCGACGACGACGGCGCGGCGGCCTGCGTGGGCATCAACGTGCCGCGCACGCGCTTGAAGGCATGGGTGCTGGCCGCCGTGTTCCCGGCGCTGGCGGGCGGCATCGAGGCCTGGCACACCAACGTCGTCGACCCCGAATACGCCTTCCACGTGCTGGTCACCGCCAAAAGCATCGTGTATGCGATGGCGGGCGGCTTCGGCACGATACTGGGGCCGGTCGTGGGTACCACCGCGCTGCTGGGCATCGATCACATCATCTGGCAGAAGTTCCCGCTGATCAACCTGCTGCTGCTGGGCCTGGTCATCGTCCTGCTCATGCTGTTCCTGCCGCGCGGCATCGTCGGCGGCCTGCTGCGCCGCTATCCGCAACTACGTCGCTATATCGCTTAAGGAGGCTTCCATCATGCACGATCTGCTGCTGCAAGGCTTGATGAACGGCCTGATCCTGGGCGCCATCTACGGATTGATCGGCGTCGGCCTGAACATCGTTTTCGGGGTGCTGCGCGTGGTCAACTTCGCGCACGGCGAATTCCTGGTGCTGGGCGCCTACCTGGCGCTGATGCTCGCGCAGTACGCCGGCATCAGCCCCTTCCTCGCGCTGCCCATCACCTTCCTGGTGTTCTGCGCGCTGGGCTATCTGCTGTACTTCGTCCTGATCCCCCGGCTCAGCCGCTCGGACGACCCCGAGACCAGCTCGCTGCTGCTCATGTTCGGCGTGTCCATCATGCTGGGCGCCATCATGCTGCTGCTGTTCGAGGCCGACGCGCGCACGCTGGAATACAGCATCGAGCCGGTTTTCATCATGCTCGGCGACGTCATCCTGCCCACCGTGCGCCTGATCGCCCTGGCCATCAGCCTGGCCATCGTCGCGCTGCTGGCATGGTTCCTGTACCGCACCCTGACGGGCAAGGCGCTGCGCGCCATCATCATGAATCGCGACGCGGTGCGCATCGTGGGCATCAAGACCGAACGCCTGTCGGCGCTGGCCTTCGCCCTGGGCATCGGCCTGGCCGGCGTGACCGGCGTGCTGACCGCCATGGTGTTTCCCGCCTTCTCGCCCTTCATGGGCAATGACTACACCCTCATCGGTTTCGTGGTGATCGTGCTTGGCGGGCTGGGGCATCCGGTCGGGGCGCTGGCCGGCGCGCTGCTGTTCGCGGTGGCGGAGCAAGTGGCCTCGGTCTATTTCAACCCGTCCATCGGCACGATCTGCGGCTTCATTCTGATGGTGGCCATGATCTTCGTACGGCCCAACGGCCTGTTCGGCAAGCAGATCCTGCGCTGAACCAGGGGACGACACATGTTGAAAATCGAGAAACTCAAGAAACAATTCGGCGGCCTGGTCGCCCTGAACGGCATCGACCTGCACGTGCCCCCGAATCACATCCTGGGCGTGATCGGCATGAACGGTTCGGGCAAGACCACCATGCTGAACTGCGTCAACGGCCTGTATACGCCCACCGAGGGCCGCATCCTGCTGCAGGGCCGTGACATCACCGGCCTGCCGGTGGAGCAGGTGGCCCGCGCCGGCGTCGGGCGCACTTTCCAGGTGCCGCGCGTCTTCCCGCACATGACGCTGCTGGACAACCTGGACGTGTCGCAGCTGCAGAAGGGCCGCAGCGCCGAAGAGCGCTACCAGCACAGCGTGGAGTGGCTGGAGCGCGTCGAGCTCTATCGCCTGCGCCACAACATGGCCGAGGAGCTCTCCGGCGGGCAGCAGAAGCTGCTGGAGCTGGCGCGCATCATGGTGTCGCGCCCGAAGGTGGTGCTGCTGGACGAACCCTTCGCGGGCGTCAATCCCGGCCTGGCGCAGCTGCTGATCGCCATCATCAAGACCTTGCCGACGGAACACGATTGCTCGGTCGTGCTGGTTTCGCACGACCTGACCTCCATTTATCAATTGTCGCACCACATCATCGTCATGAACGAAGGCGCCATACTTTGCCAGGGCTCGGCCGACACCGTGCGCAATGATCCGGCTGTGATCGAAGCCTATCTGGGAGCCTGACATGAGCGATATTTCCATTGCATTGCACGACGTGACCGTGGCCTACCACGGCGACATCACCATTCTGAACGGTGTCAATGTGCAGGCGCGCGCCGGCCAGGTGACCGGCATCATCGGCCCCAACGGGGCGGGCAAGTCCACGGTGCTGAAGACGATGTTCGGCTTTCTGCCGCTGCGCACGGGCAGTATCACGCTGCATGGGCGCGACATCAGCCGCATGGCGCCGGACGAGCGCGCCGCCATGGGCGTGGCGTTCGTGCCGCAGCATCGCAGCCTGTTCGGGGATCTGTCCGTCGAGGACAATCTGCTGCTGGGCTGCTGGTCGTTCAAGCGCGACAAGGCGCGCATCCGCCGCGGCATCGACATGGTGTATGACCGCTTTCCCATTCTGGCCACGAAGCGGAATGATCCGGTCTCCAGCATGAGCGGCGGGCAGCAGCGTTTCGTGGAGTTCGGCCGGGCGCTGCTGCTGGAGCCGTCCGTCATTCTGCTGGACGAGCCGACGGCGATGCTGGCGCCGAAGATCTCCAAGGAACTGTACAGCCTGATCCGGGCCTTTGCGGACGAGGGGATGACGGTGGTGCTGGTGGACCAGAACGTGCGCCGCTGCGCGGAGATTTCGGACTATATGTTCATTCTTGAGCTGGGCAGGAACAAGGCCGAGGGCACGCATGCGCAATTCCATGAGGGCTCGGAATTGCACGATATGGTGGCCACCTGGATGGACTACAAAATCGATTGAGGCGGGCGGGCCCGGGGCCCGCCTTTTGGCGTTGACGGGCCCTAGATCAGAAACAGCGTCGCCAGGCCCAGGAAAATGAAGAACCCGAGCGAATCGGTCGCGAAGGTCAGGAGCACCGACGAGCCCACGGCCGGGTCCTTGCCGAAGCGCGAGCGCAGAATGGGGATGACCACCCCGAGCGCCGCCCCGATCAGCATGTTGAAGATCATCGCGGCCATCATCACCGCCGCGATCGCCGCGGACCCGGAAATCGCCCACGCGAAGGTGGCGGCCACCACGCTGCCCAGCGTGCCCACCATGAAGGTCACCGTCAATTCGCGCTTCACCAGCTGCCAGGCATTGGCCTCGGTCACCCTGCCGACCGCCAGCGCGCGGATGATCATCGTCATCGTCTGATTGCCCGAATTGCCGCCGATGCCCGCCACGATCGACATCAGGAAAGCCAGGATCACGATGTGGCTGACCGTGTCCTCGAAACGGGAGGCCACGACCGACGCGATCGCGGCCGTGCAAAGATTGACCAGCAGCCAGGGCGCGCGGTTGCGCAGCGCATCGAGCGCCGGCGCGAAAATGTCTTCTTCCTGCAGGCCGGCGCGCGACAGCGCTTGTTCCTGGGAGTCTTCCTGGATCACGTCCACCACTTCCGCGATCGTCACCCGGCCGATGAGCCGGCCCTGGTCGTCCACGACGGGCGCGGACACCAGATCGTAGCGCTCGAACGCGCCGGCCGCGTCCGCGTCGGAGTCCAGCGGATTGAGCGCCAGGTAGTCCTTGGTCATGAACTCCGACACCTGGGTTTCCGGATCCTGCACCAGCAGGGTCGACACGGGCAGCGTGCCCT
>JACDJC010001420.1_pt1 | contig 21235 bp, 17 predicted proteins | sample 7454191 | NCBI WGS metagenome assembly JACDJC01 (sample SAMN14253291, study PRJNA609438) | sludge metagenome | isolation source: sludge after 25d culture with pyrite and EDTA | collected 2018-12-20 | reverse complement strand
GTAATCGACGGTTTTATTCTTTGAGTCAAGGCATGATGCTTTACACTTCATGGTGCACAAGCCGCATGAATTGCATTTTTCATCCACAAACTGTATCCTGAAAAGGGAATATTTACTCAGAAATCCCAGGATTGTCCCAACGGGGCAAATGGTGTTGCAGTATGTTCTCCCGTGTTTCCAAGCTAAAAATCCAACGAGCAGAAAGGTCAGCAAAGCAATGGTGATTGATAAAAACCCCAAAGAATAGATGTTGACGTGATAAAACCTGTAATTATTGAACGTTGAAAAAACATAAGCCAATAGGTTATTTCCGGCTAAATATGCCGGACGGAAGAGATGCGAAGTAATTCTTCCGTAAGCGCCATAAGGATCCAACAAGCCCGGCAAAAAGGAAAATCCGGCAAAGAAAGCCAAAATTGCAGCTCCCAAAACGCTTAGGCGGAGCACGGTTTTAGCCTTACTGTATCTGTATCTTTTCCTTTTGGTGAATTTTTTAGAAACCCAGGCGGCAATATCCTGATAGACACCCAAAGGACAAATCGACGAGCAGTAAATTCTTCCGAAAAGGAGAGTTGAGAGGATGAGTATTAGTAACACAGTTCCATTGAGTGCAAGCAGTGCCGGAACAAATTGCAAATCGGTCAAAACGCTCATTTTTTCGGGTAGAAAGCCGGCAAAATCAAGGAAGTAGAGGGTAATGAGTGAAAAGAATATGATGGAAACGGTAATCCTGATTTTTTTAAGCATAACGTTCAGTTTTTATCTGAAGAAAGAGAGAAGCAGGAATGTCCGGTTGAAAACCCGGACAATACAAGCCGGTGAATCAAAGTGAATCAGTGATTCAATAATCCGGGTTATTTTCGGCTGTTGTGTTAAATCCTCACTCTTTTGATATTCAGTTTATCCAGCTGCATTGTTCCGACTCCTAGCTCCTGCCCTTTAGCCAGATGGGTTACCTTGTCGAGTGGCATTTCCCGCGCCTGATTGAAGAAATTTGCGGCAGCAGTGTCAACGGCTACAATGTCCTGTGAAATAAAAAGCCCTTTTGAGAGCACCACATCCGCTTCGGATTTCCCTCTGGGACCGCTGGTCTTCATCATCCGGTAGGCATCCACCACATTGAGAACCGGGCGCTTCTCATAGGTACAGACATCTGCAATGCACTGCTGCAAATCGTTTGCATGAAAATATCTCCTGTCCCAGACTATTCCCATATAGTTTTTCATGGAAATAGTGAGTTGTGCGCCGCCATGATTTTTAAGAATTGGCACGTTAATCCATTTGTCGGAATCCACAATTGCCTGATGAATTTTTGCCTCTTTCAGGCTTTTGCCTTTTGGCAGGGAAACAGGCTTGTAGTAGGATTCCTGATGCGCCGGTACTACCTTCGCTCCCGCTGCTTTAGCTGCTTCCTCAATTCCGCTGCTGGCATAGCATTTAATCCAGTCGTCGCAGGTGTGGTCGAAAACGATTACCTCTTTTGCTCCGGCATCAAAGCATTGCTTAATGATTTCAACAACCAGTTTCGGGTTGGTGGTGGCTCCCATTTCAGGTGTTTTGTCCCAGCCGATATTGGGTTTCACACACACTCTGTCGCCTGAGCTGATAAACTTTTTCATTCCCCCCATCTCCTCAATTGCCTTTTGAAACATCACTTCCGGTTCGCCACCCATTACTGCTACCAAATCGTATGCGGGTGTTTCGCTCTTTCCCTGAAATGATTGAGTCAGAATACTCATGGCATCTGCATTTTTAATTGCTGTTATTGCCGCGCCGGTCAGAGCAGCCGCTTTTAAGAAATTTCGTCGGTCCATAATTGAATTTTTAAAAGTTGATTATCCTGAAAAGTACCAAAATCATTTGACTTATAAAAAATGTCAAAGTTTAAAAGAAAAACTTTTGGTGATAAAGATAGAGAAACTTGAAAGCAATAATTGTAACACAAAGCACAATTTTTAATTTTGCTGACAATAAAACCAAATATTGTTTAATCAGACGATAATTAAAAATATAGTTGAAAGAGACGATAATGTGAATTTCACTCCTTCCGGTTTTTGCGAACAAGATTGAGATAAGAATAATGGAACCCGTTTTTTTCGTCAAACAAGTCCTCACGCATACATTCCTCCCATTCCGAAAAATCAATTTCCGGGAAAAACACATCAGCATCAAAATCTTTGTGCACGAGCGTGAGGTATAATCTTCCTGCAATCGGATAAAACTGTCTGTAAACCATTCCGCCGCCGATAACAAATGCTTCCTGTTCATTTTTCACTTTTTCGAGTGCTTCAGCAATGGAAAACACCACTTCGCATCCCGGGAAAACATCATCAATTTTATCGCTGATAACAATATGCCTGCGGTTTGGCAGAGGCCATTCGGGCAGGGAGAGCAATGTGTTGCGTCCCATTATCAGGCTGTGCCCTGTGGTAATTTGTTTGAAACGTTTCAAATCGCCGGGCAGATGGAAGAGCAAATCGTTATTTTTTCCAATGGCAAAATTGGCGGCAACAGCAACAATGATGGATATATTTTTGTGTATCATGTTTTGTTCAGAAAAGGATTTATCCGGAAAAAATTTCAAAGCTGTTATTTTGAAAAAATCAATATGGGTGAATTGTATTCAGGCAGTGAATTTCAGACTGCAACCTTCCCCTTGATGTGCGGATGTGCCTCATAGCCTGAAAGTTTAAAATCATCAAATTTAAAATCGAAAATATTTTTAACCTCCGGGTTGATTTTCATTTTCGGCAGTGGATAGGGCTGGCGGGTGAGCTGAAGTTTCACCTGTTCAATATGGTTGGAATAGATGTGCACATCCCCGAATGTGTGCACAAAGTCGCCCGGCTTTAGCCCTGTTACCTGTGCCATCATCAGTGTCAGCAAGGCGTAGGAAGCAATGTTGAAGGGTACTCCCAGAAAAACATCGGCGCTGCGCTGATAGAGCTGGCAGGAGAGCTTCCCGTTGACCACGTAAAACTGAAACAGGAGGTGGCATGGCGGAAGATTCATTTTGTCCAGTTCGCCCACATTCCATGCACTGACAATATGCCGCCGCGAATCGGGATTGTTTTTAATGGAGTCAACCACCTGGCTGATTTGATCAATATGCCTGCCGTCGGGAGTTGGCCAGCTGCGCCACTGGTATCCATAGATGTGTCCGAGATCACCGTTTTCGTCTGCCCATTCATTCCAGATGCGCACCCCGTTCTCCTGCAGGTATTTCACGTTGGTGTCGCCTGCCAAAAACCACAGCAATTCATGGATAATTGATTTAAGATGCAGTTTTTTTGTGGTGATTACTGGGAATCCTTCACTCAAGTCAAAACGCATCTGATGACCAAAGACGCTGATGGTTCCGGTTCCGGTGCGGTCCTCTTTTTCTGTGCCATTTTCTAAAATGGTGTCCAGAAGATGTAAATATTGTTTCATTTTTTCTGCGGTTTCTTCACCCGTAAAAATAGAGAATCAATCTGTTTTGTTTAGCTCATTTTTCGGATAGATATTCACAATTCAGAATCAACTGTTAATTCCATGTTTAAACAAGTTGATTGTCAGTAAAGTAAGAATTGAATGTTCTGTGAAATAATTTTTTAAAACCTGACTGCAAAACTCGAAAAGATTAACTTTTTAAATTTCACACCTATTTTTTCAGTACAATGCGAAAAGTGGTTCCCTTTCCTGCTTCAGACCATTTGATAAAAATTTTTCCCTTATGGTAGTTTTCAACAATACGCTTGGCTAAAGAAAGCCCCAATCCCCAGCCCCGTTTTTTTGTGGAAAATCCGGGATGGAAAATTGTTTTAAACTGTGATTTAGGCACACCCTTGCCGGTATCGGTGATATCAAGAATGACGGAATTTTCCTTCTCTTCCAGCTCAATACGGATGATTCCGTTATTATCCATTGCATCAATGGCATTTTTGCAGATATTTTCAATAACCCATGAGAAAAGAGCCGCATTGAGCGGAATGAGTAAATCAAGCTCTTCGTCAAATGATTTTTCAAACTTGACTTTGTGCGAAGACCGAGTTTTCAGATAGCTGATTGTTGAGTTAATCACCTCCGTCAGGTTGGTTGGCGAAAGTTCAGGCTTTGAACCGATTTTTGAAAATCGTTCGGTAATTTTCTCAAGCCGTTTTGTATCTTCTTCAAACTCTTTTACGATTGATGGCTCAACATCCTGTAATTTCAGGATTTCAATCCATGCCATCAGCGAAGAGATCGGCGTTCCCAGCTGGTGTGCAGTTTCTTTCGACATTCCCACCCACACTTGATTCTGCTCAGCACGTTGGGTTGCATTGAAAGCCGAATAGGCTGCAATGATAAAAACCATTATCACAAACAGTTGAATGAAAGGATAATAGCGAAGATTGCGGAGAATATTTGATTCGCGATAATAGAGCAGAAGATATTTTCCTTCTTCTTCTGAGAGTTCAATGCGGATAGGCTCGGCATGAGTTTTCATTTTTTCCAGCTCATTGGTGAGCACCTGCTCTTTCCGCGCCTCATTGAAACTGATATTTGCTTCGTAGTTGAATTTGCCGTCGGGTTCTACGATTAGAACCGGGATTGTAGTATTCTGCTCGAGGATGGACTGAATCAAAGTCAGATAGGCTGTGTTCAGTTGTTCCATTCCGGTCTGGCTGTTATTCTGGATTCCGGTTTCTGCCAAACGTTTGGTTGCCTGTGCCCACAGCTCCACTTTCTTCTGCTCTTCGTTAGCCATCTTTCCGGTCAGCCAGTTGGTGTAGAGCAGTGAAGCAACACCGATTAATACTGCTACAGCTAACAGTAAAATCTTTCCGCGCTTTCTTTTCAGATATATATCCAAGGTGCGATTTTTTAGTTCATTTATGAAAACGGAAGAAAGGTATAAATATTATCTATTTTTAACCATTTCCCGAACTGCACGAATTATTCCTTTTTTATCAATTCCACACAGTGCATAAAGCTCTTCGAGAGAGCCCTGCGCGATAAATGTGTCCGGAATACCGACAATTTTCAGGTGAGAGAAAAATCCTTTTTCAACCATAAATTCCATAACAGCACTACCAAAACCTCCTTTAACTGTTCCGTCTTCTACGGTAATGATTTTACTGTATTTCTTAAAGATTTCTTCAAGCATCTCTTCGTCAAGTGGTTTGACAAATCTGAGGTCAAAATGAGCTGCTGAAATTCCTTCGTTTGACAGTTCCTTAATCGCGCTTTGTGCAAAAATCCCTGATTTACCGATGGTTAGGATTGCAACATCATTTCCATCGGTCAGTTGCCTGCCTTTGCCTATTTCAATTTCCCTGAAAGGCTGTTCCCAGTCGGGATTTGCACCACAACCTCTTGGATAGCGAATTGAGAATGGTTGTTTGATGTGTTCCATCTGTGCGGTGTACATCAGGTTTCTCAAATCCACCTCATCCATTGGTGCGGCAACAATCAGGTTTGGTATTGACCGCATAAAGGCAATGTCAAAAATGCCGTGATGAGTTTGACCATCTTCGCCCACCAGTCCGCTGCGGTCTATGCAAAAAACAACCGGAAGATTCTGGAGGGCAACATCGTGAATTACCTGGTCGTAGGCGCGCTGAATGAAGGTGGAATAAATATTACAAAACGGGATAATCCCCTGAGTTGCAAGGGCTGCCGAAAAGGTTACGGCATGTTGCTCGGCAATTCCCACATCAAACGCCCGGTGGGGCATTTTTTCAAACAGCAGGTTCATGGAGCATCCTGTGGGCATAGCCGGTGTAATTCCTACGATTTTCTCATTCATTTCGGCCAGCTCAACTAAAGTTTTACCAAAAACATCCTGTAGCTTGGGCACCTTTTCAGTCGAACAGCTATTGGAATATATTTCCCCTGTCTCTTTATCAAACAGCCCGGGTGCATGGTATTTGGTCTGATTCAGCTCTGCCTGTGCAAATCCTTTCCCCTTTTTGGTGACAATGTGGAGCAGCTTGGGCCCGGGAATTTTTTTTAAATCCTGTAGAACCTCAATCAGGTAATCAACATCATGACCGTTTACCGGTCCAAAATACCTGAATTCAAAAGCTTCAAACAGGTTATTGCCTTTTAAAAGCAAGTTTTTCAGGGCGTGCTGGTTTTTCTGAATAAGCTTTCTGGTTCTTCTTCCCAATCCGTCAAGCTTTCCCAATCCATCCCAAATTTTTGCTTTTATCTTGTTGTAGGTCTGTGATTTTGAGATGCCTAAAAGATATTGCCCGATGATTCCGGCATTGGGATCAATGGCTATATTATTATCATTTAGAATCACAAGCAAATCGGCTCTGCTGGTTCCGGCATTGTTCAATGCCTCAAATGCCATTCCGCCGGTTATGGCTCCATCGCCAATGATGGCAACAAATTTACGGTCTTTCTCTTTTTTCAGCGCTGAAGCTACTGCCATACCATAAGCAGCAGAAATTGAAGTTGACGAGTGTCCGGTTCCAAAGGCATCATATTCGCTTTCACTGCGGCTCGGGAAACCACTGATTCCATGCAGCTTCCGGTTGGTGTGAAAAATATCGCGACGCCCGGTTAATATTTTGTGCCCATATGCCTGGTGCCCAACATCCCAGACCAGCAAATCGTAAGGGGTATTGTAAACATAATGCAAGGCTACGGTAAGTTCCACAACACCGAGGCTTGCTCCAAAATGACCCGGATTGGTTGAAACTGAATCAATAATAAATTCTCTGAGCTCTTCGCAAACCCGGGGAAGTTGTTCTGGTTTCAATTTTTTTAAATCAGCCGGACTATTAATTTTGCTGAGTAGTTCTTCTTTTTTTTTACCCATCTCACTTCAAAATATGTTCAAAGATAGAACAAATAGCCTTTATCCTGAAAATTGAAACAAAATTGGCAAAATATATTCCTTTTCTGTGCATTAATCAACTAAAAGCAAAAGGCATTGGGTCAACAGGATAGCATTTAATTAATCCAATATTAATGTTAATGATTGTTAAACATAGGATTTGAATATAAGTCAATCCCTTTTTATGAGTTATATTAATGACGAAATCGTATAATTTTAACTTTATAGTCTATGCTTGATTACGCAAAAGTTATTTTACCAAAAGTGAGTTTCAGCAAAGAACTCTTCCGAAAAGAACTGGCAAAGTGTATTCGTTGGGTAGATCCTGCTGACGTTCAAAAATTGCACGATTGGTGTTTTCAAAATTTCAATGATGTGTATCCCGATGTTTTGGAAGAGGAATTTTCCCACATCGCGGCGTAAATAATCCGGGGTATATCTTTAAAAAAATATACCCCTTTTTTTTTACTGCTTTTCTAAATTTTCGCAAGGCAGAGGCTCTCCTTTCTTCGGGAGAAACAAAATAGTCCAATGCTGCTTATCCGTATAAATTATTCCTAACTTTGAACACTAAACTCGAAAAAATGACATTGCTGAATTCTGTTATAAATTGGATAAACTTTAAGCGGAACTATCAGATACAACTCTATCGCGAACATCCTGTTGATATCCAGATGGAAACGCTCTTTAATCTTATTCGTCGTGCACGGGAGACAGAGTGGGGAAAAAAATATGATTTTGACAAAATAAATTCGGCAGAGCAATTTCAGAGAATTGTGCCTTTGCAAACTTATGATGATATTCGTCCGTGGGTTGGCCGTTTGCGCGAGGGCGAAACCGATTTGCTGTGGCCGGGTGAGGTGAGATGGTTTGCCAAATCTTCAGGAACCACAAGCGACAAAAGTAAATTCATTCCCGTTACAAAAGATGCGTTGGAAGATTGTCATCTGCGTGGTCCTAAAGATGTCTTTGCCATTTACATAAAAAACTATCCGGAAACTAAGGTGTTGTATGGCAAGACATTAACATTAGGGGGAAGTCATAAAATGAACAATTTCAGCAATAACTCCTATTATGGCGATCTTTCGGCAATCATTATTGAAAATGTTCCCTTTTGGACAGATTTTATCCGTATTCCACCCACAGAAATTGCGCTTATAGAAGAATTTGAGGAGAAAATTGAGCGGATAATTGAAACCTCGCTCGATCAGAATGTAACTTCTCTAGCAGGAGTTCCTTCATGGAATCTGGTGTTGCTGAAGCGAATTCTTGAAAAAACTGGAAAGAGCAACATATTGGAGGTGTGGCCCAATATGGAAATATTCACCCACGGGGGTGTGAACTTTGAGCCTTATCGTGAGCAGTTTAAAAAACTCATTCCGTCGGAAGATATGCATTATATGGAGACCTATAACGCATCGGAAGGCTTTTTCGCAATACAGGATGATCCCTCACGTGACGACATGCTGCTGATGCTTGATTACGGGGTCTATTATGAATTTATTCCGATGAAAGAGTTTGGGAAGGACAATCCGCCGGCACTGACACTTAATGAAGTGGAGTTAGGTGAAAACTATGCGATGGTAATTTCCACCAATGCCGGGTTGTGGCGCTATATTATTGGCGACACCGTGAAATTTACTTCCAAATATCCTTTCAAAATTAAAATAACAGGGAGAACAAAGCATTTTATCAATGCTTTTGGCGAGGAGGTAATCATTGACAATGCCGAAGGAGCTTTGCTTAAGGCGTGCCGGGAAACAGGTGCGATTGTAAACGAATACACTGCCGGGCCCGTTTATATTGGAGACACTCAAAAAGGGGCACACCAATGGATTATAGAATTTGAAAAGCTGCCGGATAATATGGAAGAGTTTGCAACTATTTTGGATAAGAGCCTGCAGGAACTCAACTCCGACTACGAAGCCAAGCGGTATAAAAACCTTACTCTGGAGAGATTACATCTGGTTGTTGCACCGAAGGATACTTTCTATAAATGGATGAAAAAAAGGGGTAAAACCGGAGGGCAGAATAAAATTCCTAGATTGTCAAATGAAAGGAAATATCTTGATGACCTGTTGAAACTTTTACAGGAATAAACCAAAATTTTTTTTAGATTCGAAAATTAAATAAAAAGCTATGCATATTGCTGTTGCCGGAAATATTGGAGCAGGAAAAACCACCCTTACAGAGTTGCTTGCAAAACATTACAATTGGACACCTCATTTTGAAGAGGTTGATCAAAATCCCTATCTGAATGATTTTTACAACGACATGCAGCGCTGGTCGTTTAATCTTCAGATCTATTTTCTCAATTCCCGGTTTAAACAAATCATCAATATCAGGGAATCAAAAAAATCTGTGATTCAGGATCGCACAATTTATGAAGATTCTGAAATTTTTGCACCCAATCTGCATAGTATGGGTCTTATGAGTACCCGTGATTTCAATAATTACAAATCGCTTTTTGATCTCATGGTGAGTTTCATTCAGCCTTTGGACCTGCTCATCTACCTTCGCGCTTCCGTTCCAACTCTGGTGAATCAGATTCAAAAGAGAGGGCGTGCATTTGAAAGCTCTATCCGGATTGATTATTTGAAACAACTGAATGAACGTTATGAAGAATGGATTACAGGTTATACGAAAGGGAAGATGCTGATTGTCAATGTGGACAAACTTGATTTCACGTCCAGACCCGAAGACCTGAGTTCCATAATTGATAAGATAAATGCTGAGATTCACGGATTGTTCTAATTCATCTCATCCACTGTCTTTAAAATTTCAGGCCAAATTTCCCGGGGAATTTTAGCTCCCATCACTTCAACCACTTTTCCGGATAATAGAGAACCTATGCGTCCACATTTTTCAAGGCTGAAATTGTTGACCAGTCCGTACAGGAATCCTGCGGCATAGTTGTCGCCGGCGCCGGTGGTGTCAACAGCTGTGGCTGGAATGGCGTCAATTTTGATTTTTTCATCTCCCCGCTGCACAAGTGAACCTTCCCTGCCGATTTTCACAACGGCAAGCTCACACATGGATGCAATTTCCTTCAAAGCTTCACCGGGCTTTTTTCCGGTAAATGCCAGTGCCTCCTCTTCGTTGGCAAAAACTATGTTAATTTTTTGGGAGACCAAATATTTCAGAAACTCAAGATTCTCTTCAACAATATTGTAGCTGGATAAATCCACGGCAACTTTCAGCCCGTTGCTGCGTGCCAGGTCAATTGCTGTTTCAATTAAACGATGATCCTGAACCAGATAACCTTCAATGTAGAGTATGTAATATCCAGAAAATATTGCAGGAGTCAACTCCTCCGGTTTCATGTCGGCGGCAGCTCCGAGGTAAGTTGCCATTGTTCGTTCGGAGTCGGGGCTTACCAGCGCCATCACCCTGCCTGTGGGCTTTTGACTCAGCAGCAGGTGAGTCTTAACTTGCTTCTGCTCAAATTCTTCACGGAAAATTTTTCCCAGTTCATCGGTTCCGATTTTCCCTAAGTATCCGCAGGGTGAGCCAAGCGATGCCAGCGAATGTATTGTGTTGGCAGCCGAGCCTCCCGTAGTTGTTTGGCGGCGGACATTTCCGGCTGAACCATAAATTTTTGCCGAAAGTTCATCATCCACAAGGGTCATGCTCCCGCGGGGCAAGCCAAGTTCGGCAAGTATATCGTCGTTTTCGAGTGAGTGAATAACATCTACAAGTGCATTTCCGAAACCGAGCACAGCGGGTAATTTGTCAGCGTTTTTCATGAAATTATTCGTTTATATTGTTTTGAAATATCAAGCATCCGCTGAATGGGAATTTGAGCTTTTTCAATGACCTCCTCCGGCAAAATAATTTCGGGTTGCTCATACTTCATGCACAGATATAATTTCTCTAAGTTGTTCAGCTTCATAAAGGAGCAGTCATTGCATCCACAGGTGGAGTCAATAGCCGGGGCGGGAATGAAAATTTTGCCCGGACACTCTTTTGTCATCTGGTGGAGAATTCCACTTTCGGTGGCAACAATAAATTTTTCTGTTTTGCTCTCTTTTACATATTTCAGCAGCGAACTTGTTGAACCGATATGATGTGCCAGCAACAGCACCGGCTTTTCACATTCCGGATGAGCAATAAATTCGGCATCGGGATATTTATCCATCATGCTGATGATTTTTTCAACAGAAAACTGTTCGTGAACCATGCAGGTTCCATCCCACAAAACCATGTTCCGTCCGGTGATGGAGTTGATGTAATTGCCTAAATTTTTATCGGGTGCAAAAATCAGCTTTTCATCCGGTGGAAAACTTTCAACAATTTGTTTGGCATTAGCCGAGGTGCAGACGATATCCGACATTGTTTTCAGCGCAGCCGTTGCATTTACATAGGTGATGACTTTGTGTCCGGGATATTTTGCCTTGAATTTGGCAAATTCTTCGGCGGGCGCTGAAATAGCAAGGGAACATCCCGCTTTAAGGTCGGGGAGAATAACTTTTTTGTGCGGGTTAATAATTTTTGCTGTTTCTGCCATAAAGTGGACACCTACAAAAACAATCATGTCTGCATCAGTTTTTGCTGCTGCCTGTGCCAACCCGAGGCTGTCGCCAACGTAATCTGCAATGTCCTGCAAGGCGCCATCCACATAGAAATGACTGAGAATAACTGCATTCTTCTCTCTCCTGAGTTTGTTAATTTCATCAGCAAGTATAATATCAGTCCGGATGGGCTTGTCGATAAAACCTTTTTCTTCCAGCATGCTGTCTAAAATCGCTTGTTCCATCATCTTTTTAAATATATACGATAAAAGTGCCTGTAAAAATACGAATTCATTTATTGAATTAGGCACTTTTTCAATACACAAAAATATTTTAGAATGGGGTTAAAACCCCGTTACCATAGTATTTCTTTAATCCGTTCACTAAAGTTAACGGCAATGAAGGAACTCAGATTCAACAATGTTGTGGTTTTATTGCCGTCTGCTTTAGCTGACGGTTTGTGTAAGCCATTGTTGAACCGGGCTTTAGCCGCATTACGACTTGTATTGGTTAAACGCCTAATTCAATTCATTTAAAAGAAACCGATTTTCGTCGTGATAAGGTTGACATGGATTCTTGAAAGTCACTAAGTACTAATACATACAATATTATTTTTTTCATTTTTGAAAATGTAAAAAAGCATGACAAAATAAATTGTCATGCTTTTCAGTATCTGTTACACAATTGATATTGTGCGTTACATTGCTTATAGCATATGGTTTCGTGCTACTTATTCTGCACTTTCGTGACTGAAATAAAAACCATTTGCAAGTTGTCCAGCTCCTTTGTAAGAATCTTTTGTTGCAATAACAGTTAATTTATCGCCAACTTTGATTCCTTTTGCTTCTAACAAACCATTTTTTTCCTCATTAGTTGATGCTCCAAAACCAGGGCTACAGCCATACACATAAATCTCGCCAGATTCATCTTTCAAGTATAGCCTACCAATTAACTCGCTAACAACCGATGTAATTTCACCGGTTACCATATAGTAAATTTCTTTGGAATCAGGTTTTGTTAACACCTCGGCAATAGTTATTGGAGTTACAGGAATAACGCTCTCTAAAACCCCATTTGCTACTTGAGGGCCATTATAATCGCCACGCTTTCCTACAATAGTAACTATGTCTCCCACTTTGTATTCTTTCCCATCTAAATCAAGACGATATACATAGGTTTCGCCAGAGAAGTCGCTTATAGTTATGTTGTTATTATATTTTGGGTCAATTTTAGTGATAGCACCTGTCAAACGATATTGAGTGTCGCCAACTTCAGCTGCAATAAATTCTGCAATAGTTACTTCCACTATTGCTCCTTTCTGGCTCAATGATGTTTCTGTTGAGTAAGTTTTACCCTCTTTAACTGTGCGGAATTTGATAGTAGTTCCACGGTCGCCACCTGCATTAGGCTCAACCTTGAATTTAACTACCACTTCCTCGCCTGACGATTCGACAGACGAAATGGCTAACCATTCCTCGGCATCTTCCGGGATATCTACCGATACACCCTCTCCTTTGACAGAAAGGTGTGCTGTGAACACTCCACCATTGATTGGAAGCACTTGGTTTTCAACAGAATCAACTTTAATAAGCGATTTCTTGATTTCGATAACCATTACATTCACCATTTGAGGGTCTCCTCTGTAAGAACCTTTTGGTCCTTCAATAGTTACTTCATCTCCAATTTCAAGACCGAGACTCAAGAAGTTTTTTTCTCCACCTTTCTTGTCAAGAGTTCCATAGATATACAAAGTACCCGTTTCATCAGTTAAAAACCAGTTACCATACAGGGTGTTTTCAATATTTGTACAAACACCAGTTATGCGGAGGGTTTTACCGTCTGGAGCAGCTTTAGCCTCAGCAACAGTAGCTTCGGATATTTTTGCTAAACCTTGAATGATGTTAATTCTTTGAGTTTTGCCTCCACTGTGAAGTAAAACCTCTGCGGTGCGACCATCTATGGCAGATGGGGCAGAAAATGTAAGGTCCGTTTCACCGGCACTTCCTGTAGTTGAAGAGATAGTCAACCATTCAACTTTGTCTTTATCGGTAGTTACTTTCTCAACTGTCCAGCTATCTTGAGCCGTTACAGTGATGGTTACAGAACCGCCATCCTGAGGAATAGCGACAAATGATTTGGACACCTGAATTTCATTCAACAATGTCACAGTTTCTTCATCGTCACAACTTGTCGTCAGAGCAAGCATTGCGATGAGTAATGGGAATAAATATTTTAAATTTAATTTCATATTATCTATACTTTTAATTAGTTGAAAATATATTTGATACCAATTGAAGCGTACCAGGTTTGTCCTAATGAGTAGCTTGAAGTAAATGTTTTGGTACCACCATGGATTGCCGGGGGCGTAGAGTATGTAGCCACACCATCAGCATCAACACCTTCATATTTGAGGATACGAGCTTCCGAACCAATTTCGGGATTCAAATATTTTGCTACACCCCAACTATTGTTGAACAGATTCATAACGTTTTTGATATCAAAGCTAAGTTGTAGTTTATTTTTGGTATTACCTGCATTTACAACAAAATCGTGTTTGTAGCTAAAGTCGATGCGATGTACCCAGGGAGAGTAAACGCTATAGGGTTCAGCATACTTGCCTTGTTGGTTTTTCAAATAATTATCGGCATGAACATAGTCCATAAAACGAGCTTGGTCGTCAGCCGAAACAAAGCGGAATTCATTGTTTGCCACTTCCTGGTCGGTTGGAACATAGACTGCATCATAGTTATAACCGTCACCATTGATATCGTTAACCGTCATATAGGAGTAGCTCCTTCCACCGTGCCATCCTTCATAGATAAGGCTATAGTGATTACCGCTCTTGTCGTTAGTAGTAAGCGAAGCCACCAAACGATCGGGTGTGGTGTATTGAGAATTGTGCAATTTAATGTGATTAGGACCTTCCACTGTGGGAACGTATGTAAATGCAGATTCTGCATTCGACCCGGGCATACCGGTTACATCTTTAGCAACTGTGTGTGTATAGGCAGCCATCAAGCTGAGATATTTTGTTGGTTGAGCATTCAGAGTGATGTTGCCTGACCAACCATAACCACGGCTTGTGTTTTCCAACACAAATGCCTTTGTGGCGGTACGATATCCATCGGGATAAATCGGACGATTATCAACACCATTGAACCGGGCAAAACCACCTACTGATGGAATACTCCAATCAGAAATGGAAACACCGTTGATAGTTTTGTTATAGATTCCTTCTACTGTTGCAGAGAATGGAAAAGATGTTTGGAATGCATAGTCAACGGCAAGCGACGTTTTCCACACTTGTGGCATTTTGAAATTTGGATCTACAGCCGCAATAGCTGAAGGAACTGTCCCGTCTTCGGGTGAAATAGTTGTAGGATATCCTAAAGATGTCAATTTCTCAAGTAATGCAGAAATATTAGCTTTCCCGTTGGCATCAGTTACAAGACCGCCGGCAAATTCATCCATTGTGAAACCTCTCTTTGCAGCGTTTGCTGCATTTATTTGTGCCTGGTATTGTACCATCCCACCGTTGGTAGGCATATTGGTGAAGAATACGAGTGGTAAGTTTCCGGAGAAAAGACCGGTACCTCCACGAACTTTCAGGCTATTGTCTCCATAAGTATCCCATACAAAACCTACACGAGGCGAGAATATGATATTTGCTGAAGGCCATTTGCCGGTGTCTATATTACGACCGGAATAATCAATTTCCTGGATGGCTTTGTTCGTCATCAAGTCAGCATTGTTGAAGAAAAGTCCATCGAGACGAAGCCCGTATGAAAGTTTAAATCTTTCGTTTACACTCCAATCGTCTTGCACATACATTCCAATTGTGTTGGTTCTCACACGTGCTGCTGGATTGGTTTCTCCATCGTAACCATAAGTTAAGTTCACAATTTCAGGTACAGCTCCGTTTAAGAAATCATCGAGACTGAGGTAGCGATAATAACCAGTACCGTTACGCATATAAGAGTTATCTGCCATCTTATACTCATAAGCTATTCCACCCACAATTTTGTGATTACCTAAATAATGTGTCAACTCATCCTTAATGTTGAATACATCATTGTGAACACCGTTATTCCAGGTGAAGAGCTCATACCCCAAAGACATATAGGCTTGTTCGTCTTTCAAAATGTCGATGAAAGGAAATTCTTTTGAATTCGTTCCACGAACATCGTCAAGTTTCGAGAAAGTCGCCAGGAATTGGTTAGATAAGTTATCCGATAGACGACTGTTTAAGTCAAAAGAAATTGAGTGAACAAGGTTCTCCATCGAATACATCGAGTTTGCAAATGACATTGAAGCTTTTGACATTCTTGCCTCAGACACACGAGTACCTCCATCCATAGAAGTAGCATTAGGAGAGTTCCATGAAGTGTTTTTTGTGTAGTTATAACGTAAAGCCAAACGATGTTGGTTCGTAATATTCCAATCTATACGGGCAAGAAGCTTGTCATTGCTTTCATCTGCAGGGAAACTTGTGTAAGAACCTGTTTCATATCCATATTTACTTCTTACAAAATCAGAAACCCTCTTAAGGTCAGTTTCTGTTGTGCGAGAAATAAAATTGTCCGGTTCAGCAATACCATCAGTTGAAGCTCTCCAACGATTGGCAATTGTTGGAGTTTTAGCCATTTCACCGTTTACAAAGAAGAACAATTTGTTTTTGATAATTGGACCGCCTAAAGTTAAGCCATATATTGTGTTACGGTCCTTTTCACGCGCTCCTTCGATTTGTTGACCTCTAACAGCATCACCGCGTAAGTTTTCATTTCTATGATAAACGTAAGCGGTAGCTTTGAAGGTGTTTGTACCTGATTTTGTAATAGCGTTTACACCACCACCAATAAAGTTTGTCTGACGAACGTCGTAAGGAGCAATAACAACTTGCATCTCTTCGATGGCTTCAATAGAGATTGGGTTGCCTCCACCAGGGAGAGCAGAACTCAAACCAAAGTTATTGTTGAAGTTTGCTCCATCCACTGTAAAGTTAGCCGTACGACCATCTGTCCCGACAAAGCTCATACCACTACCCCCATAAGGTGAAAGACGGGTAATGTCCATAATATTACGGCTTACTGTAGGCACATTATCTATCTGAGTGTTTGTGATATTAGTCACTGCTCCGGTTTTCTCAGTAGAGAATTTAGTTCTTAGTGCCGTAACTACAATTTCATCTAATGATGTTGCTTGTTCCGAGAGTACAACATTCAATGCATAGTTTTCGCCAAGGCTTAACGTAATATTGGTTGTTGTACTTTTACCATATCCAATGTAAGAAACTTCTACAGTATAAGGTCCACCTACACGCATACCATTGAGGTTGAAGCGACCCTCTAAATTGGTTACAGTACCATAAGTTGTTCCTGAAGGTTCATGTGTAGCAATCACTGTTGCACCTATCACAGTTCCTTCAGCATCAGTAACACGCCCACTCATACTGGATGTGGTTACCTGTGCTTGCATTATAGTAGCTGATAATACAATGAGCGCTACTAATAAAAACCTGAATTTTTTAATCATAAATAGTAAACTTTATTTTAGTGTTAGATAAATTGAATTATATTAAATTGTAGTACAAAAATACAATTAATAATCTATAATTAAAGTTTCACACATAAATTTTAATTTCCCCAAGTCAGATTATTAGAGGGTTTGAGTTTTTGTTATTTCTCTAACAGCCAATGTTTTATATTTTCAATTAATGCTATCGAAAGGGACCAACTTTCTCCCTTTAATCACAACGAAACTTCCTTTTCCGTGTCCTTTCATTGGATTTTCAGGAATCTTTAAATTTGTTTTTGTGAGTGTTTGAATAATTTCGGTTATTTCAAAATGGTTGTTAACAATCATTGAAGTCAATTCGCTAACTGAGTAGAATTTGGCATGTCTATAAAATTTGTTGTCTTCTTTTTCCCGTTCAAGTGATTTTCCTAACGAACTTTCTTTGTCGATAAAAGCAATAATTATATCGCCATTGTCTTTGATAATCCGATGTGCCTCTTTTATTGCCTTATCCGGGTTATCAACAAAGCAAATTGATGTTATAAAAACAGCAAAGTCAAAACTTTTATCAGGATATGGTAAATCTTCAGCAAAACCTTTTTTCACCGTCAATTTTCTTTGAGTAGCATAATTCAACATTTTCTCTGATGGGTCAATGCCAAATTTTATGTTCAACTTTTCTGCAAATATTCCGCTTCCAACCCCAATCTCAATCCCAACTTTTTCAATTGGAATAACTTGTTTCAATGCAAGTAGTTCTGATTGAAAGGTAAGTTCATTTTCTTTAAACCAATTTTCATATTCGTTAGTGAATAGGTCAAATGGATTCTCTTTCATTATTTTGGTTTTGGCTGACGCCTAATGTTTTATGCTTTGAATATAAATCAATGACTACTATCATTGCCGTAAATCCCCAAAATGGAACAGACAGCTTATCGGTGTCTAAGAAGTCGTTCATCAATCCGTGAACAAAATAAGTAGTTAATGAGATTATTGCTGCCAGAATAATCCCTTTCAGCCGCTTATCGGTCAGGCGTGCCCAGGTGTTAATTGAGACATAAAAAATGGTAATTCCCAAAATCAAAAAAGTCAGCAGCCCCAACAGTCCCGATTCGGAGAGCGGACCCAAATATTCGCTGTGGGCGTTTCCGCCGTCACCCACATTGGTGCTGATGATTGTGCGGTTTTTTTTAAGCTGATATTTTCCATACTCAAACATGTAAGTGCCCGGGCCATAGCCAAAAACCGGCCTCTCTTTGAACATGCTGATTGCACAGTCCCAGCGGTTCAAACGTTCCAGGTTTGATGCATCGGATGAGATGTTGGTCATTGATGTGAAATGCTCAGCAAGGTTTGATGAAGACTCGCCGGAATTTCGTTCTATGTACATCACAATCTCGGTCTGAAACAGAAAAATCAGTCCGAGAATGATTAATGATGAAATAAAAACCGGACGAAACCGGATCTTCAGTCTGATGATAATCCACACCATAAACGCAACAATTACACTTAGCCATGCAGCCCTGCTGTAGGAAAGCACAAACGCCACAATCAAAATTACCAGAATCAGACGCGATATTCTTTTTATGCGTGAAGAGTAATTTTTACTGAATGCAAAGAGCGCAATAAACGGAAGATACATTGCAAGTGCAGCACCGTATGAGGTGTGGTCGTTATAAAATGGTGTAACCACATAATGGGCAGCTTCCCGGTTTAATAATCCATATCCCGAATGGCGAAAAATGGAGTAGAAAATAACAATCAGAAATCCGGCTGAATAGAGCCAGACATACTGTTCCATCTTTTTCCCGGACTTAAAAATTTCTGAAGTCAAAAAGAAAAAAGCAACAACAAACCAGATTCGCACCATCAGAAATTTAAACGACACCACCGGCATGGAGCTGGTGATAGTTGTTATGAAAATCCAGAACAGGTTTAAATAGATTGCCAATGAAACGGGATGCAGCAAAATCTCTTTGTCAAATTTTCGTTGATGAATAATTTTTAAGAGAAAAAGAATCAGCACACCAAAAAGTATAGGTTCTGTCGGAAGAAACATGTCGAAAGCAAAGCCGGGCATCAGCCGGCTTAATTCGATGGAGAGCGGGGCAAAAAACACAGCAATCCAGATGAGTTTGTCAAATGAAAAAACTGCGATCAGTGCAATGCCCAGCATCACGGGAATCAGATTGACTGCCAGAGTTTCCTTTGCAGCTACAGCCCAAACATTCAGCAATATAAACCCAATGGTTAGAGCATAAAAAAGCGTTATTTTTATGGTGTTGTCACGAATCACGCATCAATCGTTTTTTCGGTAGTCAAGCACAAGAAACACCAAAAGCGCCAGAAAAACAGCTGAGAAAGTGGAAAGTGTAACAATCAGCCATCGTACCGGGTAGGATTTTTTATCTGCCGGGAATGGATGTTCAACAATATGTGCATAGGTGATGTCTTTTTCATACTCACTCAAATACACACCATGCTGTGTGGTCAGAGAATCTATGACGCTGAGCAGGTAATCGAAGCGGGCTTCAAGAATCCGGGTTTCTGCCCCTTTTTCTGCAAGATTATCATAGAGTTTTTTAATGGTTTGCACCTCAGGTGTTGACGATTTGCCACTTGCAAGTGCTTTCATGTATCCCTCGGTCACCCGCTCAGCCTGAGTCTGGTAATCGAGAATGCCATAGTCCTTTCGCATGTGGTCAAGATCAGTAATCACGCTGTCTAATTCCAGGTATTTCTTGTTTAGCCCATTTGTCGCAATCTGTACCATTTCCAGACTTTTAGCTTTATGCAGCTGCTGAACTTTTTTATTGTATAATTTGACAATCGAATCACACATGTCGCTGGCACGTTGCGGGTCGTAGTCCATCACTTTTATTTCAACGGTTTCAAATTTCGTTTTGCTCGCACTCACATTTTTGTAGTAGTTGGCAAACATGTATGTCAAATAGAGCGGGTCATCGCGTCTAACTTTATACACTTCGTCCAGACGAAACACGTCGAACATTTTAAATGAAATATCTTTGGAATTAATGATCTCCAGCATCTGTTCAGTTTCCGACTCCTCGCTCATCGTCCAGAGATTTGTCGGATAAATGCGAGCAGAGGACTTGAATTTTGGCTTTATGAATGCCGGGCCTGAAAAAATGGTAGAGAGGATTATTGCAATAACCCCAACCAGGATAAAATGAATTTTCTTTCTCCAGATGAGTTGGAGAATTCTTTGATTATCGAAAAAATTATTCATAAATGTGGTAATAATTTGAAAGAGCAATTATGCAACGAAAAAGATTGATATTTAGTATTGAAAAATTTAACTTCGGAGCATTAATCAACAGCAATTATCAGCGAATAGTTCTTTTTTCCCTTTTGAACCAGAATATACTTTTCGCCAATCAAAAATTCCCTGTTTACAATCAGATCTTCATCAGTAATTTTTTCTTGATTTATGCTTAGTCCGTTTCCTTTGATTGTCCTTTTCAATTCACCTCTTGATGGGAAAATTGAAGTATTTCCGGTTAATAAATCGAACAGATGAACTCCTCTCATAAGCTCTGATTTATTAATGTTGAACATCGGCACCCCTTCAAAAACCGACAAAAATGTGTTTTCGTCAAGCTTACGGAGCTGACTGGCTGTTGCTTTTCCAAAAAGGATTTGCGAAGCTTCCACAGCCATTTCGTAATCTTCCTGTGAATGAACCATTACGGTCACTTCCTCAGCAAGCTTTTTCTGGAGTAAACGTTTATGCGGTGCTGATTTATGTTCGTTTGTGATCGCTTCGATTTCCGCTTTGGGGAGTGATGTGAAAATTTTAATGTAACGTTCGGCATCCTCATCCGAAGAGTTGAGCCAGAACTGGTAGAAGCTATAAGGCGTTGTCCGTTTTGGGTCTAACCAGATATTTCCCTGTTCGGTTTTCCCAAATTTGGTTCCGTCAGCTTTTGTAATCAACGGAACGGTGAGACCGAAAGCTTCGCCACCGGTTTTGCGGCGAATCAGTTCGGTGCCGGTGGTGATGTTTCCCCATTGATCGGAGCCGCCCATTTGCAACTTACAGTTCATGCTTTGGTAGAGTTGCAAAAAGTCGTATCCCTGCACCAGCTGGTAGGTAAATTCAGTAAAGGACATGCCCTCTTTCGACTCGGCGCTGAGTCGCTTTTTTACAGAATCTTTTGCCATCATATAGTTCACCGTGATATGCTTGCCGATATCGCGGATAAAATCTAAGAATGAAACATCTTTCATCCAGTCGTAATTGTTCACCATTACTGCCACATTGGGTGAATCAGTATCGAAATCGAGAAAATGGGCAAGCTGTTTTTTTATGCATTCCTGATTGTGCCTGAGTGTTGGCTCATCCAGCAGGTTACGCTCTTCCGACTTTCCTGAAGGG
>JACDJC010001418.1_pt1 | contig 21250 bp, 21 predicted proteins | sample 7454191 | NCBI WGS metagenome assembly JACDJC01 (sample SAMN14253291, study PRJNA609438) | sludge metagenome | isolation source: sludge after 25d culture with pyrite and EDTA | collected 2018-12-20 | reverse complement strand
GTAGCTAACGGCCCCAAAATGTCTTGCGTTGTAGGCTATTGCTCATCAGGCGCTAACAATCCATTCGCTATGTCTACTACTGAAATGAGCCAAAAGGGCATCATTAAGACAAGCGTTGTGCCAAGGGCTTCAGCATGAGCAAACCAAAAGGTTCCACGTGTAACCATGTGTTTGTTGTCTCACAATGGGTAATGCAGGCAAACAATCAAAGGGCAGCAGCCTTTTATTGTGAGAAATGCCTGTTGATTGCTCAAAATGCTCGGGACTTGGTAAAGGAAATGGATTATGAGAAAGTCTCTGGAAAAGATGCTGGATGAAATTAAAGCTCAGTTAGTAGGTACCAAGGTAGTCAAAGTGGCTATCGGCAAAGATAAGAAGCCAAAGGATAAACAGGGTGAACTAATTTTTCATATAGATATATGAGGCATCACCATGTCAAAAGTCAGTAGGTTTTTCAAAAGCGCTGGACGTAAAGTCGGCAAAGTATTCCCTGGTACGGGCAAGCATGCTGCTAAGCGAGCTGAGGAATCAGCAAACAAGCTTGCGGCAGAAGCTACAGCCGAACGCGAAGCATTGGATAAGAAGAACAAAAAAGAACGTGCTCGAGCTAATAAGATAGCTGCACGTGGTCTTCGTTCTAAGCGCTCAGCATCATTCCTAAGAGAGACAGGCCAAGACAGCCCTTCATACGGGAGTCCTACAATTGGCTGATACGATTAAACAACCTGCAGATCCAGAGATTGCTTGGCTGCTTAAACGCCGCAAGCATCAGCTGAGTATCAAGCAGATGTATGGCTCATTATTCCAAAAGGCTTATCGCCTCTCTCAGCCCAATAGAAACATATTTGATATGCGCCCTATTGGCGAAAATCCTGGCACTTACAATATTCAAGGCATGGATATCGCATGGTACGTTTTCGACCTAACACTCGCTCATGCTACGGATGTTTGGGTTAATGAAATCGTCACTGCGCTATGCCCTCCTGGCAAGAAGTGGTTTAACTTCGTGGCAGGCAGCGACGTTCCTGAAGAAGAAAGAGAGCGTGTAAACGTCATTCTTCAGGAACGCACCGATAAGTTTTTCAAGTATCTTCACCGTTCTAACGTGGATTTGGTTATCCACGAATGCTTTATGGATGTCGCTGTCTCAACAGCCTTCATGACCATTAATGAAACCCAGGACATCGACAATCCATTTGTATTCATCAGCAATCCACCTGATTGCATCTATGCAGCTGAAGGCGCTTATGGCGTATTCGATGCGTACTTCCGCGACTGGATTAGATTGCCACTAGCTACAGCTGAACAGATGTGGCCAGGTTTCACGCGACCGCATTACCTGTCGGAGAATATCGATGACGAAATATTATTGTCCATCTATGAAATCCTATATGAAGACCATAGAACGGGTTTGTGGGAGTACCGAGTTATACATGCAGATACCGCATCCGTATGTTACAAGCGTACAGACCGGACTTCCGCATTCGTTGGCTGGAGAGTTAAAAAACTCGCCGGTGAAACTTATGGACGCGGACCCGCAATGGACGCAATGCCAGCCGCTGGCACGATAAACCAGGCACTCTACGACGAAATTGTTTCAGCAAACTTCCGTGCGCTTCCCATGTATATGGGCTTTGAAGATGGCGTATTTAATCCTAACAACTTCAAGATGATTCCAAACACCATTCTTGCTTGCGCACCAACAGCCTCAGGCACGTGGCCTTTACAGCCAGTTCCAGCTGCCGGCGACTTGAATTGGTCGATGCTCATCCTTAACGAGTTAAGGCAGCAAATCCATGACATCATGCACACGAGTCCGCTTCCGCCAGTCGACGATCCTAAAGCAACAGCAACGGAAATTCTTAAGCGTTCCCAGGTTAATACCGAGAATAGAGCTGCTCAGTATGCTCGCATACAGCAAGAGTTCTTCAGGCCCTTTGTTAAGCGTTGTGTCGACATCCTTAGACGAAAAGGACTGTGGGACGACATTGAAGTAGATGGCAAAATTATCGAAATCGATTTTGATACACCATTAGTTCAATCCCAAGGTCAAACAGAAGTACTCGAGCTTATGCAGCATGTTCAGTTCATTCAGGGCCTATATGGACCAGAAGCAGCATCAGGTTTCTACAACCTTGAGAAGCTTTCACCATGGGTTGCTGAGAAACTGAAAACTGATTTAACGCTCATCAAGAATGAACAACAGCTGTTAGAAATGATGGAAAACGTGCAGCAAGCGCAAGCTGAAGCTGCCAAAGCTCAAATGAATCAAGGTGCTCAATGAATGTAAATCCGTTTATGCAAACGCTAAATCCAATTGGCCAGCAAATGCAGCAAGAAACACAGAAGTTTCAAAAAGATGTAACCAAACGGTTACACGACCAAGTCGTAGCTGTATTTGCCAACCCACATGGAATGCAATTGCTAGACACTTTAGATGATTTATATGTTAGACAACCCGTTTGTCCTGCTGGATGCGTAGAGGGATACGGCTATTTGCGTGAAGGTGAAAACCGACTCATCCTGCGCTTACGGTCTATAGTGAACGCAGCTCAGCAGGCATCTTTTACCTCGGAGGCAAAATGAAGTTTGATTTAAAAATTGAAGATGGCCACATCCGTTTCTGTTTAGAAAAGGAAGATGTCGTCGCATCAACCCTTATGTCACTTAAGGACGCCATGGATGAAAGCGTAATCGAACGCGCATTGGATGACCTTAAAGAGCAATTCCACGAAGCCTACAAAGCTTTTCATATCGATGGCATAGCTCGATTCTTTGAGAACAATATGGGCAACATCAAGTCCCATGCTAAGAAAGCGTTACTCGGTAACGGAGAGTAGCATGACCGATGAAAACAATGTTTCCGCCAACTCCGTCGTTACTTCACAAGAAAATCAATCTAGCTCAAGCGCTGAGTCGACTGAGCCACATTGGTATATTGATGAAAAAACGCCTGGAATGGGAGCCAGACCTGACTGGTTGCCGCCAAAGTATAAAAGCGCATCAGATGTCGCGCGTGCATACGAAAATCTGGAAAAGAAACTGGGAGCGTTTACAGGCGCACCTGAACGATACGACTTATCAGCTTTAGAGATTGACGAAGACCAGCATATCGTTAAAGAAATGCAGGCCGTTGCTCGCGAACTGAATATGAGCCAGGAGGGACTTCAAAAGTTCCTGGGTCGCTTTGCATCAGCCGCCGAAGCTGAAGCCAGCACGCACCTAGAAGAGCAAGTGAAGAAGCTAGGCCCTGATGGCCAAAGACAGCTCACGCAGTTCAAGAACATCATGAACGACAGATTCAAGCCTGAAGAACAGGAAGTTGTTGCTGAGTGGGTAAGGACGGCTGAAGACCTTCAGATGTTCAATCGCATCATGTCCAGCACCACTATGTCAGCTGTGCCCACCCAGCACACGATGTCTAATGCTAATTTCCACGAAAGCGTGAGTGACTTGCGCGGCGAGCTAACTAAGAATGTAGAGCGCTACAACGCTGATGCCACATATCGCAAAGACTTCTCCATGAGAATGGAAAGAGCCGTTAATCGCGAAAAGCGCTAGTTGCTTAGATGAATCCGGTGCGATAGGATGTCTTCACGGATGCCCTTCACCGGATACCATCCAAGAGCTGGTCGACGATACTAGTAATACCGTCCGAGTAACACCAACTGGAAAGAGAACATAGGTTTTAATTCAGTTGGAGTGTAATCCAGATGGATATTTCAGCAGTCAAGCAGATAGAGTATGACGCATACGTTCATGCCAAATTCCAATCAACCGGTGGTTTATTAGACAACACCTTCCGTGAGCGCACTGGCGTTATCGGTAATACCGAACAGTTCCGTGTGTCCAGCCAGGTTGTCGCAACCCAAAAAGCACCTCAAGCAGCATTAACCCCGTTAAACATGGTGTTCACACCTGTTCTTGCGACGTTAGCTCCTTGGTCTGCCCCAGATTTCGTAAACATTTTTGAAGAAACCGACATTAACTTTGCGCCAGCGCGTGAAGTTGCCGATGGTTGCGTTAAAGCAATCAAACGTCGTCGTGACCAAATTCGTATCGATGCGTTAGACGCATCAGCTACTACCAATGTTATTGTTGACGGTGGTACCGGCTTTACATATACCAAGTTCGAGCGAGCAATATTCTTCTTAGCAGAAAACTCTGCTGGTCGAGGCCAAATCACTTTGGCAATCTCTGCTGCCGGTCAACGTCAGTTGATGGCTGAAGAAAAGATTACCAATCAGTTCTATGTAAACTACAAGCCAATCGCTGGCTCTGGTTTGGATGGCGCAACCATTCAAAACGTTAAGATTGTCCTCATTCCTAACATGCTCGAAGGCGGCTTACCTATCGCTGGTAACATCCGTACTTGCTTCATGTGGAACTGGGAAGCAGTCGGCCACGCTGAATCTGAGTTGCAAAGAACCGATATGCAATGGCAAGGCTTATATGAATGCTGGCTTATCAACTGCCGCATTAAAGCTGGCGCCGTCGCTGTTGATGATACTGGTATCGTTAAAATCGACATCGACGAAACTGCATAAGGAGAAGTCTCATGGCCGTATTTAATATTAATAACTGGCAGCGTTGGTCTTCAGGTTTTGACTTGTCTAATAACACTATGTGGAATTATTCAGACTCAACCACAGCTATCGCTACTATCACAGCTTCTGGCTATTTCAATAGCGTGAATACCAACCCGTCTTCACCTGCTTTGAATATCAACGATTTGATTTTCGTTGAGGCATCCGATGCTGCTGAGTTCATTCAAGTGACCGCTATTAGTCCGGCAGTTACAACCACTCCGTTCCAAATCACCATTGGTACCGGCACAGTTGGCACAACCAACTTGGCGAACCTTGGCGTGACTGGCGCGAAGATTGCTGCAGCAACTATTACTAACGACAAGATGGTTGCGAACACCTTAACCAGCGCATCTATTGCGACTGACGTTATTCAGTATGTGAAAGTTCCAGTAACCGCAGTTCAGCTCAATGGTGCGTATGCTGCGCCATTCGTGTTGATTGCGGCTCCTGGCGCGAACAAACTGATTCGAGTTCATGACGTTACCCTTGAGGTAGATTATGGCTCCGCTCAGTTCGCAAACGGTGGCGCATTGGCTCTGCAATACGACAGTACCGCAAATGGCGCTGGCGTATTAGCTTCTGCTGCTTTGGCGGCCGCAACTTTGAACGGCTTTGCAGCTGATTCTGTTGTTGGTTTAGCTGGGGCTGCGGCAGCTGGCGCGGCATCTGCAATGGTTAACAAGGGCATTTACTTGTCCAATTTGACCGCTGCCTTCGACACAGGGACTGGCACCACTGTCGATTTTCATATCTCTTACTCGATCGTGACTACAACCTTGTAGTCTTTTGGCGCCCCCACCCCACCTGTTGGGGGCGTCTTTTTTAATGAGGAATCAATATGGCCTACCCGTTAAACATTCCTTATAACGAAACCCAAGTTATTCAGACCGCACTATCATTATTAGGCTTTCCATTGGTTCAATCTATTGATGCAGGTGGCCCAGCCGCAGCAGCAATGCAAAACTTATATGGACCCCTAATGGCGGCAGACTTGAGTTCGCCCAATTGGCGCTTTGCAACAAAGGTTGAGGTTCTCTCCCAGGTTGCTGGTGTAAACCCAGATTTCATTTGGTACAACGCAGAGTACAAAATCCCTACGGATTGCCTAGCTATCTGGCAGGTGTTCCCCAACATTCCTTACGAAGTATTTGGCGAAAGGCTATGGACCTACGGGAGCCCAACTGGCAATCCGAGCCAAGTCACGGGTCAAAAACTTCAGATGCAATATAGAGCAGCTGTGCCGCCTTCTATGCTTCCGCCTGCCTACATCATGTATTTTTGCTATCTGTTGGCAGAAGCGGCTGCAGTTGGCATCGTGGACGATCCACAGATTATCGATAGAGTTTCAGCCGGCATGACCAAATGGCGTGCCCAGGCTATGATAGTGAACACGCAGGGTAGACCTAACCAAGGGCTTACTAACTCACCTTGGGTTAATTCTCGCCCTGCCGGTAGCTTCTACGGCACAAGCTGGAGTAGCTAATGGGCTCAAGGGACCTCGTAAACAAATTCACAGCTGGAGAGCTCGATCCCAAGTTCATCGCGGAAGTAGACTTCGATGGCTATCGCAAAGCAGGCCGCAAGCTTCGCAATGTTCTGACGGTGCCCCAAGGAGGCGTTCAGCGTCGCTTTGGAACGACTTATCAAGCAACCATCATGGATGGGGCTAATAAGGTCTCAAATCCTGAACAGGTGCGCCTGATATCATATGAAGCTATCACTGGACAGCTTTACTACATTGTTATCAGACCTAATACTGCAACGCCAACTCAGCCCATAGCTTTTGATATTTATCGCGACGGTGGAATCCTTACAACAGTTCTATGCCCTATTAGCACCTATACTGTTGCAGACATTAGGAATATTCGCTGGGTAAAGACTTATGACACCTTGGTGCTCTTGCTGGGAACCCTTAGGCCGTACGAGCTAAGAAGAATTGCGGATGCAAATTGGACCATTGCGCCCATTACATTCCAATTTTTCCCAACCTGGGATTATAGCGGCCAAGACAACCCAAGCACATTGCCAACTCCGGGCGTTCCTTATACGTCGCCCACAGTGACATTTACTCCCAATCTTGCGGACGCAACAACGCTTACTGCTAGTACGGCCGTATTTACATCTAACCATGTAAATGGCCTGTATTTTGGCAATGAAGGCACCTTTAGAATAACCGCGGTTAATGGCGCGGGTACGGTTGCCACAGGTTACTGCCTGGTTGAATTTGCCGACACCACAGCTATTCGTGGTGATTTGTCGGGGCTCTTTGAAAGAGTATGGAATGATGGCCAAGCAATAGGCAGCGGCCCTGTGGGGATTTCTAGAGGGTGGCCTTCCCATGGGTGCTTGTATCAATCCAGACTAATGCTCGGAGGAAATCCTTCTTTACCTGGAGCCGTATTTGGCAGTAACACCAAAGCTTATTTTGATTTTGATGATTCTTCTAAAGACCCAACATCGACCTTCGGTGTTGAATTAAGCGTCACAGGTACCGATGTGCTAACTGATGTAATCGGTAGCAAGTCCTTAGTGTTGGTGGGCAATAAAGGCCCAGGCTCAACCACAATCCTTTTAAATGAGCCGACAACGCCGACCAATGCGTTCCTGAATACGCAAGGTACGGAAGGCTCGCGCAATATGAATGCCATCATTATCGATAACCAAATCCTTTATGCGGATAGAGCCGGTAACACCATCTGGGGCATGACCTATGATATTCCTGATACTGGTTATACTATTAATAACATTAGCATTTTATCCACCCACTTAATTCGTGGGCCGCGCTGGGCTGACATATTCGATCCGGATGATGTTGATGGGCGCTATTATTTGCTTATTAATTCTGATGGAACATTGGCCATTTATACGACACTGCTTAATGAAAACATCAGAGCGTGGACGCTAGCCAATACCACAGGCGCTTTTGTTGATGTTGAATGCGTATCTAATGAATGCAAGTTTTTAGTCAGACGCAAAATTGGCACGACTGGAGTTGCTATTGATGGAGATCCGGATGCAGTCTACACAGCAGAGAGCACATTCAATGCGCTTCTTAATGTCACCCCTTTCATCATTGATGAGTCTGGAACGCCAGTTTTTATCAATGATAATGATTACTTACTGATTGGCTCTGAAATACCATTCAACCAAATCCAGGTATTATTAGATGTGAATGCAGATGAAAGCATCAATGCAAGCTATGAGTTTCTAAACGATACCGGGGAATGGGAAACATTTACTCCGGTCACAGATGGAACCAACGATTTTCAAAACAGTGGCGCTATAGAGTGGACCCATGATTTAGTTTCCAATTGGAAAGCACAAATAATAGCCGCAACAGACACCTCTTATAATGAGCTGGCTGTTCTTTACTGGATGCGAATACGAAGAAATAACGACAACTTCATAACTAACCCAGTAGTTCATACGCTATTTTTAGATACGCAAAATGTTATCTATTTAGAAGAAGCGGACTTTGGCGTCTACATGGATTCCCAGGTTGATACAATTTCGGATGCTGATGGCAATATTACAGGGCTTACCACCTTGGGCGGCCAGAATGTTTTCGTCTTTGCTAATGATTTCCCGATTGGAAGTTTTTACGTTAATTCTGATGGAACATTTAATACTCCATATGCGGATGCGTTTATCACTGCCGGTTTAGATTACAAGCCCTACGTTATTACAATGCCATTGGTTGTATTGATGCAAAATGGCTATAGCGTTTACGAGCCTGCGCATGTGAAGCATGCGTATGTGGATTACTACCAATCAAATGGTTTAGTGCTCAATGGGCAGAATTTCCCGCAGGTTGTGCCTGGAAACTTCATGAGTCAGGAGTTACCTGCTATGCAAACGGGCTTCTATAAATTCCCAATGTATGGCGGCTGGGACCCAAGATTTGAATTTGTTATCACTCAGTCATATCCTGCTCCTATGAATATTTTAGCAATCAGTTACACAATTGAGGTTAATCCATAATGGACCCAGTGACAGCAGGATTATTCGTTGCAGCAGGTTTTGCCGCTAGTCTCTACACCAGCAAGAACCAAGCTCGTGTTGAAGCGGCTAGTATCAACTTAGAAGTCGAGCAAGCGCGTCTACAAGCTTCTGAAAGAGCATATGAGCGTACTAAAGCTTACCGTGAAGAAGTGTCGGCTAATCTTGCATTAAGCGGCATGGGTGTCGGTGGGATTGGTGGTTACAAAGCTGTTCTATCGGACTCGTCAGGCTCATTAGGCGCTGATTTGAAATCCATTGGTACTGGAGCAAGCTTTGCGATGGCTCAAGGCCAAGCAGCTTATGCTACGTCCAAGTCTAATAGGTTCCGTCGAGACCTGGATGCGACCATGACGGCAGCTTCATTAGCCGGTGATTTAGGCTTGTTCTCCCCCAAGACCACAAAGAAGGCTAAATAATGGCTGAACTAAAGAGCTCGGGCAGACAATATGGAGCACCTTCGGCACCTGATTTATCGGGAGCTGCAGCTCCGTATAAAGCCATTGGCGACGTTGTAAAGGGCGTTTCCCTTACTGCGGGCGAAATGGTTGCGCGCAAAAGAAAAGCTGCCTTAGAGATGGAAAGTTCTTTTAATGTGCTTGAAGGTAAGCGTTCTTTGCAAATGCAGTTGCATCAGGCAAGACAGAATAACCGGCCTAATGAAGAATCCATCATTGAGTTCAATAAAACTCAGAATGAAATCATTAACAGTATTCTTCAAAATACGAGTCCACAAAAACAAAAAGAAGTTCAGCTTCAGCTGATGGAGCAAGCTCGTCGTAATGAATATAGATATTTAAGGCACGTTGGTTCTGCTCGCAAAAAGATGCTAAAAGAATCAGATGCGGCTATGTATTATGAAGGATCTAAGCAAGCATTTGAGTCTGCCGCAACTGGTGATTTGGAGGGGGCCCTTCAAACTATCAATCAAATTGGCCAAGCCAGATCTTCTTTGGTTGAGGCGGGTGAGCTCACTCAAACAGAATTAATGCAAGGCCAAGATTCGATGGTCCAAGCTGCCATTAATGGCCACGTAGATTTTCAATATAACCAAGCTTGGCTTAACGGCGGCGAAAGAGCTGCGGCACAATTTGTCAAACAGTTTTGGGAAGATGAGCAGCCAAATATCACTCAGGCTCAAAAAAATGAAGCCTTTAAGCATTTAAGAAATACTGCAACGCACGAAAGAACATCTATTGCGCAAGTCAGCAAGATTGGCTATCACGATGTGATGGATGACATTTATTCCGCTAAGCGTCCGGCGGATGAATCTCAGCTGCAGACGCTTATTAAAAAATCAGCCGAATCAGGCTTTCCCTTAAATGGAATGGATGCTTTCAAAGCAACCCAAGCCTGGAGAAAAGGCAATAACAAAGGCCTTAAGCGTGATCAAAGCAACCTTGAAATTAATAGCTATGTAGCATCTGGGAATATGGCGGCTCTCATTGATGCGGGCCCTAGCAAAGTAAATGATTACTTTATTGATACCCGAAAAGTATTAATGCAACGCGCTATAGATGAATCTCAAAGCTCAGCAACAGATGCTGAAGCAGTGATGAACACCAAAGAACCTTGGATGATATCAGCCGCTATTGCCGTTGAAACTCCTGTGCCAATCTCTCAGCTTCAAGATGAAATGCATACACAGTTGGCATCTCAGAATCCTGACGATATCTTGGCAGCTGTTAATATATACGACTATGTTAAAGACAAGAATCCAGTTGCTCTAGATGGTTTTAGCCAAAAAGACCTGTCTTTTATGCGGGCTGTTTCTCGCTCTTTAAAAGACACCCAGCAAAATCCTGGCGATGTCATCAATAAATATAAAGAATCTATTCTAAATATTACGCCAGAACAAAAGAAAAATCGTGACGATTCTTATAACGAATTTATAAAAAATAATCCTACATATGTGAATCGCATTGTTGAGAAAGCATTTGGCCGCAAAGCAGGAAGTACCGTTGCCGGCCCTAGCGCTACTTTGTATGCTTCTGTGCAAAAACAATTTAAAGAAGAATATGGATTAAGCGGAGATGAAAACCAAGCCAGAGATGCTGTCATCGACTACATGAAAGCCAACGGCGGTGAATCCATGTATGCCAGAAAAAATGAAATAGTATGGAATCCTCCAGAAAAATTACCATTTAATGACTTTGGCAACATTGTAAGAAACCAAGCTAGCAAGCACGTGCAAGAACTAATTGATAATGCACAGAAGAATCCTGGAGTTCTCCCTTATACCATAGAGCGCTCTGACAAAATGCCTGAATTCCCTGCAGAGTTTTCAGAGCAGGATATGATGGACGGAAAGTACGACAAAGGCGAATGGTGGTTAAAAATAGATGGAGAGGATAGAAGGGTTTACTTCGTGTCTCCTAATTACAATCAATCCAATGCATTTAATCGTACCCAGTATCAAGTTATGTATGAAAAGAATGGGCGGCTACAAAACCTGATGAGCGTTCAACCTTCGATGAATCCAGATGGCTCTGTGCGAATGAGTGCGTCTAAATCATTAATGACATTTTATGGGCCACATGAATTTGTGCCAAACGTTGTGAAGAATATGCAAGCTGAGGACGCTGATAAAGCTATGGAACGCGGGGCTAGCAAAGCTGCCACGAAACGATTAGTTGAAGAAGATTTTATTGTTGATGGTTGGATTTTTAACGATAGAAAAGATTCTGCCGTTGTTAGGCATCAACAAATCATTGAAGATGAAAAGTCTAAGGTTGGCGAACGCTTGCAGGCTGAAAAGGTTAGACGTCAGCAAATAGCCACAAAAGAATATCTCCAGATGAACGGGGAGGGCCCATGAGTGATGATGAAGCTCTAGCATCCCCAGGCCCACATCAGCTTAAGAAGCGTAGCGATGAGTTCCCATCTAATTTCAGCGGCAATTATCCTGGCACGCAGAGAACTCCGGGCTTAACAGATCCAGAAGAGCCGGAATTTAAGTTCGGCAAGTTAGCATCAGCTGTATACGAAGTAAGTTCGTGGGGTATTGCTCAGCGACTTACTGAAGACCAGCTTGTCGATAATTATCAAACGCCTGGATACGATCCATTCCCGGATATTCCACAAGAATTTCTTAATGAAAACGACGTTTGGTATTTTATAGACTCGCCAAACAAAGGGGTCTTAAACCAGCGATCAGTTAAACTTGCGCGTGAAAAAGGCCATGAAGAATTCATTAAAGACTTTCCTCTTGAGTATATGAGTGCGGCGATTGTTGAAGGGATCTTTGATCCGCTTACTTGGATATTCCCTGGTACAGCCATAGCTCAAAATACAAAAGCAGCTTATGTTGCAGCCAAGGCTGGCCAAGCCATCACGACTAGCAAATTCCTGGCAAAAGCAGGCTTACAGAGCACCATACTTGGCGCAGCGTCAGGCGGTACTCAAGAATTACTATTGCATCAAACTCAGCTCTCTAGAGAAGTTACTGATAGCGTATACGGCGTTGCAGCAGGCTCTTTAATAGGGGGCGTCCTTGGGGTAACTGTTCCCGGCGTAATCTCAGGGATTCAATTAAGGAAAGCCCAGTCGCAGGTTGCAAACGTTCTGGCTGGAAACAATCCAACACCTACGAAAGCTCCAACCAATCCTATTTACGCAATGGATGCAGCTACCAAGGCCGAAATGAAGGGTGATGATGTTATAGCTTCAATGCCAGAAATAGCAAAGAAGGCTTTAAACATTTCTCCAGCTGGCCAATTGAGAAACTCCGCATCGGTAGGTGCTAATATAGCTTCCAGTGACTTGGCAACAACGTCTTTGACGCTGAATAAAAACAAATTAAAAAACCAACCCACTCAAACTGCTGTAGATGAGCACATTACACAATTAAGAAATCAGGCAAGAAAAGCCTCTCTTGATATCAATTCAATTTTTATGGAGCAACAAGGCGTGAGCGGCATATTGGCAGGCGCTCGCTCTCGAATTGCCGAAGCGCGCGGCCAAGGATTAGATAGAAAAACTTTCTCAGAAGCCATGTTTGAATCAATGGAAAGCGGGAAACCAAGTGGATTTTCAGCAGTAAACAAAGCTGTTGGCGTTGCAAAAAATTATCTTAATGGTGTCAAAGAAGAGCTTGTATCTCTCGGCAAGTTAGATAAAAAATTCCTTGAGCCAGAATTTGATAATTATTTTACGCATCATTGGCTAGAGCCTGTCATCTCCAGAAACCATGAGCAATTTAAACTCATAGCCTTTAAATGGTACAACGAAGTAAATTCATTTTACAAAGCTAATCAGCCTATTTTAAAGCCGTTAGTAGAAAAATTAGAGTTTGCTGAAGCTGAGCTGGCCAAAGCAAATAGGAACATGCAAAAGGCTTTGAATTCTAGCGCCTATAAAGCTTTCCAAGAAAATAAAAAGACAGCTCTGACCGGCATGCGAAGCTTGCGCAGCGACACCGCAAGCAAACTCAATGCTGTTAAAAAAGATATTGTCATTTTACAAAAAGAAATTAGAAAAGAAGGTAATGCGGCATCACCAAAGAAAAAAGATGCGCTTAAAGAAAAAATTAGCCTTAAGGAAGAAATAGAAGAAAGCCTCGGGTTAATTAAGACTGAAGTTAAGCAAACAAAAGCCAAAAGATTTGATAGGCAAGTTGACTTGGAAGCTCGCATCAACAAATACAAAAAGCTGATTGATGAACGCAAAGAAAAACTTTATTCCAACATTCCTCCAAAGTACTTAACTCCTGGTGGCTGGATCCCTGCGGGCGACAAAAACCCATTAGAGCTCCATGCCGCAGCTATGCAAACGTTTTACCGAACAACCGGCAGCGATGTAGCAAGTTTTATTAACCCGCTAATTGGTGGCGCAGGTGGCAAACCAGACCCGTTACAAGCCAGATTATTAACGATTCCCTATGATTATGAAGCGCGCGGATTTGATGGGAATGTTATTAGAGCAAGCGATTTCTTATCCAAAGACATTTTTAAGATGCTTGATAACTATGCAGGCGCAACTGCATCAACTATAGCTTTTGAAAGATTGGCTCGCCAACGTGGCTTTAAAGAAGTGGGCGAGCTTAAAGAATGGTATCTGAAAAACATTGAGGCTGATTACGATGAAATGCTTGCGGGGAAATCTGGCAAAGCAGCTTTAGATTTGGTTAGAAAGAAAAAGAAAGACTTTAGAAGTTTAAACAACCTTTTTGAGCAACAACAAGCCATTGCCGGAAAATCATTTGATATTTTTGGGGCAGGCTTTGCTAGGTTCCACAGAAGACTTCGCCAGTACAATTCAGAAAGATTATTGGGTAGCGCGGCATTATCTAGCCTTACAGATATATTTGTGGCGCCCTTTAGGCAAGGGATATTTAATTACATTCAAGATTGGGCCCTTCCTTTTGCCAGGCAAATTGGCGGAGCAAACAAAGCGTTTAAATTGAACAAGGAAGCAATACAAGACGCGGGGTTTGCCATTGAAACTCAAATGGGTTTTATAGCCAAAAAGATGTACGACAATGATGATTTACTTATAGAGCAAAAATGGTGGCATAACATTGCTGAGCCTATGGTTAACATGTTTGGTAATGTTACAGGGTTGAGCCAAGTAAACGATTTTGTTCAGTCTGCTGCTGGCCATATGTCTATATCTAGAACATTGCGTAACATCACCAAGAAGATTGAGAGCGGAAAAATAACGGAAAAAGACCGCGTAAGACTTAGGCATTTAAGCATTTCAGAAGAAAGCGAAAAGCACATCTATGACATGTTTAAAGAAAGAGGCGGCGTAGATCGCGGGGCATATTATTCCAATCATACTGAATGGAATATTAATTCGCCTGCTCGAGCCAAGGCTTATCAAGAATTTACAACTTCTTGGCAAAGAGATTTAACCCATTCAACGTTGCGCTCTTCTAAATCAGAACAACCGGCGTTCTATGATTCCATAGTGGGCAAAATGTTATTTCACTTTAAAGACTATCTATTGGCAGCCACACAAAAATTGTTTTTAAGCGGCATTCAAAAAATAGGTATGCGTGAATACGAGGTGATGCTAGCTTCTACTTTGCTGCTTTCTTCAGGAATGATGACCTATGTCTTAAATGGTTTAGCTAAAGACCCCACTGGCTCTAAGCTAGATTTATCTTCAGAAAGACTGTTGCGAGAAGGCCTGGACAGAAGTGCGCTGCTTGGTTTGTTTATGGAGCCAATCAATATATTCCAGAAACAGGGATGGCTGCCTGGACAGTCAGTTAGTCGCTATCAATCTCGAGGTATTCTTGGTAATTGGGTTGGACCAGAAATCGGAACCGCACAGGATTTAGCAGATGCTTTGGTTTCTCCTGTGGTTAGAAAAGTCAAAGGAGAGGGTGTATATTCCAACAAGGACGCCCTTAATATTTTACGGCTAATACCGTTCCAAAATTTGTTTTATCTACGATATTTAAACGAACAGCTTGCTAGCGGAGCCTCGGAAGGGCTTGGCGCAGCACATAAAGAGTGAGGGTTAGATGGCAATTGCAATTAATAGTAACTTTGAGCGCGACCAATATGTTGCATCTTTCACAGGCCAAACCCTATTCGCCTACTCATTTCCTATTTTCTCCGAAACATATTTAACCGTCTTTAAATATGCAGCGGGCGATGTTCCTGATGACAGAATTCAACAATTAACTCTCGGTGCTGATTACTCGGTTCAAGGCGTAGGACAAGCAGAAGGCGGCACGATTACTCTCACAGTAGGCGCAACCATTGGCGACGTGGTTACCGTAATGGGTACAGAGCCTATTGAGCGTGAAAGCGTATTCCAAGATTTAAACCCATTTACAGTTGCTTTAAATCAGCAGCTGAATGAACAAACGGTTATGCAACAGCAAACATATACCTACTGGAATCACTTTACGCCCCGATACAACGCGGATGAATTAATTTCAAACGAGGTGCGCCCTCAAAAAAGAATATTACCCATGCTTCCCAATGGACATGTATGGGTAGGCCGAGGAGAGTATGGCGACGATCCAGACGACATCGTCACTCAATTTGTTGGTGGAGCAGGCAGCGGTAACGTCGTTTCCACTGGCACCCCCATGCGAAAATCGTTAGCTGTTTGGACAGGTGTGAATACCAACATTACAGATTCATACCTGGACATCAATGGAACCTTGTTTACTAAAACTGCGGACACTACGCAGGAAGTTGCTGGGTTTGCCGATGAATGGGGAGCCATGCATTGGCCAGCTCATACCACAGGGGGACGACCCGCCTCTCCGAGCAATGGCGATACTTACTACGACACCTCTTTGAATCAGTTTTTTGGATACGTTAATGGCGTATGGACTCCATTTAATGCCAGCCCTAGTGCGGGAAGCATACAGAAAACCGTAGAACAGATAGCGCACGGATTGGTCAAAGGCCGAATCCTGAGAATGGATGTAAACACGGCATTATATGTTTATGCCCAAGCAAACACTGCAGAAAATGCAGAGGTTGCTGGATTTTGCTCTCAGGTAATTGATGACGATAATTTCGTTTTGCAACCGGTCGGCTTCACTGAAGAAGGAATGATGGAAGATTTTGAGCCATTAGTTCCGGGCCGCATGTATTTCCTTAGCGGTGACATTCCTGGAAACATAACTTTAGAACCACCAACTGCCGAAGGCTATGTTAACTTGCCGGTATTTTTAGCAGACACCACAACGACAGGTCAAATTAGACAGTCTAGAGGCTTCTTAACTGAAGAAACTCCAACGCCACCTGTCACACCGCCAGTTGTTAACGTACCTGTTGTTACCACTTACGCAAGCATTGGTAGCGGATGGGAAACAGTGTTCTGTGCAACTATTACACCATCAACGATAGCTAAGCGTGTGTGGGTGCTGGCAGATGTTGCTGCAGGAGCCGCAGGTTCTGGAAACCCAGTTTATTTTAGAATAACAAGAAACGGTTCGCCTATTTATGTGGGTGATGCTGCGGGGTCACGCTTACAAGCCTCAGGCGCTGTAGGTCATCATTTTGCCGGGAACCCAACAAATTGGTGGGGTAATTATATCGACAGCCCAGCGAGCATTGAGCCGGTTATTTACTGCGTTCAAATGATCTCTCCTAGTGGCTCTATATCTTATGTGAACAGAACCACTACAGATTCAAACAGCACTTTGTTTGGTCGCAGTTCATCTAGTATCACCCTTGTCGAAGTAGATTAAGGAAAAAATATGCCACTTACACTTTCTCAAATTGTACAAGCTGTAAAAACAGATGTGTTCAGCACAAACGCCGATTCTTTTACGGACGTTCCGGGCTTATCGGTGACAATTACCCCCAGTGCCAATACATCTGGTGTTTGGGTTATTGGTAGCGTTGCTGCTGGCGCTAGCGGCTCGGGCAATCCTATCTATTTTAGATTGCTTAGAGATGGCGCTCCTATTTTCGTAGGAGACGCAGCAGGCTCTAGAACCCAAGCTTCCGGGGGCGTTGGCCATCATTTTGCTGGAAATCCTACCAACTGGACATGCAACTTCCTGGATTCCCCAGCAACTACTTTGCCGGTTACTTACAAGGTGCAAGTGTTCGATCCGGCGCCAGGCGGCCCATGCTTTATCAATCAAACTAGCACGGACACCAATAGCACGCTATTTGGACGAAGTTCAAGTTCGTTAACCTGCGTTGAGGTGCCAGCATGACGCTATATTGGTCAGCCTTTCCATTGGGTGAAGGTGGTGGCGGAGGTGGAGGTTCAATGACAACCTTCACTGTTACCACCGATACTTCCATGCAAAATAATGTCCGATATTTTTGTAATGGAGGCGCTCAGATTGAAATGGCACTTCCTGCGACTGCATCTGTGGGTCAATCCATAATTGTGGATTCTCGGTCAGCATTCGGATTCTTGATTACGCAAGCAGCAGGTCAGAGCATAGTTTTCGCTGATGGAAATACGACAACAGTGGGAACCGGTGGAAGTGTCGAGTCAGCAGAAATTGGTGACACCATTACGTTGGTTTGTATGGTTGCGGATACTACGTGGTTCTGTGAAAACACCAATAGCCCCAACTTGTTGGTCACATAAGGAATACGAGTATGCCATTTGTCGCAAATCCTATTAATTTTGCCAATCTTGCTGCGAAAGCGGTTCCAACCAATTCAGATGTTTTGCTCATTGCAGATGCGGCAGACAGTGGCATTCTAAAACAAGTGGATATTGGCGATCTGCCTTTTGCCGCTTCACCAGGAACAAATGTTGTTGATGTCACAACATCTACCCAGCAAATGGTTGTGAACACTACTTACTGGGTTAAATATGCAGGCGGCGTTTGCACGCTTACATTACCAACAGCAGTTAGCTCATCATTAGGTGATTATGTAGAAATACGAGGCGGAGAAGCAGCAAGCGACCCATGGGTAATTGCGCAAAATGCCAATCAATTTATTCGAGATTTAACCAGCGTTACAACAACCACATCTGGCACGTTAACTGCTGACAACGAGTTTAACTACATACGCCTTGAATGCAGCGCAACATCTGGCGGCTTAAGTTGGACGGTTGTTGGTCAAGGCGGAAGCTTCACGGGGGCATAATGACTGCATTTAATTATAAAAAGTGGGAACGCTGGAACGTTGGGTTTGATACATCAAACACTGTGCTTTGGAATTACACCGACAGAACATCTACGTTTGCTGAGATTACAGCTGCTGGATATTTTGACGTTGTAAACATTGTGCCAAGCTCACCACAGATTACGCCTGATGATTTAATTTATATCGTCGCATCAGACAATGCGCAGATTTGCATGGTTGATAGCATTAATCCAATTGTGATTAATATCTTTAATCCATTCCCAACAGCCGTTGAAGGAAGCATTATTTATTACGATGGCGAGAATTGGGTGCCATTACCACCAAGTGCAACACCTGGTGATGTATTAACGAGCGGTGGTCCAGGTGCTCCACCAGCGTGGGCGACAGCTTCGTCTGGCGGTGCGAGTATAGGCGCAATTTATCCAATCATTATCGGGCAATTTACAAGCTAAGGAATTATTATGGCTATCACTCAAAACACCCAACCTGTATATTCCATTCCGCTTACAACGGTTCAATTTGGAAAAATTACCGCGGCCGATACGGGAACTGACGGAACTGGTGCCAACGTTGTTGTTGTTGCAACGGGTAAAGCTGTTACCGGCAGTTATGTGTCATATATAAAATTACAACCTATTTCCACAAGCGGTTCTACCACCACATCTGCTGCTGTAGCTCGCTTATATCTTAACAATGGCGGCCCTGTGGGGACGGCATCTAGCAATATTCTTTTGGCTGAGTTAACCCTTACCGCTGCGGCAGTTAATACGGCGGCTACTCTTGCTACTGTTCCTGTTTATTTTACATGGGCCGGTTATTTGCCTCCCTCTGCAAGATTGATGGTAGGTATTAATGCAATGGCTGCAAGCACCCAATGGAATGCTGGCGTATGGATGGGAGATTACTAATATGTTGGTGCGAGCATCCAGAGCAACTGGCGAATCGGATAATTATTTCCTCTTTACTGGGCAGAAAGCATCTACTGCATTTGCCACAAAATATACGTGGGAAGTTCCTCGGACAGCCAAAATGGTTTATATGGTCGCCATTGGTGGTGCTGGCGGTGGCGCTGGCGGCACTGCGGCCGCATTAAGCAATAACTCGGGTGGTGGCGGCGGGGGCGCCGGAGGCGCTGTTATTGCGCGACTAATTCCGGCTTTTATGCTTCCATCTGTTTTGCATGTTCATGCCGGGTCTGGCGGGCTAGGTGGAACAGGTGGCGTTCAAGGTGGCTCAGCAGCTTCGGCAGGCAGCAATGGTTTTTTATCAATGGTGACTTGCAGCCCAAGTAGTGTAAACGAGGTTGACTGCATCATTATGGCAGCAGCAGGAAACGGGGGTTCTGTCGCACAAACAGGTGGCACAGGAGCTGCCGCCTCTCCAGGGCCATTTGCGGGCTTTTCATTATTTTCCAGTATTAGCGGCACTTTAGCAGCGGGCGGCAATGGAGGGGCTACCGGAACTGCGGCGGGCATTACATACACCTCAACTTTTGGAGGCGTCAGTGGGGGCACCGGTGGCGCAGGTGTTAACTCATCAAATCAAACTAGAAATGGCGGCGCCATTAACTTTGCAACTTCTTTTTCTTGTCCATCTGTACTTGGCGGTATTGCCAGTGGAGGTCGAGGCAATAACGGATATGATTTTATTTCAGCGTTTTTCCGTGATATGCCCTGGCAGCTTTTTTCATGCGGTGGCACTGGTGGCGCAAGCAACTCAGGGGCCGCAGCGGTAGGCGGCGCAGGAGCGCATGGTGGAACTGGTTCTGGTGGCGGTGGCGGGGGCGCAAGTAACGGAGCAAGCTCTGTTGGTGGTGCTGGTGGCGACGGTGGTGTCGGCGCTGTTATTTTGTATGCATTCTAAGGAGCTATTATGGCTGCGTTTCGTACCAATGCTTTAGATTTTCCTAACCTTGCGATTAAAGGTTCGCCTGACGATTCAGATTTGCTTTTAATCGGTGACGCGGCATCTTCCCCTGCAGGAGAGCCTAAGCAATCTGCTATAGGGACGCTGCCATTTGTGAGCCTTGCAGGCGACACTATGACAGGCCCATTGATTTTAAATGCGGACCCAGTGAACCCTTTAGGTGCCGCAACAATGCAGTATGTTAATTCGGTTGCAGCCGGTATCTCGCCTATTACAGGCGTTGTAGTTGCCTCTACAGTGGCGCTCACTGTTACATATGCCAATGGTGCAGCGGGCGTTGGTGCAACCCTTACAAACGCTGGCGCTCAAGCGGCTATCGCTATCGATGGTGTTTCGCTATCACTGAATGACCGCGTTCTGATTAAAGACCAAGCGTCCACTTTCCAAAATGGTATCTATCAGGTAACAACGGTAGGCAGCGGTGCAAGCAACTGGGTTCTAACCAGAACTACCGATTACGATACTGCAGCTGAAATTTTGCCGGGAACCCTGGTTCCTGTGGAGCAGGGCACGGTTAATAATACGACATCGTGGCTGCAGACTGAGACGGTGACAACCGTTGGAACAGATCCAATTCTATTTGCTCAGTTCACAGCAGGCGTAGGTGCAACACGTGCATTAGACAATTTATTAACGACGGCTATTAACCAAGACTTGATTGGCGGCAGTGATGGCACACAGAACCTTGGCACAGGTACAACTCGATGGGGCTTTGGTTTCATTGAAGAGTTAGTTACAGGTACAGGCGCTGGCGATACGCTTGTGCTTTCTGCGCGTGATGTTGATGGCGCGGCCTGGGTCCCATTCATCACCCTTACAGCAAATAACACCCCTACCTGCAGTTTTAGTGGCGCAGTAACCGGCGTTACTCAGGTATTAGGGACTGACACCACCCAACTGGCAACCACAGAATTTGTTCAAGACGCTATCGTAGAGCTGGGCGATGACAAAGCTAATCGCGCATTAGATAACCTGACCGCCACAGCCATCAATACAAGCCTTGTCTCAGATTTGGACTTGGAAGATGACTTGGGAACAATGGCTATCAGGTGGGACAATTTGTTTGTTTCTCGCGTTGCAACAGGCGACACAGTAGCTGACACGCTCGTTTTAAGCGCTCGAGATGTTGATGGCGCAGCCTTTGTTGATTTTATTACCCTGACAGCTGGCAACACGCCTACAGGCGTATTAAACGGCGCT
>JACDJC010001417.1_pt1 | contig 21254 bp, 26 predicted proteins | sample 7454191 | NCBI WGS metagenome assembly JACDJC01 (sample SAMN14253291, study PRJNA609438) | sludge metagenome | isolation source: sludge after 25d culture with pyrite and EDTA | collected 2018-12-20 | reverse complement strand
TGGTCTCTGCAGCATCCGATCCTGCCGAAAGATGTTCGTCAGGCGCTGCGACCAGGTGTAGAACCCGAGTGGGCGGGACGACTGCCTGTCATCGGCCAGGAACGCCTGGATGGAGCGTTCCGTCAGCGATTCGATCCTGGGCGGGAGCGCCGGGAGCGGGACCTCCCCGAGCCGCGCCGCGCCGAGGATCAGTGCCTGGCCACCGTCGGCCGTCCCGGGCTCCACCACGGCCAGCGCACGTCCTAGCGCACTCAGGAGCGCGGCCTTCCCCGGTTGACGGCCGGCTCCCTCCTGGGTCGCGAGTTCGACGGCGGCGAGCAGGCCGTCGTCGAACAGCTTGGCCTTCTGGCCGAGGGCCGAAGCAGAGACCGGGAGGTCAGGCACCAGCCCCTTGAGTCGTGGGATCAGTCGGACGGGGCGCCGGCCGCCGTGGGGGGAGTCGGGGAGCTCGACCTTCAGCACCTGGCTGGCAAGGTCGAGGTCCAGGGTGAGGTCGTCGGCCACGACGCGGCGTCTGCCGGCGATCGCAAATTCGCGGTCGCCGTCGCCCTGTGCCCTGAACCACATCGCGTTTGGCTTGGCCCGGCGCCCCTGGCCACCTGGCGCGACAACGGGGTCGTCGTCGGCCGGATGCGCCCTGTGGGAATTCGAGAGCAGCGACCTGAGGATGCTGAAGAGGCTCGGCATGGGCGCACTCCTGCTCCGCTACATGCCGCTATCGGGCGGAGCCAGACACCACATTATCACTTCGTCCCGGAAATGCCAGCGCATTCCCCCGTCCCCGCTTGCCGGAGAGGGGGTCAGCGGGTGAGGACGCAGACGGCGGGGCGGCGGGGCAGGTGTGCGGCAGGAGCCTTACTTGGATCCGGGGGGTGCGGCCACCACGACCAGCTCCTGGACCAGCACCCGGTTCTTGCCCGAGTGCTTCACCTGGTACATCAGTTGGTCCGCGAATCGAATGGCGTCGTCGGGGGTGACCGGGGGCGGGTGGAACACCCCCACACCGATGCTGATGCCGAGGGGCCAGCTGTGCCTGGCGGCCAGCGCGTTCAGGGCGTCGTGCAGCCGGCCGAAGAAGACCTGCGGGCCATCGGGGGTGGTCTCCACCAGCAGCACCCCGAATTCGTCGCCCCCGAGACGCCCGGCGAAGTCGGTGCCGCGGAGCAGCTTGGTAATGGCGGCCGCCACCTCCCGCAGCACCTGGTCGCCCCGTGCGTGCCCCGACTGGTCGTTGATCCCCTTGAAGCCGTCCAGGTCGATGTAGCCGAGCGCCACCGTCCGGCGGTGCCGGGCGGCGAGCGCAAAGGCCGGGGCGCACCGCTCCCGGAAGGTGCGGTCGTTGAGGAGGCCGGTCAGTCCGTCCCGCTGGGCCTGGGACGCCAGGGCGTCGAGCGCGCCGTGGAGGTTGTCGAGCAGGACGGTGATGATGAGGAAGAACCCGAGGAAGACGCCGGCGTTCCAGAAGGAGCTGGTGGTGCCGAAGGTCTGGTGGCCCCCAGCGGCGTCGACCCAGTAGAGGACGAGCGCCGAGAGGACGGAGAAGAGCAGGCCGAAGCGCCGCCCCAGGTACCAGGCGCTCAGCCCGACGGGAATCGCGTAGAAGATCGAAAAGGAGAGCTCGGCGCCGGTCGCGAAGTCGATCGTTCCGACAACTGCGAGTAGGACGAGGGAGTAGACCCCGAGCTGGAAGTGGGATCGACCCGAGAGATATTTGTCCGCGAGAACGAGCATGTGGCTCCCGGGTTACTGCGCCAGGCGGGGAATCCAAACGGCCCCCGTACGTTACCAGTGCGCGACCGCAACGCAAGCAGACGCACCGCGACTGACGACCAAATGCCCCCTCCGGCGTCGAATCGATACCCAGTGCCGAGTCGTCGTGGTATACCTTGCGCGGGATGGCGGGCCGGGTGGTGGGTGATTACATTGTAATCACACCCGGAGGTACCCCATGAAGGCCCGTCTCATCCGAATCGGCAATTCCCGCGGGATCCGGCTCCCGAAGCCTGTCATCGACGAACTGGGCATGACTGACGAGGTAGACATGGAGGTGCGCGCGGACAGCCTCGTCATCCGGCCGAGCCAGGGCACCCGCGCTGGTTGGGCCGAGGCGGCGGCGGCGTTGGCCGCCGAACAGGGCCGCGGTCTCCTCGACGCGCCGACCTCCACCCGGTTCGATGACGAGGAGTGGACGTGGTGAGCGAGGCAGTGCGACGGGGCGACGTCTTCCTCGTCGCGCTCAACCCCACCCGCGGCCGGGAGATGCGCAAGACGCGCCCCTGCGTGGTCGTCTCGCCGGACGAGCTCAACGCCCATCTCCACACCTGCATCGTCGCGCCACTCACCAGCGCCTCGAAGCCCTATCCGTTTCGGGTGCCCTGCCGCTTCGAGGGGAAGCAGGGGCAGGTCGTCCTCGACCAGCTCCGCACGGTGGACCGCGAACGGATGGTCCGTCGGCTCGGGAGGGTCAGCCCCAATGTCGAAAGCCGGGTCCTGGCCACCCTGCAGGAACTCTTCGCACCATGAGGCGGCCCCATCCCCCCTCTCCCGGAGGGAGAGGGGGAAGGGGGTGAGGGGTTCAACGGCGGACCGGATATCCTCGGCTAATCCAGGCCGCGCTAGTTCGCCGACGCCCACACCAGGCAGAACTGCGAGTTGTCCGCGCCCATAATATCGGTCCGGCCCGTCACGTACACCGCGTTCATCAGCGCCTTCGGCGCGTAGCTGATGTCGGCAATCTGCAGCCCGTCCGCGGCCTTCTTCTTGGTCACGAACACCTTCCCGAAATGCCCCAGGCTCATCGCGTGCCCGGTCTCGTGCGTCGTGATGGTGTAGGTGTCCACCACGTTGAGCGCGCCGCTGTTGCCCCACGCAAACCGGGTGTTGTAGTAGATCTCCGCCAGCCCGGTGTCGGCCCGGCCGTCGCGGTCGATGTCGGTCGGGTTGCCGTCCTCATCCACATACCAGAACGAGAAGGTCACGCCGATGATGTTGTTGCCGGCCGTTCCCGCGAAGGCGGTGAAGAAGCCCGGCACCTGCCAGCCCCCCTGCACGATGTCGCTGACCTGCGCGTAGGTGCGGCCCGCGCCGTCGGAACCCAGGAACAGCTGGTCGAGCTGGTCTGGATCGGTCCCGGCGGGTACCGCCGTCCGGGTGACCGGGGCGTCGGAACATTGCAGGTCGCGCCACGCCGCCATCGTGGTCTCCAGCTGGGGCTCCAGTTCGGCGAACGGCATCTGCCGGAGGCCCGAGCCGTCGGGATTCCGCGTGAACGGCTCCCGGCCCTGGCGGGGGTCGAAGGCGTAGGTGACACCGACCCGCCCGCCGCGACGGGGATCGCCGGCCACCCACTGGTACGACAGTCCGCGCGAGCGCTCGTTGGCGAGCAGCACCTGCGAGCTGGCCAGCTCCCCCGATGTGTCCACGATGATCTCTGCGCGCGCCACCCGCAGGTTCGATCCCGCCGCCGCCAGCTGGGCGTCGAGCTCGGCGAGGAACGGACTCACCACCGCGTCGTCGTTCGCCTTCACCGCCGAGTACGCGGGGCCGATGTTCGCCGCCTGGGGGGCGGTGGCCGGCTCGGCCACCCGCTCGTCATCGCAGGCCGCCAGGGCAAGGCCGCCAACGAGCACCGCCGACAGGGTACGCAGCTGCATGGAGGAGCCTCCCGAATCGAAGGGGCAATCAGGGGGTGAGAGCGACGATACAAGTTAGAGAAGATCGAGCCAGCCCGAAAGACGGCAACGCGACTTTCGTCGGGGTCGTCCCCCTCTCCGCCTGCCGGAGCGTGGGTCAGGGGGGTCATCGCGGCGCCATTCCGGTTATGCGGAGCGATCGCGATTACACCATACTGGCCTCTGTCTCCTTCACGACCCGCTCCTTGCGATTATATAAATAAGTGTATATTATCCCCGATCGCGACAAGCCCATTGTTTGGGTCGGTTCGGCGCTTGCCGATCTCCGACGGTTTCCAGATGCCGCCCGGCAGGCGGCTGGCCTCCAGTTGCGACGGGTCCAGGTCGGGCTCGCCCCGGACGACTGGAAGCCGATGCCCACCATCGGGACCGGCGTCTGTGAAATTCGACTCCGACGGGGAGCGGCGTATCGGGTGTTCTACGTCGCGAAGTTTGAGGAGGCCGTATTCGTGCTCCATGCGTTCGAGAAACGCACGCGAAAGACTCGCCTGATGGACCTCGAGCTGGCTCGAAGCCGTTTGGCTGAGGTCCTGCGGCAACGGAAGCGGCTCTAGGAGGCCTGCATGGTCACGAAACTTCGGCGGGGCTCGGGAAATGTGTTCGCCGATCTCGGTTTCAGTGCCGATCAGGCCCGGCATCTAGAAATCCGGTCGGGCCTGATGATCGAACTCAGCCGGTTCATCGCGGCCCACGGACTCACCCAGGCCGACGCCGCGCGCAAGTTCGGCGTCACCCAGCCGCGCATCAGCGACCTCGTGCGCGGGAAGATCGAACGGTTCAGCATCGATTCCCTGGTCGCGATGCTGGGACATGCCGGGGTCGAAGTGGTCGTTTCCACCAGGCGCCGTGCGCGGGCGGGGTAGGTTGGCAGCGGGGCAGCGGGGCCGCGGGGCAGTTATTGTTTACTTCATGATCCGTCCATTGACGATCCTCTTACTCGTCGCCCTCACCGCCACGGCCAAGGCGCAGGAGACGGTCTCCGCGGCCAAGCCGGTCTGGGTGAACCTCGGCTCCGGCGTGTACCACTGCCCAGGCACCGAGCACTACGGCAAGACGAGCCGAGGCGAGTATCTCCCCGAGGCCACCGCGCTCGCCCAGGGCTACAAGCCCAACGGCGGCCAGCGCTGCACCACCCCGGAGCCGATCGCGGCGGGCGAGCCGCTCACGATGCTCCTCCCCGATTCCGGCCCCCAGGCGCCCGCCACCGGGCTCACCGACTGCCTGGTGCTCGTCCTCAAGGACGGCGACACCATCCAGTGCCAGGCGCAGGGGCCCGTGCGCCTCATCGGGATCGACACGCCGGAGCGCGACCAGGTGCCCTTCGGCACCGCCGCCACCGCCGGCATGGCCGCCCTCATCCCCGCCGGCGCCACCGTCCAGATCAGCATGGACAAGACCGCGCGCGACCGCTACGGCCGGCTCCTCGGTTATGCCTGGTACGACGGTGCGTCCGTCAACTGGCTCATGATCCGGCTCGGCTGGGCGGTGAGCGTCAAGTATCCGCCGAACACCCGCTACGCCGAGTGGTTCGACCGGGCGGAGGCGCGCGCCAAGGGGGAACAGCGCGGGCTCTGGCGCGTAGGCGGGTTCTCGTGCAGGCCGAGCAGGCACAGAGCGGGACAGTGTTAGAGGCGGGGAAGCGGGGGAGCGGGGAGGTGGCGGTCGTTGGCGCCTTCAACCGGGATCACCAAATGCTCAGAATCACCGGATCCATCGCGACTCCGCTCGTGGGCGCGATGACGGTCCTCGTCACCGCCTGCGGCCTGCAGGTGAACACCGGCGGCACGCCCCCCAGTTCCTATGCACTGAACTATCCTGACAGCTCCCGGGTGACGTCGGGACGGGTGGTACGCTTCGGCGCCAACTACGGCCTGACCGGCCCCAGCCCCGCCTTTGTCTTCCGCGACGTGAACGGCCAGGTGACCGGCCAGATGATCGTCTGGTACCGCCGCTACGAACCGGCCGACGCCGGCGGCCGCCCCAGCGCCGACAGCACCGCCGAGTGGACCCGGATGCAGCAGGCCATGACGGCCGACCGCGCCCGCCTCAACAGCCAGTACAAGTGCACCGGGTGGACCAGGGGCTACCAGGAAGGCCCGGCGTGGGTCTGCCGGGTGCCGGATCAGGGCGGGCGCGTGAACTGGACGCTCGAACTCGCGCGGCTCGATTCGCTGGTGCAGGCGCGGCCCAGGTCGGCCGAGACGCCCGGCCGCCGCCCCAGCCCCGTGGCCCCGCCGCCGCCCGCCAACCCCGGCGTGGCGCAGCTCCGCCCCCGCGACGGCGCGTGCATGGACGGCGGCTCCTGGCGGGTGGACATCCGCGACTCCCGCGGCCTCCGCACCGTCACGGCGCCGCCGGGCGGCGGCGGCTGCCCGCAGCCCGAGGGCCCAGCCAAGACTTACGACCAGGCCGGCTGGCGCCTCCTCCGCGAGTTCATCGCCGTCATGCGCTTCCCCACCTCCACCCTCCTCGGCCGATGGCAGGGGAGCTCCACCTGCGTCGAGGCCACCTGGAACGCCGCCTGCAACGACGAGGAGGTGCTGTACGACTTCGTCCTCGCCGCCAACCAGACCGAACAGGTGACGCTGCACGCCTCCAGGCTCGCGTCCGGCGCGCCGCAGTGGATGTACGACCTCGACTTCGCCTACGACTCCACGGCGCGGCTCTGGTCCGCCGACTTCCGGAACCGGCGCACCAGCATCCGCTGGACCTACCGTGTGAAGGGCGACTCGCTCATCGGCCAGGTGGCGGAACTGCCGTCGGGCCGCGTGGCGCGGCGGGTGGGTGCGGTGAGGGTGCCGTGAGGGCGGGGCCAAGGCGGCGGGGCGGCGGGGCAGCGGGGCAGTGGGTGATGCTCGTCGCCTCGGTGTTGCTCGTGAGCTGCTCGGCCGATCACAAGACCAGCACCGGCCGGACCGAGCGCGAGACGGACAGCGTCATCGGGCAGTCGTCCATTCCGGGTGCCGGCGGCGTCAAGAAGGCGATGGACTCCCAGGACAGTGCCCGCGCTCGAGCCGCGGCGATCGACACGGCGGCGGCGGCGGAGTAGTTCCTTCCCCGCTTCCCCGCGGTTCATGACGGCCTTGACTGCGAATTATCGCAACTAGAGGCATCCCCCTGCCTCGAGGTGCCGTGCATGCGTCGTCCAGCCCTTCTCCTGCTCGTATTCTCGACCCTCGCCATTGCCCCCGCCTGTTCCGCCCAGAAGCCCTCGCCCGGTGCAGCGATTCTTTTCGCGAACGACGATGGCGGGCTGACGGTGGCCGAGCAAAACCTGATTTACGAGTCGTTGGGCATGTCGGTGGACTCCGCCGGCACCGGCTTCACCATGTGCGACCAGCCGGCCGGCGCCGTGGCGTCGTTCTCCGACTGGAACAAGGACGGCAACAAGGAGGTGCTGATCATCTACGGCAACAGCTGCACCTCCGGCATGACCGGCAGCTCGGTGGCGCTCTTCATCAAGGACTCAGGCGCCTCCGGGTACACCACCAATCTCGGCTTCCCCGGCGCCTCCGCCGACCCGCAACCCACCTCCAACCTCGGCTATCCCGATCTCCTCATCGGGCTGCCCGGCTTCTGTTTTCCGGTCTGGCGCTGGGACGGGAAGGAGTACCAGTTCCTCGAGAGCGTACCGCAGAGTCCTGGCGGCTGCGACAATCGCTAGGGCTGTGTTATGTGGGAGAAGGGGATCGTCGGCGCAGGAAGTTCGCAGGGGGGTGGAAGAGGGTGGTTAGAGAACTTCCGGAGCCGACGACCCCGACGACCACATCTGGCACCTGGGCGGGGCAGCGGGGCCGGCGCGATAGGGGCGCACAGCCGTGCGCCCCTATCGTGCCGTATCCGCCAGCTCCTTCCTGAACCGCTCGGCCCGCTCCGGCTGCCCCAGCGTGTCGTAGATTGCCGCGAGGTCGATCCGCGCGGCGCGCAGGAAGCTGTTCCCCGGCGCGGCGGTGGCGCTGATCACCTCGTACCCGGCAAGCGTCTCCGGCGCCGCCTCGGTGAACCGCCGCTGGCGGAGCAGCGTCCGGCCCAGCTTGATGTGCGCGATCGCGGTGGTGGTGTGGTCCGCCGGCAGCGTCGCGTCGTACATCGCGATCGCCTCGCGGAACAGCGGCTCCGCTCGGGCGTACTGCCGGGCCCCGTTGTACGCACTGGCGAGGTTCGACAGCGCCACGCCGATCAGGTAGTGCCTCCCGCCGTACGCCGAGCGATAGATCTCCACCATCCGGCTGAAGTGTGCCACCGCCTCGTCGTAGCGGTCCTCCGCCACCGCGATGTTTCCCAGCTCGTTGGTGGTGGAGGCCACCGTCGGGTGCATCGGACCGTACACCCGCTGCCGGATGGCCAGCGCCTCCTCGAGCAGCGCCTTCGCCTCCTCGTTCCTCTTCTGGTACACCATGGCCCGTGCCAGCAGGGTGAGCCCCGCCGCCGTCTTCGGGTGCTCCTCTCCGTACCAGGCGCGCGTGATTTCCAGCGCCTGCCGGTCGAACGCCTCCGCGGCGGAGTAGTCGCCCCGTTCCAGCTGGGTCGCGCCGAGGTTGATCAGGTCCTCCGCCACCATCGGGTGGCGGTTGCCGTGGAGCCGGCGGTTCATGGCGAGCACGAGGGTGTTGAGCGAGTCGGCGACGTCGTACTGTCCGGCGTAGAAGTGGGTGCTGGCCAGCGCGCTCATGTCCGCCGCCAGCTCCGGCGACTCGCCCCCCGCCGCCATGCCCACCAGCTCCCGCTGGACCGCGATCGCCTCGTCGTACGCGCCCCGCGACTGCAGCACCTGCCCCAGGGCCGAGAGCGCGCGCCGCACCGCGGGGTGGTCGTCGGGGAGGGCGCGACGCTCGATGGCGAGCGCCTCGCGGATCAGCCGTTCCCCCTCCTCGAACCGCGCCTGCTCGATCCGGAGCTCGCCCAGCGCCACCATCCCTTCCGCCACCCCCGTCCCGTCTCCGCCGGGCAGGGCGCGGCGCCGTTCGAGGGATAGTGTCAGCAGCGAATCGGCCTCGTCGAGCCGGCCGAGTTGCTGCGAGATCGTCCCGAGCGTCTGGTAGAGTTCGGCCTGCACCAGCGGCTCGTTGTCGAGGTTCCGCGCCTCCTCGACGCCCCGCTCGACGAGCGTCACCACGTGGAGGCTGTCGGCGGGCCCCACCGTCTCCTCGCCTCCCTGGAAGAGATGTACCATGAAGTTCTGGATCCGTTGGGTGCGCGCCGCCTCCGCCACCGCCAGGTTGCGCGCCCGCGCGAGGCGCACGGTGTAGAAGACCACGGTTCCCAGGAGGAGCACGCCGACCGCCGCCGCCGCCGTGACCGCCACCCGGTTCCGCCGGACGAACTTCCCGGTCCGGTACCCGAGCGAATCGGGCCGCGCCTCCAGCGGCGCGCCGTCGAGGTAGCGGTCCACGTCCCGCATCAGCGCCTCGACCGTCTGGTACCGCCGCGACGGCTCCTTGTGCATGGCGGTCAGGCAGAGCACGTCGAGGTCGCCCCACGAGGTGTGCCCCGACGCCCGCCCCTGGGGGCGGCGCGCCACCGCCGACGGCTTGGGCGGCTCGCGTTCCACGACGATGGACATCGCCTCCGCCGGCGTCTTCCCCGTGAGGTCGAAGGGGGGCTGGCCCGCCAGGAGCTCGTAGAGGATGACGCCGAGGGAGTAGACGTCGCTCTGGATGCCGACCCGCTCCCCGCGGATCTGTTCCGGGGCGGCGTACGCCGGCGTCATCAGCCGGAGCCCGGTGCGGGTCTGGTCCACCGTCCCTTCTGCCTCCTCCAGGTGCTTGGCGATGCCGAAGTCGAGCAGCTTCACCCGGCCGTCGGCGGTGACCAGGATGTTCGACGGCTTGAGGTCGCGGTGGATGACGGCCTGCCCGTGCGCGTGCTGCACCGCCTCGCAGACGGCGCGGAAGAGCTCGAGCCGCCCCTCGATGCTGGTGTCGCGCGCGCGGCAGTAGTCGGTGAGCGGCACCCCCTCGACATACTCCATGACGAACCACGGCGTGCCGTCGGGGAGGGCGTCGGCGTCGTGCAGCTGGGCGATGGCGGGATGGTGGAGCTGGGCCAGGGTGCGCTGCTCGGCGGCGAAGCGCTCCCGGCGTGCCGGCGAGAGCCAGGCGTCGCGCAGGATCTTGATGGCCGCGACGCTCCCCAGGTCCTCGCGCCGGGCCAGGTAGACGACCCCCATGCCGCCTTCGCCCAGGAGGCGCGTGATGCGGTAGGGGCCGAAGTCGGTGAGGGGGAGTTCGGCGGTGTCGAGGCGGAAGACCTGCTCCGCCACCCGGGCGAGGTCCTGGTCCAGCGGTGAGGCGCCTGCGCCGTCCGCCTCGAGCAGCCGGAGGACGTCGGCCACCAGCGCCCCGTCGCCGCCGGAGGCCTCCTCCAGGAAGGCCCGGCGTGCCCCCGCCGGCCGGTCAAGGGCGCCATGGAAGAGCCGCTGCACCCGCTCCCAGCGCCCGGCGTCCATGCTCAGCCGCCCCGCCCGAGCTCCACGGCCAGCCACGCCCGGGCGGCGCGCCAGTCCCGCAGCACCGTCGCCTCCGAGACCTGCAGCAGCGCCGCCGTCTCGGCCACGTCGAGCCCGCCGAAGAACCGGCACTCGACCATCAGCGCCTGCCGGGGATTCAGCCGGGCGAGGTCCTCGAGGGCGGCGTCGAGGGCCAGGAGGTCGTCGGCGCCGGCCGGGGCGGACTCGAGCGCCTCGTCGAAGGTGACCCACGCCCGGCCGTCTCCCCGCTTCTTCGCGTTCCGGCGCCGGGCGGACTCGACCAGGACCTGGCGCATGGCGCGCGCGGCGATCCGCGTGAAGTGGAGCCGTGACGCCACCCCGACGGGCGGGGAGTCGGCCAGCTTGATCCACGCCTCGTTGACCAGCGCGGTGGGGCTCAGCGTCACGCCGGGGTCGTCCCGGCGGACGCCGGCGGCCAGCCGGCGGAGTTCCTCGTAGGTGGCGGTGAAGAGCCGGTCCAGCGCCTCCCGGTCGCCGGGGGGCAGGACCAGCGCCTCCTCGCCGGCATCCAGCACCGCGCGGGGGTCGCGATGGGGCATGACGGTTTTTCCTCGCGGTCTGCGCAAGGGAAGGGGAGTACCGGACTCGGCAATGCTACCGCCGGGTCACGCCTTGTCAAATGCCACCCTTCCATCCCCCCCGGAGGTGCCCCATGGCGCTCGAACGCAGCCCCTTCCTCAAGCTGGACAAGTCCATGGTCATCGGCGAGCTCAAGTCGGCCGGCACGAAAGACCCAGATGTCCTCCACGGCCGGCTGGTCCACATCCGCACGATGGCGGCGTTCCCGAAGAACGTGGGCCTCTACATCATGGTCATGGGGGGGCTCTGCACCGCCATGATTCTCCTGGCCTTCATCGGCATCCCCCTCCTCATCTTCGGCTGGTGGCTGCGGAAGCGCGGCCTGAGCAACCTCAAGGTGGTCGAGGAGGCGTGGAACGAGTTCAACGGCGGCTCGGCGCGGGTCGTCGGGGCGGTGCACGCCGCCTAGCAGGGCGGGGAAGCGGGAAAGCGGGGATGCGGGGAGGCCTTCCCCGCTTCCCCGCTTCCCCGCCATTGCCTACCTTAAGAGGGTCTCCCCCTCGCACCCAGGCAGGCCTCCGTGTCCCAAGCCGACCGCGCAGCCGAAGGCAAGACGCTTTCGCGCGAGCTGTCGGTGTTCCTCATCCAGCTGTCGGTCGGCCTCCACAAGTACGGCACCTACCCCAAGGGCCATCCCGTCATCGAGCACGCCGCCAGCGCGGTCTTCTCCGGGCTCTCGGCGCTCCTCCAGCACCGGGACGGGCTGGCCATCGGCGTCGCGCGCGACCAGCTCATCGTCGAGGGGGCGGCCACCGACACCGACAACGCCGTCCTCCGCGACCTCGCCTACCGGCTCCACCGCCACCAGATCAGCGTCATCCGGTTCCGGAAGGAGATCGCCCCCGAGGAGGTGCTCGAGTTCCTCCAGACGGTCAGCGCCGAGGCGAACCGGCAGGAGATGCCGTTCGGGCTGCGGCCCGCCGAGGAGCTGAGGCGGTGGCCGAACATCGAGATCGTCCCCTTCAGCTTCGAGCACCTCGAGATCGGCGCCGGGGACACGAAGGCGGAACAGGGGCGCTCCTCCCAGCTCTGGCTGGGCCTCGCGTCGGCGGCGCTCCGCCGCGGCCGCGCCGGCGACGTGATCGAGGACAACCCCGACCAGATCGCCTCGGCCATCAACACCCACCGCGAGGACAAGGCGTACGACCAGATCATCGTCGGCTACCTGCAGGAGCTGGGGCGCGAGCTGCGGACGCGGGAGGGGGAGTCGTATAACCAGTTGCAATCGCGGGTCTCGCAGCTGCTCTCGTCCCTCGACCAGGAGACCGTCACCCGCCTCCTGACGGTGGGCGGCGAACTGGCCACGCGGCAGGACTTCGTGGCCGATTTCGCCTCGAGCCTCCCGGTCAAGGCGGTGCTCGACCTGGTGCAGGCGGCCGCCTCGGCCAAGCAGCAGACGATTTCCCACTCCCTCCTCCGGATGCTCACCAAGCTCGCCGACCACGCCGACCAGGGGCAGACCTCCGTGCGTGCAAACGCCGATGAGACCTTTCGGAGCGCGGTCAACGACCTCCTGACCGACTGGACCCTCGAGGACCCGAATCCGGAGACCTACACGATGGTGCTCGACCAGCTCTCGCTGCCGTCGGAGGCGGCGGCGGGGGCCGGTGAGGGCCCCGATCACCTGTCCGAGGCGCCACGCATCCTCCAGATGGCCCTGGAGCTGGACGTTGTCGGGGAGGCGGTCTGGGCCTCCCTGGCGCGCGTCATCGAGGACGGCCGGCTCGACCTGCTGGTGGCGTCGCTGGACGCTGCACCGCCCGACTCCCTCGCGGCGGAGACGATCTGGGTCCGCCTGGCCGAGCCGTCGCTCATGAGCGGCATCCTCGAGCACGGCGACGCCCACCTCGACGCGGTGGAGAAGATCCTCGACAAGGTCGGGCTGTTCGCCATCGGCCCCATGCTCGACGCGCTCGCCATCACCGATTCCCGCACCATGCGCCACCGCCTCCTCAACGCGCTCACGGCGCTCGGCCCCCCCGTCGGGCCGCCGGCGCTGGCCCGGCTGGACGGGGCGGAGTGGTTCGTGCAGCGGAACCTGCTCATCGTGCTCGGCGCCCTGCCGGAGTGGCCGGCCGAGTTCCACCCCGAGGAATTCGGCATCGCCGACGACCCGCGCGTCCGCCGCGAGGCGATCAAGCTGATGCTCCAGGGCCAGCAGCGTCCTGACCTCCGGCCGCAGGGCATCGTGCTCAGCCTCGGGGATGCGGACGACGCCGTCATGCGCATCGGGCTCGCCGCCGCCCTCGACGGGTGCCCGCCCGCCGCCGAGCCGCTCCTCGCCAAGCTGCTGGACCACGAGGACGAGGAGGTGCGCGTGCTCGCCATCCGGGTGTTCGCCACCCTCCGCAGCCGGCGGGCGCGCGACCTCCTCCTGCAGCAGGTGCTCGCGAAGAAGAAGTGGTGGCGGCGCACCCGGCTGAACCAGCCGTCGCCCGAGATGCTGGCGGCGCTCCGCGGGCTGGCGGCCACCTGGGCGCGGCATCCGGACGTGCAGGTGGTCATGGACCTCGCCGCCCGCAGCGGCGCGCAGGACATCCGCAGCGCGGCGGGGCTCGCATGAGCAGCCCCGTGAAGTTCCTCACGTCCCTCGGCCAGGTCATGGCCACGATGGCGCTGTACAACCAGGGCCATCCCGCCCGCGAACGGGCGCTCGACGACTCCTACACGGAGCTCAAGGACGTGCTGGCCGGCCGGGACCGGCTCAAGTTCTCGTTCATCGGCGGCGACGTCGTCTTCGACCGGCGGGTGGTGCGCGAGCTGAAGGAGTGGGACTGGGCCACCCGGCTCGCCGGCCTCGGCATCGAGCGGCTCGAGATCGACCCGGCGGTGACGCGGGAGGACTACGAACAGTTCCTCCGCGACACCTTCCAGCGGAGCCGCGGCGAGGCGATGGACACCGCCGAGGTGCGGCACCTCCGCGCCACGAGCATCCGGTACGGCACGCTGGCCCTCGACACCGGCGAGTCCCTCGAGACCGCCGAGGCGACGCTGGCCACCGCCACCATCGCCTACTCGCTCCGCGACGACGTCGAGGCGATCCAGTGGATGCACAGCCACGTGCAGAGCACCGGCGAGCTCCCGCTCCTCGAGGCGGAGACGGTGGTGCGGTCGCTCGCCATCGCCATGCACAGCCAGTCGGAGATCATCCTGCCGCTGCTGCAGCTCAAGGAGTTCGACCAGTACACCACCACCCACTCCACCAACGTGTCGGTGCTCGCCATGGCGATCGGCGAGTACCTCGGCTTCACCGGGCGCGAGCTCCGCGTCCTCGGCGTGTCGGGCCTCCTGCACGACCTGGGGAAGGTCAAGATCCCCCGCGAGATCCTCGTGAAGCCGGGCGGGTTCACCGACGAGGAGTTCGCCATCATGAAGGCCCACCCGAAGGAGGGGGCCAAGCTGATCCTCGACCGCGACGTGCGGCTCGAGGTGCCGGCGGTGGTGGCGTACGAGCACCACATCATGCTGAACGGCGGCGGATACCCCGCCTTCCATTTCGTCCGGGACACCCATTACGCCAGCCGCCTGGTGCACGTCTGCGACGTGTACGACGCCCTCTGCACCAACCGCCCGTACCGGGCCGCCTGGACCTCCGCCAAGGCGCTCGACTACATCGAGGAAAAATCGGGCACCGACTTCGACCCGGTGTTCAGCCTCCCGTTCATCAAGATGATGAAGGAGCGGAGCGTGCAGCGGCTGTCGGTCGAGGACCCGGAGGTGACGCCGGGCGGGGTCGCGGAGCAGGGCGGCACCGGGGCGGGATCGTGATTGGCGTGACCCTGGTGGCGGCCGCGCTGGCGGCGGTCTTCTGCGTCCTGAGCCTGCTCCACGTCGGCTGGGCGCTCGGGTGGCGGGGCGGGCAGGTGCAGGTGCTGCCCGAGCGCGACGGCGCGCCGCTCTTCCGGCCCGGACCTCTCTCCACACTGGCGGTCGCCGCGGCGCTCTTCCTCGCCGCGCTCGTCGTGACCCAGCGCGCCGGGCTCGGGCGGGAGCTGCTGCCCGCCGCGCTCGTGGGTCCGCTGTGCTGGGCGGTGTCGGCGGCGCTGGTGCTCCGCGCCGTCGGCGAATTCCGGTACGTCGGCTTCTTCAAGCGCGTCCGCGGCACCGCCTTCGCGCGGATGGACACGCGGTTGTATTCACCGCTCGCGTTCCTCCTGGGGGCCGGGTCCGGGTACGTGGCGTTCTGCGCGCCGTGAACCGCCCCGCTGCCCTGCTGCCCCGCTATCCTGCCTGATGGCTCTCCGTCCCGGAACTCGACTCCGGAAGCTCTGCCTCCGGCTCCCCGAGGCCCACGAGGTCGAGGCGTGGGGCGCGCCGACCTTCCGGGTCAGGAACAAGCTCTTCGCCATGTACGCCGCGCCGGACAACCACCACGGCGGCGGCCGACCGGGCGTGTGGGTCAAGGCGGCGCCCGGCAACCAGCAGCTGATGGTCCGGGCACAGCCGAAACGGTTCTTCGTGCCGCCGTACGTGGGGCCGAGCGGCTGGGTGGGCATCTGGCTGGACGGGGAGGTGGATTGGGAGGAGATCGCCGGCCTGCTGGAGGACAGTTACCGCATGACCGCGCCGAAGCGGCTGCTGAAGGAACTGGAATGAACCTTCGCCCGATGACTCCCGCCGACTATCCCGCCGTGGCGGAGATCTACCGCGAGGGGATCGCCACCGGCCACGCCACCTTCAACACCGACGCCCCGGCCTGGGAGGCGTGGGACAAGGGGCACCTGGCGGCGTGCCGCCTCGTGGCGGTGGAGGGGGATCGGATCCTCGGCTGGACCGCGCTCAGTCCCGTGTCCGACCGGTGCGTGTACGGCGGGGTGGCGGAGCTGCAGGTGTATGTATCGGCGAGCGGGCGGGGCAGGGGAGTCGGGCTGGCGCTGCTCGAGGGGCTGATCGCCGCCGCGGACGCGCACGGCATCTGGACGCTGCAGGCCGGCGTGTTCCCAGAGAACACCGCGAGCGTCACGCTCCACGAGCGGGCGGGCTTCCGCCTGGTGGGGCGACGCGAGCGGCTGGGCCAGATGAAGGGGGTGTGGCGGGACGTGCTGCTCTTCGAACGACGCAGTGCAACGGTCGGCGTCTAACCGGACCTGCCCGTCACCCCGGCGAAGGCCGGGGTCCAGTTGACCGCATCGACTTGCCGGCCACGGAGGCCCGCATGAAGGACCGAGCATTGTCGCAACTCCTCACCGAAAACGTCGCGCACCGCGCGGGCCGCGGCTCGTGGCACGGCGGCCCTACGGTGGTGGGCGCGCTGCGCGGCGTATCGGCGCGGCAGGCGCTCTGGCGACCCGCGCCGGGGCGGAAGTGCATCTGGGAACTCGCGCTCCACATCGCCTACTGGCACCACATTATCACCCAGCGGCTCCGGGGCGGGGAGCGGGAGCCCTTCGCGCGGAGCCCCGCCAATTGGCCCGCCGTGCCCCTGCGCGCCGACGAGGCTGCGTGGAAGCGCGACTCCGCCCTCGTGCGCGCCACCCACCTCGAGGTGGCCGCCACCATCCGCGCCGTGCCGGTGTCCGCCTACGGCCGCCGCCCCGCCGGCAACCGCAAGTGGACCTTCGGCGAGACGATCCTCGGCGCGGCCCAGCACGAGGCCTACCACACCGGGCAGATCCAGCTGCTCAAGCGGCTGTCGGCGACGGCGCGGTGATCCTCCGCGCGCTCATCGTCTGGCTGGCGCTCTGCGCGGTGGCCGTCGCCAACGGCACCGTCCGGCAATTCCTCCTGCTGCCAGCCGTCGGTCCATACGCCGGACACGTCATCAGCAGCGTCACCCTCTCCCTCCTGATCCTGCTGATGGCGTGGCTCTCCATCCGCTGGATCGGCCCCGCCACTGTGCAACAGGCCTGGCTGGTCGGCGTCCTCTGGTTGTCCGCGACGGTGGCGTTCGAGTTCCTCGCGGGGCACTACCTCTTCCGGAATCCGTGGCCGAAACTCCTCGCCGATTATGACGTCCGGCAGGGAAGGGTGTGGGTGGTGGTGCTCGTCACCACCCTGCTGGCGCCGAGGTGGGCGGCCGGCGCCCGGGAGGTGATTCATCGACTGACCTGACAGGAGTCCGGCATGCCGCATCGCCTGCGCACACTGCTTTCGGTGACTCTCGCCCTGGCCGCCCTCTCGGGCGCCGGCGCCTGCCAGGACGGATCGGGTCCCTCCGCAGGCACGCCGTCCCTCAGGATCCTCTTCATCGGCAACAGCCTCACCTATTACAACGACCTCCCCGGCACCCTGGCCGCCGTCGCGCGGACTGGCGGCGACACGCTCGGCGTCGAGAGCGTCACCGGGCCGGGCTACGCGCTGATCGATCATCTCGACGGCAAGACCACCGCCGTGGCCGCGGTCAAGCGGGGCGGGTGGGACTTCGTCGTCCTGCAGCAGGGGCCCAGCACCCTGGCCGTGAACCGCGACTCGCTGGTGCTCTGGACCGGGATGTTCGACTCGATCATCCACCCGACCGGCGCGCGGACCGCCCTGTACATGGTGTGGCCCGCGGGCGCCTCGGCGCAGGGCACCGAGGCGGTGCGGCAATCGTACCAGATGGCGGCGCAGTCCGTCGGCGGGCTCTTCCTCCCCGCCGGGATGGCCGTCCGGCTCGCCCTCCAGAGCGACGGCACCCTTCCACTCCTCGGCAGCGACGACTTCCACCCCTCCCCGCTCGGGACGTACCTCGTCGCCATCACGATGTACGAGAAGCTCACGGGCAAGGACGCCCGAGACCTTCCCGATCGCGCCTACGCCAACGGCGCGGCGCTGGACGTCCCGGCTTCGATCGTGCAACTTGTCCAGGAGGCCGCACACCAGGCGAACACGCAGTATTGAAAGACGCCCAGGAGGTCCCGTGAAACAGCGCCTGGTCCGGATCGACCCTCTGTCGGCGGCACGCGTCGTCGGCCTTCTCTACTTCCTGGTCGGGCTCCTCGCGCTTCCCTTCGTCTACTCGATGTTCGTCCTCACCCCCGAGGGCATCGGCTTCAGCCCCACCATCGTGCTGGTCGAGCCGTTCCTGGTGTCGGGCGTCGGGTACGCCACCACGGCGGTGAGTTGTGTCCTCTTCAACTGGCTGGCCGGGCGCTTCGGCGGACTGGAGGTCGAGTTCGACGGGGAGGAGGAATCGTGAACCTCCGGCGTCACCTGCATCTTCCGTCCCTCGAGCGCACGCTCCTGGTCGTGGGCCTGCTCCTCCTGGCCGCGTTCATCGTCGTGCTGCTCGTGCAGCCCAGCGCGGTGGGACGCGGCGGGCGGTAGGCCAAGCGACGATTGACAGGCCAAGGTGGTGATCGTCATCTTGGCTCCCTTCACCTGAGCACGGAGCCTACGATGACCGCCGGCCTGATCGCCGTACTCGCCGCGCTTTCCCTGTCACCCGTCTCACGCGACACCGTCCCGCTCTACACCGACCTCGGCACGCTCGAGGTCCCGATCACCACCTCCGTCCCGCTGGCGCAGCGCTATTTCGACCAGGGAATGCGGCTGACCTACGCCTTCAACCATCCCGAAGCGATTCGTTCCTTCAGGGCGGCGATCGCGCTGGATCCCAAATGTGCCATGTGCTGGTGGGGGGTCGCCTTCGCGCTAGGCCCGAACATCAATGCGCCGATGGATTCCATCTCGGGTGTCCAGGCGTGGGAGGCGGCTACGATCGCGCGGGATCTGGCCGGTGGGGTGTCGCCGCGGGAGCGAGCGTACATCTACGCCGTCTCGCAACGCTATGCGATGCCCTCGCCACCGCCGCGCGCCTCGCTCGACACTGCGTACGCCGAGGCGATGCTCGCCGTGGCGCAGGCGTATCCGGACGATCCCGACGCCGCCACGCTGGCCGCCGACGCGCTCATGAACCTGAGCCCCTGGTTCTACTGGACGCCGAGCGGCGAGCCGCGCCCGGCCACGCCCGGCTTCCTGGCGATGCTCGAGGCGGTGATCGCGCGGCTGCCCGAGCACCCGGGCGCCTGCCATCTCTACATCCACGCGGTGGAGGCGGCTGAACCCCAGAAGGCGGTGCCCTGTGCCGAGCGGCTCGCGGGGCTGATGCCCGGCGCCGGGCACCTGGTGCACATGCCGGCGCACATCTACATCCGGGTGGGGCGGTTCGCCGACGCCGTCCAGGCCAACCAGCACGCGGTGCACGTGGACGAGACCTTCATCCAGGACCAGCGACCCACCGGCATCTATGCGATGGGGTATTACCCGCACAACTACCACTTCCTCGCCTTCGCGGCCACGATGTCGGGCCAGCGGGCCATCGCCCTCGAGTCGGCGCAGCAACTCTCGGGCAAGGTGTCCTTCGACATCGCGCGCGACGTCCTGTTCATGCAGTCCATGATCCCGTACTACACGCTTTCGCTCGTCACCTTCGCGCAGTGGACGGAGGTGCTCGCGCAGCCGATGCCGCCGGCCGACCTCCCGATGGCGCGGGGGCTGGCGCACTACGCGCGCGGCGTGGCGTACGCCGCCAAGGGACGGAATGCGGAGGCGGAGCTGGAGCTGGCTTTCGTGAAGGGGGACCAGGAGCGCCTGCCCGAAGGGGAGGGGCGCAGCGTCCTGGCCATCGCGTCGCTGGCGCTGCAGGGAGAGATCGCCCTGCGCCGGGGTGACGCGGCGGCGGCAGTGACGCACTTCCAGGCCGCCTCCGACATCGAGGACGACCTCCTCTACAACGAGCCGCCCTTCTGGTGCTACCCGATGCGCCTCTCGCTCGGGCAGGCGCTGCTCGCGGCGGGGCAGCCGGCCGAGGCTGAGCGGGTGTACGAGCGGAACCTGGCGCTGTATCCGGAGAACGTCTGGGGACTCGCCGGGCTCCGGAACAGCCTCCAGGCCCAGGGGAAGCCGGGCCAGGCCGCGCTGGTACAGGCGCGGCTCGACCGCGCCGGCGCGTCGGCCGACATCCCGATCACCGGTTCGCGCCTCTAGCGCCGGGGAGGGCGGACGTGCGGGGTTTGACATTGCCGCCGAAGGGCGCAGATTCCTCCCATACCCCCTGTCCACGCATGCGGAGCCCAATCGCACCGGTCGTACGTCCCGGCACATCCTGATCGTGCCTGAACCGAAATCGGCGGGTCGAAGGAGAAGCGGCGGATGCTTCCATTCGGTGTGAGTCCCGTGGGCGTGGTCATGGCCGCCGTGGTCACCTTCCTGATCGGGATGATCTGGTACTCGCCGATCCTCTTCGCCAAGCCGTGGATGGCGCTGAACGGCTACACCCCCGAGAAGCTCGTCGAGCTGCGGAAGGGGGCGCCGAAGGCCTACGGGATCTCGTTCCTGGCGTACCTGCTGCTGGGCGTGGGGATCGCGGCCGTCGTCCGGTTCGACTCGCCGCTGGGCGGGATGTGGACGGGCATGCAGGTCTGGACCTTCCTGGTGATGCCGGTCAGCCTGACCGGGCTGGTCTTTTCCGACCGGCGGCTGGGGGCTTGGCTGATCGATGCGGGGTATCAGCTGGTCTATTTCGCGGCCATGGGCGCCATCCTTTCGCGCTGGGGTTGAACTGGGATATGGACACCGAAATTCGCATGGCCCGCCTGCGCGTCGAGTTCGCCCAGCACTACCCGCCGATCACGCCGGGGCAGTGGATGCCCGCCGCCGAGGTCGGGGCGCGGATGCTCTTCTGGCATCTCGAACTGGCCGGCACCGTGCCCCTCGGCGACCGGCTCCTGCCCGAGGAACACTTCGAGTTCCGCGGCGGCTGGACCCGCGGCCGTACCTCGCCGCTCCGCACACGCGCCTACGACGCCAACTCCGTGGAGCCCCGCCGCGAGGCGACGGGCTGAGCGCAGGACGCACCTCCGCGCGGCCGGCGTTATCATTCACGCACCCATCCAACGATTCCATCGCACACTCGAGGTCAGGACGATGTCCGACAAGCCAGAACTCACCCCCGTCACCCTGCCGCGCCTGCTCGAGGAGCTGCACAACATCAGCGACATGCGGGCCAAGGGGGAGCTGAACAAGGACCAGTTCGAGGCGCGGTTCGCCCGCATGATCGGCGAGCTCCGTGACCGCCGGATCGACGCGACGCGCGCCGACATCCTGCAGGCCCTCGCCCCGCTGGCCACCGACGGTACCCTCCGCCCGGAAGAGCACTTCCGGCTGACGAAGAAGCTCGGGCTCGTGTGATCCCGCGGCCGCTCGGTCCCGGCGCCCCTCGCGTGCCCCCGGTCGGTTTCGGGGGCATGCCCCTTTCTATCGCCGACCGGCCGTCGGAAGAGCAGGGCGTGCGCGTCGTCCACGCCGCCCTCGACGCCGGGGTCCGCCTCCTCGACACCGCCGACGTCTACTGCCTCTCCGACGAGGACCTTGGGCACAACGAACGGCTGATGGCCCGGGCCCTCCGCGAATGGAACGGCCCCCGCGACGAGGTGATCGTGGCCACCACGGGGGGAATGAACCGGCCGCAGGGGAGCTGGGACCGGAACGGCCGCCCCGAACACCTGCGGCGGGCCTGTGACCGATCCCTGCAGGCACTCGGCGTGGACCGCATCGATCTCTACCAGTTCCAC
>JACDJC010001413.1_pt1 | contig 21314 bp, 23 predicted proteins | sample 7454191 | NCBI WGS metagenome assembly JACDJC01 (sample SAMN14253291, study PRJNA609438) | sludge metagenome | isolation source: sludge after 25d culture with pyrite and EDTA | collected 2018-12-20 | reverse complement strand
CGGAATTGCCTGACAGCTGTAGATAAAATTTGTGATTGGTTAATCACGTAAATTACTTTTTTAATTGAGCTGCAAATTTATATACTTAATCTTCACAAAGATCGGGGGATGTGGGGTGAGAAAAGTATTTCTTTATCAGATTATATTGGCGCTTATTCTGTTTCATACAACGCTTTGCGCGACGGAAATCCAGAGGGATGAGAATGCTCCCGGCGCGAGAGCGGCCATGGGGCTATTCGCCAATGCGTACAGTAAGTCACTAACTGCAAATGTTTTTAACCTTGAACCTTTATCGCTTAAAGGGCGGTTAAGCAGCCTGGCAATCGCTGCGGCAGGTTACCAGATGATCTCATATGACACGATGAAAGGTATTCAGCTTAATCCGTTTAAATTCAGGAAAGAATGGCATGGTTATTGGGAAGGATATCTCGCGGCAGAAGGATTGGATATTTTTCTCAGCATCGTCCGCAAGTATGACGGAGCAAAATTTATTGTCGCGTCTACGGTTCTCATATCGATGGGAATAATTATTGCAAACGCTGAAGATGGCGATGGATGGCGAAATGCGGATGATGCGCCGCTGACGTTAAAAAACCTTTTTAAAAACCGGGATTCCTACTGGATTCACTTTTCGGGGTCGGGGGGATTATACTGGGCAATCGCCAATCATACGGTTTCGAAAGAATCCGCTTTGCTTTATGCCGCTTCACTTGTTTGGCTTTGGGAAATTAAGGATGGATATCTCAAATGGGAAGACGCAGGTTTTATTGGTGGAGACGGTTTCTCCTGGAGGGACGGGACAGCGGGGACGATTGCGGTTCTTGGCAGTTATGCGGTCAGCAAATGGATATTTCCCCGGGTAAAAGAGTTTCTGGGAAGATTTGGAGCGGATGGGATATCAGCAGACGCGGACAGAGACAGGTTCAGACTAACAGTAAGATTCGATCTGCTCTAAAAACTTTCTAAAATATTATTTTGATGGTTTACCATAAATGCCATGATTATCTTAAACAATCAAAAAACAGTACAGGTCTGATATGAAGAAGATTTTTATCACGGGATCAAACAGAGGAATTGGGATCGAGTTTGTCAGACAATATCTGGCGCGGGGTGATCATGTGTTTGCCGGATGCAGAAATCCCGATGCTGCAAACGGCTTAAAGCGGCTGATGGATGCCTGGCCGGAAAGGCTGAATATAGTAAAATTGGATCTCGGGGAGACGGATTCATTTGATGTTGCCGTAACTGAGGTAAGCAGGGTGACCGGCAGTCTGGATATATTGATCAATAATGCGGGCATTTATATAAAAAATGAAAATCTGGACAATCTGGATGTCTCAAAGATGTTGGCCTCGTTCAAAATTAATTCTATCGCGCCGATTTTAATTGCCCGGAGTTTTATAAATTTGCTTGAAAAAGGCAAAGAGCCCAAAATCGTAAATATCAGTTCACAAATGGGGTCGCTACAAAATAAAACATCTGGTGGCGATTACAGTTACTGTTCTTCCAAAGCGTCTCTTAATATGCTCACACGGTCGTTGGCCTATGATGTCAGGCGCCGGGGAATTATCACGGTTTCACTTCACCCGGGATGGGTAAAAACAGATATGGGCGGATTCAATGCCATGATCGAGCCGTCAGAGTCCGTTTATGACATGATCAAGCTCATCGATCGTTTAGAATTGAATGATTCATCAAAATTTTTTACGCGGGACGGCAGAATCCATCCCTGGTAAAAGTAAAAACTGTTTGGTTTTATATTTAAAGATAATTGTAACTCTATCTTGATATTAAATAAATATTATTTATGAATCGCTTTTTTGGTTCGATATTAGAAAATAGAATGTGATGGTGTTTACCTACCGGTCATTTTGAATGATATACGCGTCTTTATACGTATATCTACTCCGGAAATATTCGTGAGAAAGGTAATAAAGAGACTTGAAGTCGAATGGGGGGAAAATAATGGACACTAAAATACCTATTCCCGGGAAAGACGTGGATGAACAGGAAACCAGCGTTAAAAATACAAAACACAAGCGTATCTTTATAGTTGAGGACGAAGAAATTATAAGAGACCTCTATAAAGATATTCTCGGAGAGAACGGATACGTGCTCCTGATGTCAAAGACGGTTGAAGAAGGGAAATCAAATTGGGGTGACGGAAATTATCATCTTGTGATTTGCGATCTGGGGCTGCCCGGCGAAAATGGCTGGGAGTTCATAAAATTCGCGAGAGAAAAGAATCAAAGTATTCCTATTGTCGCGCTTACGGGTTGGGGAGATATGATTTCGAAAGAACAATCCGCAAAATTTAATATACAGCGTGTAGTCGCAAAGCCGGTTTCCGTGGGACAGTTATTGAAACTGGTATCAGAATTAACTTCCGACACACAGGCTATTTAATGAACACATGGAGCCCTTTTGTGTAACGCCAATTGGCATCTTTAATCGGCTGGTTCTCCCGCGTGCGGATAAAACCCGGCATGAATACATCTATCCTCAGCACCCTCAATAAAGCCATCTATCCAATGAACTAAAAAAATGGATTCAAAATTTTTTGTTCGGATATTTTTAGATTGCAATATAATTTAATAATATGTTCGATTCCTTTAAACTCATAAAATGAGATAAATATGAAAATCAGCGGATTTGTAATATTTCTAACCATTATTCTTGCTATCTACGGTTCAGTTAATTTTTATATATTTCTGCGAGGCTGGGAGGCGCTGTCTCGATATCCCACTTTTAAAATATATTTTTTTATATTTTTCTGGTCAATCGCCGCGTCATTTATTGCCGGAAGGATTCTTGAAAAATATGGATTTTTCGCGGTTTCCAAAATTTTGATTCATATGGGATCCTACTGGCTGGCGATGATGCTTTATTTGTTTCTGATTTTACTGGTTATTGATCTGGTCAGGTTAATAAATCATTTCATCCCATTTTTCCCGGACTATATCTATAATAATTATCATTCAGTCAAACAAATCACCGCGGTGTCCGTCGTCCTGTCTGCATTAATCATTGTGTGGGCAGGGCATATCAATGCTGTCATTCCCGGAATCAGAACACTTGAACTCAAAATTGACAAACGTGTTGAAAATACAAAAAACTTAAATATAGTCCTTGCATCGGATATCCATCTCGGGACCATTATCGGTCGTTCCGAAATTGATAATATCGTGGCTATGATTAACAAACTTGAACCTGATATTGTTCTCTTGCCCGGAGATATTGTTGATGAGGATATCGGTCCGGTAATAAGACAAAATTTGGGAGAAGCGCTCAATAATATCCGGACTCGATACGGTGTCTTTGCCGTTACGGGAAATCATGAATTTATAGGCGGTGTTGAATCTGCTCATCAATACCTTTCGGGACATAGAATAACCATGCTAAGGGATAGCGTCGCCAGGATTAACAGCGGTATTTTTATAGTGGGAAGAGAAGATATTTCTGTGAATCGTTTTATGGGAAAAAAACGGAAAACTATTGAGAAGTTATTAGAGAACGTGGATAAGGAGTATCCGGTGATTTTGCTTGATCATCAGCCATTCAATCTGGATGAGGCTGCCGATAATGGAATTGATTTACAGATCTCCGGGCACACGCATCATGGGCAGTTGTGGCCGTTTAATTATATAACTTCTAAGGTATATGAAATAAGTCATGGTTATAAAAAAATAAAACATACACATTTTTATATCTCATCCGGAGTAGGGACATGGGGGCCCCCGGTCAGGATCGGAAACCGTCCTGAAATTGTCAATATAAAATTAAGTTTTAAGTGACAGGAATCGATGGAAATAGTTGAAAAAAACCAAAGGGGTCAGATCAAATATAGATTCCCGGTCGGGAAAATTGACCAGGCGGATAAAAATAAATGAAATTTTATAAATTTTGGCCGATAACTTTTATATGGTCTCTAATCAAGGAGGATTATATGAGAATATTTATCGGAAATGTGTCAAAAGCGATCGAAACAAAAGAACTAAAAGAAGCATTTCAGGCATTCGGCCGACTTGAATCGATCGAAATTAAAGAGCAGGAAGTAATGGGAAAAATGCAAACGTATGTTGTTGTTGAAATGCCGGTTGAGTCCGAAGCAAAGAGGGCAATGGAAAGTCTGGATGGAATGGAGTGGATGGGAAACATTATTAGTGTTCATCCGGCAAGGGAAAACGTTAAAGACCGTCGGAAAAACGGAAGAGGAGGCGGGCGCCGCTTTACTGATCATAACAAATCCGATGGGGCTAAAGGGGGGAAATAATAACCGCTTTCACATCAGACTGACCTATAACTGTAGATTTGAGTGTGATCATTGTTTTCTGTACTTCCATCCGGGGGCGAAGAACTGTTTAATGGCAGGAACTTGAAAAGAGACCGCAGATTTATGGATGAATCTCATTGGCGCTTTTAGATATGTAAATCGCTCCTGAATATATTTCCTGATATTCTTATTCCTGATCAGGTATATGGTCTGTAAATAACATAGAATGGATGAATCAAGACTGAAACATAAACCGGAAATGGCCGTAGATTATAGAAAACTAAATTGGGACGAAAATGGAAAAATTATATCGATCCAAAAAAGACAGGAAAATCGCCGGAATCTGTGGAGGACTTGAGACTTTAATGGGACTGGATTCAACCATCATTCGATTGCTGGTTATTCTGATCGGGATTGCCACCGGGATATTTCCGGTTCTCATCACTTACATTATCGGCTGGATAATCATTCCGGATTCGCCGGAGTCGTAAAAACGCAATTTCCTGATTAGATTTCACCAATTTCCGCCGAAGTTTTTTTATCATATTTATGGAATTGGCCTAAGCTGCTCATTTTGCCCGGAAATAATTTAATTCTTGATTATCGTATAGAACTCATCTATTATATTCATGTTCGGCCGGATTCTCAGCTGAGCTGCTCTGACAATTATATAAACCTCACACCGGTCGATCGGCCATATCCCGATAATTCATTATTCATAAAAAATTGACAGCTTATCGAATGGGGGAGATTCGATGTAAATATCAATTACCGGATAATGACACACCTGAAAATAAAATATTAAAGTACTTCCGGATCACCGCCTGCATCGTTACAAGAGCGCCGATTTTTTCCGCCAACAAAAACGACACCATCCGAATCCTTTTATCACGCGCTTCTTACTGTACATACAAATGATCCCGACGGACCGGGTTATGTTCAGGTGTCCGGATCCGCGGCGGCTGCTGTCGCAATGGCAGATGAACAAAGTGATGTATCCGGAATGCCATTTCAGTTTAAACTGCATCAGAACTATCCAAATCCGTTTAATCCCCGGACAGATATTCAGTATAGCATACCGGAAATGAGCCGGGTTTCGATCACGGTGTTTAATGTTCTGGGTGAGAGAATAAAAACTCTGGTTAATGAGGAAAAAAGATTGGGAAGTTATTTTGTTTCCTGGGACGGGACTAATGAACAGCAAATTCCGGTTCAAAGTGGTATATATTTTTATACGATAACAGCCGGAAAATTTAAAGAAACCCGAAAGATGATGCTGTTAAAATAGTGCCAAATGTCCCCTCAGAATAACCTAAATTAAGTTGTACAATTTCTGAGGAGGACATAAACTATGTCAGATGAATTGTGGAGGCGACAAACAAAAAGTGGCGATGGCGCCTTTTTGTATGAGCTTGGTCATTCATATGAATTATCACCGAAATTAGCGGAGCAGATACTCTATACGGCGAAGGAATGTCTTTTTACCGAAGATCAGTTGGGCGAAGGACAACTGGAAGTTACCTTAATCGAATGGGAAGAACGCAGCGGAAAAACTGTGGAGGCCATGAAGAAAAAGCGGGTTCGTTTAACCCTTGATGCCGGACTGGAGGATATAACTATCCAGGTGGAATTTGGTCGGCGCATATTAAGACAAAATCGAATTCAGCGGATGTGTGAAGAAGCGCTTGATCAGCAAGGTGTTTTATCTCAGGAAGATTTAGCTCGTCATTTGGGCTGTAGTATCCGTACCATAAAGCGGGATATAAAAGAGATCAAAAACCGTGGCACAGAAGTAATAACGCGTGGCGTATTGCATAACATCGGGCGTGGGCAAACGCATAAAGTTCAGATAATCAGGTTGTACTTAGATGGTTATACCTACAGCGAAATACGAAGAAAGAGCCATCACAGTACTGGGGCCATAAAACGTTACCTGGAGAGTTTTGTAAAAGTATTGCTGGCCCAAAGGCGCAGGATTTACCAAAGCAGAACCATCAGCCAGGTAACGGGATTATCCGAATACCTGGTTCGGCAATACCAACAACTGATCCGCGAGGCTAAAAAAGATAAAATAAAACGTCAAACCCTTGAAGAGATAATGGGACAGCATTTAGGCGGTGGATCCATAAAAAAAAATTTACTGAGCTATGGCGACAAAGCGGCAGTTACGACGGGAGGCATCAAATGATAAACCGTAAATACCGTGACCGCTACGAAAGCATTAATAAACGTAATTTCAAAAATGCGTTAATACATCTTCTTGAAAATGAGTACAAAGTATTAGGTTCGAGGAAGATATTACAGATGCTTGCCGATGACATCATCGATTTACAAAAGGAATTGCATCCGGCTCAATCCCAGGTTGGCTTTGGTGAGATAGTGTTTCGCACGACCAAAGACGATGGGCAACGACAAAGCTATGGTAAAAGAACAGAAGATTTCGCCAGCACAACAGTTGTATTGCCCTTAATCACCAAGCAAGACGTGGAACGGCGCATCTATTACAAAAAGGGAGATCGTAACAGTAATTATAAACACCGTGAAGCCCGGGACATAGAGACGATGGTGCGTTTAATAAAGAGCGCTAAAGCGCAGGGAGGTCTGCTAAGCGGCGCAGAACTAAGCGTTTTAATGAACCGTAGCCTGACCACGCTTCGCAAGTATTTAGATGCTTATCGAAGTAAAACAAATGAGATTCTGCCCTTAAAGGGCTATGTGCTGGATCAGGGGAGCGTGCCGACACATAAAGCGATTATTATTTCACTATATGAACAAGGAATATCCCCTGCAGACATAGTATTACAAACTTCGCATAGCCAGGATGCGGTGGATCGATATCTAAAACATTACAGTCAGATAAAAAAATTATTGCAAAAAGGATTAGATGCAACAGAGATAAAAGGTATAACAGGTCGAACGCTCAAAGTGGTAAAAGAGTACATTAAAATCTATAATGAGCTCCATCCAAACAGGGAGACGAGTAATGCAGACTTTTAAAACAGGTTTTTTTAAGGGAATATGACATTAGTCCTGTTAAAAGGGATACAGGCAAAGATTGGCTGCACCCTGTCACGAATTCCGCAAACCGGGTTATCCCTGGAAAGTTACTCCTCAGCAGAGCCATCTTCTGTTTCACCAGATGCAAAAATATAACTTCTCTTGATTTATTAAATCAGGAGAATAAAATTAGTCAAAAAGAAATGCTAAATGTGAGGGGACATTTGGCACTAATGTAAATAGTGTCAATCCGGAAAATTTTAAATGTGGTACATCAGCAAATGAAAAGGCGCGGATTAAATTTTATGATAAAAAAGTTTCTTGTGATAAGCATAATAATTATGACAGGAGTAACGGCTTGCTCGCAGAAGCCTAAGCATTCGGAAAGGTTAAATGTGAAATACAAAATCCAGAAATCGGACGAAGAATGGCGCAATATTCTGACAAATGAACAATACATCATCACCAGAAAAAAAGGAACGGAATCGCCCTTTTCGGGAAAATATAACAACTTCAAAGAATATGGGATATTTGGATGTGTCTGTTGCGGAAATGAGTTGTTCAGTTCTGAAGCAAAATATAATTCGGGAAGCGGATGGCCGAGTTTCTGGGCTCCTTTCTCCAATGAAAAAATTATTAAAGATGAAGACCGAAGTCTCTTTATGACAAGAACGGAAGTGACATGCAGTCAGTGCGGGGCGCATCTGGGACATGTTTTTGAAGATGGTCCCGAGCCGACAGGTCTCCGTTATTGCATAAATTCAGCCGCGCTAAAGTTTGTGGGAAATAAAGACGATAAAAAGTAAATGACATACAAACCGTCATTGAAAATTAAATTGAACTTATCCGGATACGGTTTGTAAAATAAAATAATTTACGCTGCGCGGGATATTTAACAGGGAAATTTTCTGCGCGATGATTGATGCCCTGAAGCAAGGAGGTGATCCTATTAATAGTCGAAGTATGAAAGGAGCCTCCGTCGAGATCTGCTAGCACCAGATCCGCGGGTTCCATAAGTTAAAAGCCCCCGTTTGTTTCCGGGGGCTTTTTTTATTGATGATGTCAGATCTATTCAATTTATATCTATTGAGAAAGTTCTACTCTAGGAAAAAACAGTACTGAGCAGATTCTCTTTCTGCAAATACTTTTCGAACGCGCTGAGAGTCAATGGAGGACTGAATAAAAAGCCCTGAAACTTTGCGCAATTTTGGGACTCAAGAAGATAAAGATCTTCCAACTGTTCAATACCTTCGGCAATGACGTCCTTGTTCAAATCCAACCCCAGTTTGATAATTGAATTTACAAGTTCCATATGTTTGGGATTTGTGCTGATGTGCTTGATAAATGATTTGTCTATTTTAATGGTCTGGGCGGTGAATTTCTGAAGATAAACAAGTGAAGCATAACCGGTTCCAAAGTCATCGATCGCAAGCCTGAAGCCGAGTGTTGATAATTCATTTAGATTTCTGAGAACCTCAACATGATTATCCATATAACTTGTTTCGGTTAATTCTATTTGCACCATGCCCGGATCCACATCCAGAACCCGCATCATTTTCTCGATTTTCCGTATCATATTTGTCGCCTGAAGCTGCTTTGCCGAAAAATTAACGGAGACGTACAAGCGATCACTATGGCGCGATATTATCTCTTTAAAATCTCTGCATGCCTTATATAAAATCCATTCACCGATGGTCGATATGAGATTGGATTGTTCGGCGATTGGAATAAAAAGATCCGGATGAACAACTCCAAGTTCAGGATGCTTCCAGCGTACCAATGCTTCTGAACCAATCGTTTTATATGAATTTTTTGATATTTTTTCTACAATCGGCTGAAATAAGATCTCAAACTGACTTGAAAAATCGGCTTCATTCGAAATCCTTCTAAGCGCTTTTTCAATGTTTAATTTCCTGAGCAGTTGTTCCGTCATATTTCTGGAAAAGAACTGAAAATTGTTTTTGCCTTTCTTTTTTGCGTTATACATGGCCGTGTCAGCATTCTGGATGAGTAGTTCATTTACAATGCCATCCATGGGGAATAATACAATCCCGATACTTATACTCAGGAATGTTATCTTATGACCGGATATATAATAAGGATCGGCAACGTATTGTATGATTTTCTCCGCAATCTTTCCCGCATCATAATCCTGATGGATATTTTTGATGATAATAGAGAACTCATCACCGCCAACTCTGAAGACAGAATCTGTTTTACGAACACAAATGTTGATTCTTGATGACACCTCTTTCAATACTTTATCGCCGATATCATGACCAAAAGAGTCGTTTATCACCTTAAAATTGTCCAGGTCACAATATAGAACGGCCGTTATATTTTCGTCGGTGTCTCTTTCCGCGTCCAGAATGATCTGATTAACAACTTCGTAGAACGCGTACCGGTTTTTGAGTCCGGTGAGCATATCGTGATAGGCCTGATATTTTAGTTCTTTTTGCCCAAGGATTGTAGAGCTGAGATTGGTTCCAAACAGACAAATACAGGTAATTTTTTTCTGATCTTTATCAGCGAAAATAGGCTGATAATATCTTTTATAGTATAGGGTCTTTTTTTTATCAGGAATGTAAAGTTTTTCTGTGAATTTTACTGTTGTCTTTTCGGTTAGAGCGCGTTCAAAATGCGTTTTTCGTTTGTTCCCCGATTCAGGAGAAATACCCATCATGGCAAAGTACACACTGTCGTCTTTACCAATAAGCGTATCCCGGCCGTATTCATTAGGGCAATAATTTTCATTAATGAATTTATAACGTCCTTCAAGATCATATACAGCGATTTCCATCGGAACATTTTTAAATATTTCGTATGCTTCGAGTAATTCTACGCGACCGTTTTTAGAATGATTACTGTCGGAACTTTTCTGACGGACCGCAACTTTTTTGAAGAGAGACTGCATCATAGAACCTACAATTCAAGAACCGTACAAATAAATATGATTTTTTTTTTCAGCGTGAATGTTTATATTAGAGATAACTCTACTATCGAATTGTTTCTTATGTTCTTTAAGGAATTTTTACCAATGAGCGTAATTTGACTACAAAAATGATAGTAAATATACCAAAAAAGTGCAAATTGTAAATAAAAAATGTACAAATTGTAAATGTGATACAATTAGCGCTCCCGTTCCCGATGTTCCTTCTATCCAAAAATACAGGTTTTAAGCGATAAGAAATAAGGGAATTTTGTATGATACACCGTAGCCGCAAAATCATCCTGCCCTATCTGGTTTTCATTGTCTTGCTGTTGGGTAATTCGGTCGTTTATGGACAGAAATTCCAGTGGAAGGTAGGGGAAGAACTGGTTTACAAAGTTAAGTGGTCATTCATAAGACTCGGAACGGTCAAACTGCAAGTAGTGGATACAACAAGAATAGAGAATGTGCCCGTATATCATTTAAGATTTTTTATTGATTCCAATCCATTATTGTTTTTCGTCAATAATCACAGCGTGTATAACAGCTTTTTTGATGAGAATTTTAGAATTCAGAAAACCTATTCACATGAAAAAATTGATAATGTGAATTACCGATCTGAATACCTGTTCGATTACGCGGACAGCATCATTCGTGTAATAATGACCGATGTAAAGGACACGACAAATACGGTTTATAGAGAAATGGAGATGGAAAAACAGCTTTATGACGGTATTGGGATGATCTTTTACGCCAGGGCAAACGCGGGTAAGACGAAGAATGACACATTAACATCTTTTTTTGAAACACAAAAAGGCCATGTTGTTATAAATTTTAAAGGCAAAAAAGAAGATATTAAAGTTGGTGTGTTTGATGAACCGTATCAGACATACCCGCTGGATGGAGATATCAATATTAAGGGAATTGCCGGTGTAACCGGGCCTTTCAAAGGATGGTTTGCCACTGACGGACAAAGACCACCTGTCAAAGCCAAGCTAAAAGTATTTATCGGAAACGTAATCGTTGAACTGGAAGAATGGAAGAACTGGGACCCCGGTGTAACGCGGAAGGAATAAATTACACGCTTAACTGAATTTAATACATGTTTTTGATTTAAAAATTGAATATAATAAAGAATTTTGCTTTGTGATTTTAAGTTGTCATTATTAGCTTTCTTTGCGATTTTATTGTAATATTTAAACGTATCAGATTCTGAATTATTAGTAAACACTGAGGAGAAATAAAAAATGCCGTCATTTGATGTCGTTTCTGAAGTAAATATGCATGAGGTTCATAACGCGGTCGATCAGGCGAACAGGGAAGTGACAACACGCTTCGATTTCAAGGGCAGCGGGGCAAATTACAGTCTGAATGAAGATGTGATAACGATGTATGGCGAGAGTGATTTCCATCTCAAACAAATGCTTGATATCCTGTACGCGAAATTAAGCAAACGAGGGGTGGATCTGGCGTGTATGGAAATAGGCACCCCTGAAGTATCAGGAAAAGGAGCCCGTCAGGAGATCAAAATCAGACAGGGAATTGACACGCCGCTGGCAAAGAAAATTGTAAAAATAATAAAAGACACAAAGCAAAAAGTTCAGGCATCTATCCAGGGTGATAAAGTAAGGGTAACCGGCAAAAAAAGGGATGATCTTCAGAATGTCATCGCTCTTTTAAAAAATACCGAGCTGGAAATGCCGCTGCAATATGAAAATTTTCGTGAATAGCCGGGTTGCGTGTCCATTGTAAAAAATCGGAGATATGATGAAGAATCTGTTAATAAATATCATGATTCTGCTTGTATCCGTCGTCTTTCTTTCCTGGGATAATACCGGCGGAAATACAAATGAGAATGGCGCCAAAATTGTTTTTGAGGAGGAAATTTATGATTTTGGTGAAGTGGTTTCAGGATCTGTTGTGGAGCACGTCTTTATATTCCGGAATGCAGGCGGGGATACCTTAAGAATAAAACGAATAGACGGTGGCTGAGGCTGCACGACTGCACTTCTGAGTTCAGAAGCCATCGCGCCCGGTGAGTCCGGCCAGTTAAAAGCGATGCTGGAAACAAAAAACCGGATCGGAAAAACCAAAAAAACGATAGAAATATTTTCGAATGACCAGTCGTCTAATTTAAAGGAAATATTCTTAATTGGTAATGTCGTACCAGACAGCAGCCTTTTTTTAAAAACGGATTAGATGTTGAACAGAATAAATTCTGAAGAAGAGATTGTTTTTTAATGCATTATATGGATTCTGAAAACCTGATAATCAATGATGAATTGGTGATTGGGGATGCTGAAATTATTTATACCGCATCCAGAAGCGGGGGACCCGGCGGACAACATGTAAATAAAGTGAGCAGCAGGGTTACTCTGAGTTTTGACATAGTAAATTCTCATTCACTGAGTGAATATCAACGAAGCAAAATCGCGGAGAAGCTTTCAACCCGTATTAATAAGCTGGGCATATTGAAAGTTTCCTCAGGGAAGCACCGAAGTCAGTACGAAAACAGGCGCGCTGCAACTGAAAGGTTTAGAGAATTATTGCGAAAGGCTTTGACAGACGATCCGCCAAGACAAAAAACAAGGGTTCCCACGGCGGAAAAAAAACGCCGGCTTGAAGCAAAAAGGTTAAAAGCAATTAAAAAAAGATCAAGATTCAGGAAGATCGATCCGGATGAATGATAATACTTCTTATTTTAAAACTAAAATTTTTCACTTCCAGAATTCAGGATTCCAGCTCTTGTCCCCGTGGGTGTGAGCCGCATGCAGTTCCTTGCCGACAGAATCCAAAACGGTTTCATCAATATTTTCTTCGATAAATGTAAAATACTCCTTCTCTTCAAAACGAATATGATCAATTAATCTAACCGAAAATTCTCTTAGATATTCAGGCAGGTGTTTATTGCCTTTTTTTATTTCACGTATTGTTTTATCAAAAAACGAGTGATCTTCCAAAACTTTTTCAATTAGCGCGGATGAAGATTCTTTTTTCTCAAGCACAGGGTTGAGAATATCTTCCTCCTGTTTGAAATGGGCTTTAAGATGTTTCTCCCACATATCCATGATGTACTCCGAAATAATCTTCCAGTCGGTTTTATTCGACAATCCTCTTTGAATACGTGAAGCGATGACAAGCCCGTCGTGATGTTCCCAGGAGAGTGTTTCCAAATTGTGATTTCTTTTCATGTTCTTTCCCTCGATGAATAAATTAGTTTTAAAACATCCCGGTCACCATAGGTCTCCTTAGCGAGCCGGGATGTTGGAGGAGTTTCTCTGCTTCAATCAAAAAGTATCCGGTTAGTATTTATTATCCAGAGTGAAGGATAACTAATGCAAGTTTACTTCGTGATAAACGTCAAGTATGAAGTGTCTGAATTATCCGCTTTTTTAATATGCACTTTGTAGTTTTGCTTCTCCATCGCGTCAATCAGTGGTAACGGTTCAAAATTTGTACTCAGCAATATAACCTGACCATTTTTGAAATCTTTCATCAGTTTGTTAATCAGACCAACCGGATGTTCCCCTCTGTCCAGCATCTCAGAACCGTCAATCTCCACCTCAGGATTTTTCTTTATCCAATCCGGTTCATCGGTGTGAAAACTGATTTTTGTCTTTGTCGCCTCTTCAAGAGGTGGAAGTCCGACCCGCTGGCGGAGTGTGTTTACAAAATCATCGGTATTCAGACCGCCGATCTGGGCCACTCTTTCCAAAGTCGCCAGTTTTCCGACTGTCCGCCTCAGGACGGGGTTTTTTAAATTTTTAAACGGCGGAGCTATATTGATAATCTGACTCTCCAGGTCGGGATATTCCTCGAGGAGGTCAAATAATTTGGTTAGTGCGTTGAATTCCATAGTTGTTCTCCTTTATTTATCACCGGAAGGTGACTCATCATAATTCAAAAGGCGGCGTTCACCTTCGAGCTGACGGATCTCGCTTATTTCCTGGGTGACTTCCAGAGTACCCAGATAATTGTTTTTTTCATCGCGAACCGCATAATAAACGATATAAACAAATTTTCCCTTAACATTTATCCAAAATTTTGCCTGATCCTGCCTGCCGGATTTGAAATCTTCGAGTATCTCAGTGACGATATGCATACTTGAGGGTGGATGACAATATTGAACTTTGCGTCCCAGGATCGTTTTAGTGCGGTCAAAGATGCGTTCCTTGCCGAGACTAAAGTAACGGACGTTGTCATCCTTATCCACAAAAGTTAGGTCAAATGGCATGGTATTGAAAATACCTGTTAACTCTTCCAGTGAAAGCGAGCCGGTGGGAAGCTGAATCCGGTCTTTTGAATCAAATGTTTTTGCCGCTTCGGAATTTTCCAGAAGTTCAGGCTTCCATTCCTTTTCCGGAACATAAAGACAATATCCGATTTCGTCACTTTGAGTATATATTTCATACCATTCATTTTCTGTCAACAGATCGATGGCTGTGGGGAACATGATTTTTTCTTCTTTATAGATCATCTCCTCCAGGGCTTCAAGAGCCGGAAAAACGGCTAAATTTATAAATGCCACCGCTTCATCTCTTTCAATGGCTTGAATACTGTGCAGTCCCTCCTGGAGAATTTTTAGGATTTCTCTTGCCTCGTCATGTTTGCCCCACATTACGGAAGGCGGGCCGGGCATATTTTTCTTTTCAAAGTAAGGGAATAATAAGTTCTCTTTCCGCCTGTAATGTTTTTCCACATCCATAACATTATTCATTTGAAACTGGATAGCCCTGAACTTTGGCATAACGCTGATTTCTGCCGGAGAATTTTCAATTTCCTTGCCGAGATGGCGGATTAATTCGATAGTACGGTACAGGGCGATATTTTCCTGCACAAAAGTATCAATGGGATGTCCGGGTTCAGTTTGCGGCGTCTCCTGATCATTCAAATGTTTGCGCAGAACATTGGTATGGGTGTCGCAAAGCTGCAAAATACTCTGTTCCGGAATACCTTCCTCTATCAATTGCAGTTCCATTTTAAATACATCTGAATAATCCGCTTCATCCAAAAGCGTTTCGAGCTGTTTTTTTACCGTTGATGCGGCTTTTCCATCATGAAGCTGCCGGATTAAACCTTTCATCGTTTGAATCCGCTGATCACGGTTATTAATGAGCTCACTCATAATAGATCCTTTCGTTGGGAATTATAATCTTTTCAACACTTTCTTGTTGGTCTGCGCTTTCGGGAATTTCTATTGTTTTTTTATTCTGAGTCGGTATTTTTCTTAATCTTCTTTTTATCATCTTTCGTTTTTGATATACTTTCAGATAAAACCAGTCAAATACGCCTGTTAAAATGATAAGAACAAAAAGCAAAGACCCGATGGGAGCAATAAGAATATACCATCCGCCGATAAAATCTTTAAAAATTCTGCCGTTGTGCAATTCAAACAAATAATTCCACAGAGGCATCCGGAAAGATTCGTTTATTTCATCCGGCATGATGAAACGGCCTTCTGAAATTGCTCTTCCGACCGGCATTAATCCCTGTTCATGAGCAGTAATAAATTCTTCACCCGCGGGAGTTTTGAAATATCCCGTAATCATTTGCTCAGCGGGACGGACGGAAGTGATATCACCCGGTCCCTTACCCGTCATTAAATCAATTATTTCTCCTGTTTTGCGGTTCATTTTGTAAATACCGTTAAAAGAACCTACAAGAAAATCTCCGTCATTGTTGACTTCAAAGACCGTCGCGCCCATGACAAAAACCGGGAAAGGAAAATCCTTTTTCACAAAGGACTCACTAAAATCAGATTTAGCAACCCATAATCCGTCGGAACACTGCACAATAATTTGATCATCAACTCTGTCATAAAGGGCATTTTGAATTTTTTCATCCCATGGATTTTCTGAAAGCAAACCCGGATAAAGTTCAGCAGGGATTGTTCCCTCAGCGATTGCCGCGATTAACGGCGGGCGCATAAAGAAAGCGGTGATGCCAATCATCAGAAGAAATACCGCTGACCAGATACCGAGTTTTAAATGATATTTGAATAAAAAACGATAAATTGAAAGCAGTTTCTTGTTCGCCGTTGTCTGTATGCCTGTTCGGTAATATTTTTGTCTAAGCTTAAAATACCATGTATAGAGGGAAGACAAGCTCAGAAAGAAGAGCAGCAGGCCTATCAGATCGAAAAAGATTTTTCCGGGTAATCCCCATACATTGCCGTCATGAAGATCAAAAAATAGCTTAACGAGTGAAACCTGATGATCGTCTTCGAACCGATGCATATGTACATTTTTAAAATTGAAATTCTGATTTACAGGGGAAATATAGACTTCTGAATCAGTGAATACAATCAGATTAAGATCTTTTTCGATAATCTTAAGAACACGTTCTGTTCTTCCGCCCAGTTTGACGTTTTTCCATTTCCCATCAGACGTATTGGCCGCGTATAGACCGTTATCGGTTCCGGCCAGCAAGAAGGCTGGAGTTGAATCCGGCTCAAGTAAAAGAATATGATTTGTTTTGCCATAGTATGGGGATTCGGGAAAACCATCATTTAAGTGGTAAAAGCTTGAACCGCCGTCATCTGTTTTCCATACACCCTGTTTACCGGCAGCAAAACCAACTGAAGGGTTTTGTTCCGAAAATATAAGCTGCCTCAGTGAACTGCGGTTCCAATTTTGAAGCCGGTACTGGGCCGGAACAAATTCACGAGGTACCGAAAGACCGCTGATCAATCCGGGATGATTCAAAAAAATACCGGATAAACTCATCCAGGCAAGGAATAATACCAGAATGATGCCGATATATTTATGCAGCCACTTTGACTTTTTGAATATCCGCCTCATCATATTTTTTTGAATATCTTTGTTCATATTCTATTTATAAGTTGTTTTAAAATCCATTAGATGGTAGCAATTAACTAATTTTTTTTTTATCCCGGATCAGATTTTTAGTACCGCCAGTAAATTATCACTTTTTTCGGGGATAAAGGGATCCAGATTTAGCGAACCATATAGTTGAATATTTCCGAATCCAGCCTGTCGGGCAAGTGACATTATTTCTTCTGACCGTATCGGGTACAATAGATTGATTATTTCCTTGTTATTTTTAGGATTTGCATGCTCAGTAACCCGAATCTTAAACTCAATGAACGGTTCTTTCGAATTATAAATTCGTTCAATCAAATAAAGATCAGTGCTTTTGGTCGAAAGAACATAGTTGTCAAAACTCTTTATCCGGGCATAATTGACCATCTGGAGAAATATATATCCATCTTTCTTGATGAGTTGTTTCATATTAACAACGGCCTGAAACTGTTCATCGGCGCTCAGGAAATGAGGAAAAGTATTGCCAACCATAAAAACTGAATCGAATCTTCCGGAATTATTTTCAGCGGCAGAATCGATTCCGGATGTCTCGAATTTTACTTTTTCCGGGTATGGATTGTTTTTTTGAGCCAGGTCAATCATGGCTTTTTCGGGATCAATCCCAACCATTTCGTCAACTTCATCCGCCAGAACGTAGGCAAGAAAACCGCTTCCGCATCCTGCATCCAATATAGTTTTAGCAGGATATTTAGAGAGAATATTTAACCAGAGGGCTTTTTCTCTTACCATCCGTTTTTTTAATTCAGTCATCTCATCATAAAAAACCGCTGTTTCAGAATAAAAACTCATATAATCCCGCTTTATTTTATATATATTCTACTAATTGGTAGCATATTAATCCAAAAAAATTTTAATATCTGATATTCGGGTCATTTGCTAAATCAGCCAATGACACGTTATAATACATCCCGTTGATATTGTCACGCAGAGGCGCCCAGTATTTATGAAGGGAACAGGGATTTGAGTCAGAACAGGAATCGAATCCCAGAATGCAGCGATCTGCGGTTTCCATACCTTCGACAATATCGACTATCTGGTAAAGGTAAATGGTTTTTTCATCCAGAATAAGCCGGTAGCCGCCAACTTTTCCCTGTACAGATTCTATAAAGCCGGACGCGGCTAATTTAGACATTAGTCTTCCAAGGTATTTGTAGGGAATATTCAAAATCTTGTGCAGCTTATTTGTCGAATGTAATCCATCTTTATGATTTGCAAGGTAAACCAGCACTCTGATGGCGTATTCTGAAGTTTTATAAAGTCTCATATTCTATCTCCTGGTAGAATATAGCATGTATTTTTTATGGTTGCAAATAAATTTGAATAAAAGTTGATATATAAATAACTTTTACTTAATACATACGTAAAATTGTTTATATGTTTTTGGGGGAAGATAGATTAGTATAAGTAACATCCTCCATATCAGGTTCCCGCAATTTAAATAATCGATAATACCGATAACATAAATTTTCATACTTCAGAGATAAATATATGAATTATTCTGAATTATCCAAAGAGCATTTGATCGTAGAACTTATAAAAATGCAAAATCGTCTCGATGATTTGGAGGAACTGGAACTGGAATACAGATCCAGTTTTGAATCATTGAAAAGCGGGGAAGCGCGATATAGAAACATTGTTGAAGATCAGACTGAATTAATTTGCAGGTTTCAGCATGATGGGACAATTACGTTTGCTAACGATACATATTGTAAAACATTTAACAGAACCAGAGCCGAAATGATTGGTTCTAAATTTTTTCCGGACATTCCGGAAGAAGAAAGAAGAATGGTTAAAAATGTTTTTAAAAAACTCAACCCTGAAAATCCCATAGTATCATATGTTCACCGGGTTGTTTTGGATAGCGGCGAAATCCGCTGGCACCATTGGACGCTTCGTTTGATTCTCGGAGCAAACAATCAGGTAAAAGAATATCAGGCGGTCGGCCTGGATATTACAACTCTGAAGAAAACCGAGAAAGAATTACAGTTTGCCCGAGATCAGTTGAGAGCGGTTATAGACGCTGTTCCCGGACTGATAACCTGGGTTGATAAAGATCTAAAGTATATTGGAGCGAATCAATTTTTTGCCAATATATTTAACAAAATACCGGAAGATCTTGTGGGAAGAAGTGTCGGATTTTCGGGCGCCAATTCAGAGTACATAATGTTCGTCAATGAATTTTTTAAAAATTCCGAAAAAACAGGCTCAAAAGAAACGGTTTCTATTTTTAATGGACGGAAATATATCCATTTGATCGAAGCCCAGAAATATAATAATGGGAATGGGGCAGTCTTTGTCGGTATAGATATTACGGAAATTCGATCCACTCAAAAAGAACTCGATCACAGGATCAGGTTTGAAAAACTAATCACATCAATATCAACCCGATTTATCAATCTGTCTCCTGAAAAAATTGACGTCACCATCGAGGATTCATTGAAAGAAATCGGAGATTTTGCCGGGATTGACCGTAGTTATGTGTTCCTTTTTACAGATGACGGTAAATATATGGAGAATACGCACGAGTGGTGCGCTGATGGGATAGAACCGGAAATTGGTAATCTTCAAAAAATACCGGTCAAAAATTATAAATGGTGGATGCGAAAACTAAAAAAATTCCAGCACATACATATCCCCGATGTTGACAAACTCCCTCCTGAAGCGGAGGAAGAGAAAAAGATTCTACAGGCGCAGAATATTCAATCGCTGATTGTTCTTCCAATGCGTTCCGGTTCTGCCGGGGCAGATAATCCTCTTGTCGGATTTTTGGGATTTGATCATGTAAAATCCATAAACCCCTGGTCTGAGGAGAGCATTGCTCTGTTAACTGTTCTGGGTGAACTTATCGTTAACGTGATAGAGAGAAATAAGATGACCGTGGCCCTGGCACAGGCAAGGAAAGAAAATGAAATTTTGCAGAGGGAATTACATCAAAGCCATTCAGAGATAAAACTGCTAAACGATCTATCCGGTTTGCTGGAGACGTGCACTGAGAGTGAAGATGTCTTTTTATTGCTTCGAAATTTTCTGATCAAAATTATTCCTGACACCACCGGTGCCCTTTATCTGCTCAGCGATTCTGAAACGATATTTTACATGGCTGTTGAATGGGGTGATGACATTAAATATGAGAATAAAATGATTATGAAAAAGGACTGTTGGGCGCTTAAACGATTACAACCGCATAAATTCAGCAATCCTGAATCAGATCTTGCATGTAAGCATGTGACCGGTGACAATGGCCATCATTATTTTTGTATCCCTATGATCGCGCAGGGAGAATTAATGGGGCTTTTTCATCTAAGAAGATCCTTTCCGAAAACAGGTCACATTAAAGGATCCAATAATCTGTTGAATGAATCCGACCTTCAGCTCGCCCGCGCTTTGGCGGGGCATATCAGCGTCATTTTAAACAATTTGAGTCTCAAGAAAATGTTTGACGGTGAATTAGGTATGAATAAGTAATCCGGATGACTATAAAAATAAAAGATAATACTGATTCTACAGAGAAATATTACCCGCTATTTTCATAAATTGCATGCCTTTTCCGGGATAGAAATTTACGATTTCAAAAAATATTCACATTCTAAAAGGCCATAATTGAATTCCGGTCAGATTTGTGTCCGACAAGGATAATGTCTTTTGTATTTCACGGAGAGTAAATTAATCAACAAATGAAGTTGAGTGAATCGAGCTAATTTCTAATATGAATTTTTGCTTTAAAGCCGGCGGGAATATATATTCATCATTTACTTAAAGTAATCTTTTTGAATTTTTAAAGGAATCTGAAATGAGCAGCGGAGATATTCAGGGTCTGGTCCTGACGTACGCGAGTGTATTCTTAGTCTTGTTGACTGTCGAGAAATTCAGAAAAAAATTTAACTGGCCGCAGTATCTGACCAGAAAAATTGTTCATATTGCGGGGGGCATGTGGATTTGGGTCATTTTGTATTTTTTTGATCACTGGTATATGGGACTTATTCCGTTTGGATCTTTTATCTTTTTGAACTATATCTTTCACAAAAAACATACTTTCAAGTCTATTGATGACAAGGGGTCAACGCCGGGAACAATATATTTTTCGTTTTCTATCACGCTTTTGCTTCTTGTGTTTTGGAGAACGGACGGGAGCCCTGACCGGGTTCCGATCGCGGTTGCCGCGATCATGGCTATGACCTGGGGTGATGCGCTTGCCTGTCTGGTTGGTGAAAGATGGGGAACCCGAAGAATAGAAGTTTTCGGGAATGGTTTTACACCGGAAGGTTCAATGGCG
>JACDJC010001411.1_pt1 | contig 21338 bp, 24 predicted proteins | sample 7454191 | NCBI WGS metagenome assembly JACDJC01 (sample SAMN14253291, study PRJNA609438) | sludge metagenome | isolation source: sludge after 25d culture with pyrite and EDTA | collected 2018-12-20 | reverse complement strand
TAGTGATTGATCCCGGGAACCTACAAAGTAGGTGGGCGCCATATGCGAAAGCCCGCAAGCCTTCACAGGGACAGCTCCCTTAGAGATCAATAAGGCCCCGGGGATGCTGTTACACCTGTCGGGAAGCGCAGTTCGCCAAGGGCCAATATAGTACCTGCCCGATGGGAACGCCAGTGGCTTGCACCGGCTTAACAGGAAAACTTTTCAGAAAAATCTGGACTAGGATCAGCTGTTCCGCGGCGCAATGCGCGATGCCACCTGCTCGATGCGCGATGCTACATCCGAAAGCATGCCGGTCAGGGCAGCGTCGTTGCTATCGGCGCGACCAAGCGCTTCATCCCGTGCACGGCGCAGAGTTTCGACTTCGCTCTCCAGACCGTTGATGCGTTTCTGCATCTCGGCCATCTCGTCCATCACCATGATCCCGGCCATGACCGTCAGACGCAAATCGCCGATCTCCCCGAAGGACGTTTTGAGATGCGTGACATATTGATCGAAACGGTCGGCAAGCCCGGACAGGTGCTCTTCCTGTCCTTCGTCGCAAGCCATGCGGTAGGCTTTGCCATCGATGGTAACGGTTACGGTCGCTATGGTAGCCTCCTATCGGTCCAGAACGGCGCGGATTGTCTCCATCGCTGTCACAAGGCGGCGCGAAACTTCGCGATTTGCGGCTTCCAGCCGCTCGGCGCGCGCTTCCGACTGATCGAGTTCCTGGGCGAGACGGCTGCGATCCGCATTCATACGCTGCACCTCCTCCTCGGCCTCGGCGAAGTCGCCTTCCTTGTCCAGCCGCAGATCGACCGCTTGTTCAAGCGTATTGAGTGCCTTTTCCAGCCGTTCCAAGACTTGCCTGAGGGTCGTTTCGGGTGCCATCCATATCCTTTCCAATGCCAATTCGCGGGCTAACTCTGGGCATCGAATCGCACCTGCGGGACGGGCATCTTTGAAAAGATTGTAATAATCACCCGCCCGATAAGCAACAAATGAGGGGCATATCTAAACGTTCATGCACTGTTATCGGTGCAAAAACGGCTTTTCAGTGTTCGTTCTACAGCTTTCCACACAACTCAATCGATTAGTCGCGGACAGTTTATTGCCCAAAAGTCATCGGTTTATTGACTCCTTATACGCAGGTGCTATGTGTCCCGATGCCTTCTGGAGCGTGATCCCGAGACGCATGAAGCCGTTTTGGACGCGGATCGTGCTCAGGCAAAGGCATCGCCGCAACCCCGTTAACCCCTCCCAAGGAAAGACGGCTGAGACCATGACCAATTCCGACAAACAAAACCAGATGGCCAACGCGATCCGCTTCCTCTCTATGGACGCGGTGGAGAAAGCCAATTCGGGCCATCCCGGCCTGCCGATGGGTGCAGCCGATATAGCGACGACGCTCTATACCCGTTTTCTCTCGCATGACCCGCAGAACCCGCATTGGCCCGATCGCGACCGTTTCGTGCTCTCCGCAGGCCACGGCTCGATGCTGCTCTATTCGCTGCTCTATCTTTCGGGCTACGAAGACATCACCATCGACGAGATCAAGAATTTCCGCCAGCTCGGTTCGCGCACAGCAGGCCATCCGGAATATGGTCACGCCGCCGGTATCGAAACAACGACCGGTCCGCTCGGACAGGGCATCGCCAATGCCGTCGGCATGGCGCTTTCCGAACGCATCCTCAATGCACAGTTCGGCGACAGCCTCGTCAACCATTACACCTATGTTATTGCCGGTGACGGCTGCCTCATGGAAGGCATCAGCCAGGAAGCCATCGCGCTTGCCGGTCATCTGAAGCTGAACAAGCTGATCGTGTTCTGGGACGACAACAACATCTCGATCGACGGCCCGGTCACGCTTTCCGACAATACTGACCAGCCTGCCCGTTTCGCCGCTTCCGGCTGGAACACGATGGCTGTCGACGGTCACGACCAGGATGCGATTGCCAAGGCTATCGAACTGGCCAGGGTTTCCGAAAAGCCGACGCTGATCGCCTGCAAGACCACCATCGGCTTCGGTGCGCCGAACAAGGCCGGCACCAACAAGGTACATGGCTCCCCGCTTGGTGCCGAAGAAATTGCCGCAACCCGCAAGGCACTCGGCTGGAGCGCGGAACCTTTCGTCGTTCCCGCAGAAGTGCTGGACGGCTGGCGCGTTGCCGGTCTGAATGCCGCCAAGAAGCGTCAGGAATGGGAAAAGCGCTTTGCCGCCGCCGACGCGGACACCCGCGCTGAATTCGAGCGCCGGATGCGTGGCGACCTGCCTTCCAACTTCGACGCGACCATCATCGAATACAAAAAGAAGCTTTCCGCCGACAAACCGAAGGTCGCAACCCGCAAGTCTTCGGAAATGGCACTGGAAGTCATCAACGGTGTCGTGCCGGAAACCATCGGTGGTTCTGCCGATCTCACCGGCTCGAACAACACCAAGACGAGCCAGACCAAGGCTATTACGCCGGAAGATTACGGCCAGCGCTACGTCCATTACGGCATCCGTGAACACGGAATGGCAGCAGCCATGAACGGCATGACGCTGCATGGGGGCCTCATCCCCTACGGCGGCACCTTCCTGACTTTCTCGGATTATTGCCGTCCGGCCATGCGTCTTTCCTCGCTGATGGGCATCCGCGTCGTTTACGTGATGACGCACGACTCCATCGGTCTTGGTGAAGACGGCCCGACCCACCAGCCGGTCGAACAGCTTGCCGCCTTGCGCGCCATTCCAAACCACAATGTGTTCCGCCCTGCCGACGCTGTCGAGGCGGCTGAATGCTGGCAGATTGCCTTGCAATCGAAGAAGACGCCGTCAACGATGGCTCTGACCCGCCAGAACCTGCCGACAGTCCGCACCGAGCATCGCGACGAAAACCTTTCGGCTTTCGGCGCCTATGAACTTGCTGCGGCAAGCAAGGATGCCAAGGTGACGATCTTCGCAACCGGCTCGGAAGTGGAAATCGCGCTCAAGGCCCGCGACCTGCTGGAAGGCAAAGGCATTGCCACCCGTGTCGTTTCCGTTCCTTGCTTCGAGCTTTTCGAACATCAGAGCGACGCCTACAAGACGGCGACCATCGGCGACGCGCCGGTAAAGGTTGCCATTGAAGCGGCAATCTCGCTCGGCTGGGAACGCTTCATCGGCGAAAACGGTATATTCATCGGCATGAAGGGCTTCGGCGCTTCGGGCGAGATCAACGATCTCTACAAGCATTTCGGCATCACGGCAGAACATGCCGCCGAAGCTGCGGAGAAGAAGCTCAACGCCGCATGATTTTAAGAACGCCGGCGTCGCAAAAACGCCGGCGTTTGAGTTTCCATTCCGGTTCGGTCGGACGAATCCTGTTCGATTTATCCGTTCCGGCGGAGTTTTGAAGCACTGCATGTGCAGTACCCTATCGGGAGATTAAGAGAAAATGGCAGTTCGCGTCGCAATTAACGGTTTTGGCCGCATCGGCCGCAACATCCTTCGCGCCATCGTCGAGTCGGGCCGCACCGATATTCAGGTCGTCGCCATCAACGACCTCGGCCCGGTCGAAACCAATGCGCATCTTCTGCGTTATGACAGCGTTCATGGCCGTTTCCCCAAGGAAGTAAAGGTTGCAGGCGACACCATCGACGTCGGCTACGGCCCGATCAAGGTTCATGCCGTCCGCAACCCGGCTGAACTGCCGTGGAAGGAAGAAGGCGTCGACATCGCTCTGGAATGCACCGGCATCTTCACCTCGCGCGACAAGGCAGCACTTCACCTTGAAGCTGGTGCAAAGCGCGTCATCGTTTCGGCTCCTGCCGATGGCGCCGACCTCACCGTCGTTTATGGCGTCAACCACGACAAGCTGACCAAGGACCATCTGGTCATCTCCAACGCTTCGTGCACCACCAACTGCCTTGCACCGGTGGCTCAGGTTCTCAACGATGCTATCGGCATCGAAAAGGGCTTCATGACCACGATCCACTCTTATACCGGCGACCAGCCGACGCTGGACACCATGCATAAGGATCTCTACCGCGCACGCGCAGCAGCCCTCTCCATGATCCCGACCTCGACGGGCGCAGCCAAGGCTGTCGGCCTCGTTCTGCCGGAACTGAAGGGCAAGCTCGATGGCGTCGCCATCCGCGTTCCGACCCCGAACGTCTCGGTCGTGGACCTGACCTTCATCGCCAAGCGCGAAACGACTGTCGATGAAGTCAACAACGCGATCCGTGCAGCCGCCAATGGCCGCCTCAAGGGCATTCTCGGCTACACCGATGAACCGCTCGTCTCGCACGACTTCAACCATGACTCCCATTCCTCGGTCTTCCACACGGACCAGACCAAGGTCATGGAAGGCACCATGGTGCGCATCCTGTCGTGGTACGACAATGAGTGGGGCTTCTCCAGCCGTATGGGCGATACCGCTGTCGCCTTCGGCAAGCTGATCTAAGCTTCTGACCATGTTTCGCGCCCTTCTCCCCACCGTTGCGCGCTGGCGTCCGCTGGAAGGAGAAGGGCTCGAACACCTCAATATCGGCCCTACCGGCCGTACGATCCGTGCCGAAAGCGTGGTGATTGGCGACCGCGGAGGCAACCCCTATGGCGTGCGCTACAGCATCGACTGCAACAGCGCCTGGCATGTCCTCCATTTCCTGATCGAAACCACAGCCGGGCACCGTCTGGAGCTTGTTTCCGACGGCGACGGTCGCTGGAGCACGATGGCTGGCGATGCATTGCCCGAATTCGACGGCTGCATCGATATCGATCTGGCAGGAACGCCCTTCACCAACACGCTGCCCGTCCGCCGCCTTGGCCTCACACCGGAAAGCGGCACCGTTCAGCTCGACATGCTTTACGTGCCGTTCGACAGTTTCCGCCCGCTGCGTGACCAGCAGCGATATACTTGCCTTGAGGAAGGGCGGCGCTATCGCTACGCGGCGGCCGACCGCACCTTCACTGCCGAATTGCCCGTCGATGAAGACGGGCTTGTCACCGACTATCCAACCCTTTTCCGGCGCCTGCCTGTTTGAGCACCCCTGCTCCACCAGCACCCGAAAGACAGTTCTGGGAGAAAGATCATGAGTTTCCGCACTCTCGACGATGCCGACGTCAAGTCCAAGCGCGTACTGGTCCGCGTTGACCTCAACGTGCCGATGGCGAATGGCGAAGTCACAGACCTGACCCGTATCGAACGCATCGTTCCGACCATTGCCGAACTTTCCAGGAAAGGCGCAAAGGTCATTCTGCTCGCCCATTTCGGTCGCCCCAAAGGTGTTGCTTCGGACGAAAATTCGCTGACGCATGTCGTGAAGCCGCTCGCCAAGGTTCTGGGACACGGTGTCCATTTTGCCGAAGACTGCATCGGCGACAAGGCCAAGGCCGCCGTCGATGCGCTGAAGGACGGCGATGTCCTGCTTCTGGAAAACACCCGTTTCCACAAGGGCGAGGAAAAGAACGATCCGGAATTCGTCGCGGCTCTGGCAGTCAATGGCGATCTTTATGTAAACGACGCGTTTTCGGCTGCCCACCGCGCCCACGCCTCGACGGAAGGCCTCGCACATGTCCTGCCCGCCTATGCGGGACGCGGCATGCAGGCTGAGCTTGAGGCGCTTGAAAAAGGTCTCGGCAATCCAGCTCGCCCGGTTGTCGCCATAGTCGGCGGCGCAAAGGTTTCGACCAAGCTCGATCTTCTGTCCAACCTGATCGAAAAGGTCGATGCGCTCGTTATTGGCGGCGGCATGGCCAATACTTTCCTGGCAGCGCAGGGACATGATGTCGGCAAATCGCTGTGCGAACACGAGCTGGCCCACACCGCCCGCGAAATCATGGCCAAGGCCGAGACCACCAAATGCGCGATCATCCTGCCGGTCGATGCCGTCGTGGGCTGGCACTTTGCAGCCGACACGCCGAACAAGACCTATGGAGTCGATTCGGTTCCAAGCGACGGCATGATTCTCGATGCCGGGGCGCTTTCGACCGATCTGATCGCCTCGGCCATCGATGATGCGGCTACGCTTATCTGGAACGGTCCGCTCGGTGCGTTCGAACTGCGCCCGTTCGATGCGGCAACAGTCAAGACCGCAAAACACGTCGCGGCCCGCACCAAGGCTGGCAAGCTGGTTTCGGTCGGCGGCGGCGGCGATACGGTCGCAGCGTTGAACCATGCTGGCGTGGCCGACGACTTCACTTACATCTCGACCGCAGGTGGCGCCTTCCTCGAGTGGATGGAAGGCAAGCCCCTCCCCGGCGTCGATGTGCTGAAGAAGTAATGTGATATACTGCATTCAAATAAGCTCGGCTGCTGCCGGGCTTATTTTTTCGGTGTGAGCTTCAAAAGCCGCCCCGGATTATCATCCTCGACCAGCCAAATGGCACCGTCCGGCCCGACAGCCACATCGCGGATACGGTTTTCCATTTCAAAGCGCTCGGCTTCGTCCGCCTTGCCGTCCTTGTCGATCACGACACGCACCAGCGACATGACCGAAAGCCCTCCGATCAAAGCCGAACCACGCCATTCGGGGAACATGTCTCCCTCGTAAAAGGCAAGCCCCGCCGGAGCGACAACCGGCGTCCAGTACACCAATGGTGGCTCGAATTCCGGACGTGTGCTATGGCGCGGGATCGGCCTGCCGCTATAATTGTCGCCATTGGAAACAACAGGCCACCCATAATTGAGACCGGGCTTGATGAGATTGAACTCGTCACCGCCACGCGGGCCCATTTCGTGCTCCCAGAGCTTTCCATCGGGAGCAAAGGCCAGTCCATACGGATTGCGATGGCCGGTCGACCAGGTCAGCGCCCGCACACCTTCTGCATCCGCATGCGGATTATCCTTCGGCACGGAACCATCGAGATTCATACGGAGAATTTTCCCCATTGGAGCCGCATCGTCCTGTGCGGTCGCGGGCAACATGCGGTCGCCAACGGAAAAGAACAGATGCTTGCCGTCCGGCGCGAAAGCAATAATGCCGCCCGGCTGTCCACCGCGAGCCACCGCATCCTGTTTCCAGATCGTGGTCTTTTCCTTCAGCGCTACCTTGCCGTCACCCTCGTCCAGCACAGCGCGCGCCAGAACGACGCTGCTGCCATTCTTCTCCGGTTCGTTATAGGAAAAGTAGACTGCCTTGCTTTTTTCGAAATCCGGTGCAGGCGCAATATCAAGAAGACCGTTCTGGCCGCCAAAAGCGACTTCCGGCACACCAGCGACAGCAGTTTTTTCGCCCGATTGCGTGACTATGAAAATCTTGCCGCCTTTCTCCGTCAATAAAAGTCTGCCATCGGGCAGAAAGGCGATCGCCCATGGCGTATCGAATTCGGCGACCGGGATTGCAGTAAACGGAGCATTTGCTTCAGCCTTCCTGCCACCGGCATTGATGCTCTCAGCCGAAACATCGGGTACCGGCAAGGCAACCATTGATGCGGCCAGAACAAACGGCAAGCTTAAAAGGGCTCGTCGCATATCTCCTCCTCAAATCTGGACAACGGAAAACGGGCGGGGTTTCCTCACTGGTTTCTTACATGGGGTCTGAGACGCGGATATCAAAACGAGTTTCAGGAAAAACCCGAGATAGCCAATCTGACTGCTCTTAAGATAACTTGTCTCATCTAAAACGTTTGAAAAATCTTTCAAACGTTTCAATAACTTGCGCTCGCCATAGTTTTAACCAACACTCCCTCATCGCTTTGATAGAAGGAGCATTGCATATGACTGAACGTCTTGAAGATATTGCGATTGCACTGATGGCAGCAGGAAAAGGTATTCTCGCCGCCGACGAAAGCTCGAGCACCATCAAGAAGCGCTTTGACTCGATCCATCTCGCCTCGACGGAAAACACCCGCCGCGATTATCGCGAGATGTTGTTCCGTTCGGACGACGCGATGAAGAACTATATTTCGGGTGTCATTCTCTATGATGAAACCATAAGGCAGAAGGCCAAGGATGGTACGCCGCTCGTCGACATTATCCGAAAGGCAGGGGCAATTCCGGGTATCAAGGTCGATGCGGGTGCAAAGCCGCTGGCAGGCTTCGATGGTGAAACAATCACAGAGGGGCTCGACAGTCTGCGCGAACGGCTCAACGAATATTATGAGCTTGGCGCACGCTTTGCCAAATGGCGCGCAGTGATTTCCATTTCGGATGGTCTGCCCACATGGGGTGCGGTGAAACAGAATGCACAGGCGCTCGCCCGCTATGCGGCGCTTTGCCAGGAAGCAAACATCGTCCCTATCGTGGAGCCGGAAGTGTTGATGGACGGCCAACCGGGTGATCACACCATCGACCGTTGTTACGAAGTGACGGAATGGGTTCTCAAGACAGTGTTTACGGAACTTTACGATGCTCGCGTCAGGCTCGAAGGCATGATCCTGAAGCCAAACATGGTCATCGACGGCAAAAAGGCACGCAAAGCTTCCGTCGAGGAAGTGGCAGAGAAAACCGTACGCTGTTTCCGCAACACGGTTCCGGCAGCAGTGCCCGGCATCGCATTTCTTTCCGGCGGCCAGACCGGCGAGGAAGCGACAGCCCATCTTTCTGCGATGAACGCGGGCTTCGACATGCCATGGAAAATGACCTTCTCCTATGGCCGTGCCCTTCAGGCGGCAGCGCTGGACGCCTGGGCAGGTAAAGATGAAAACATCGCGGCCGGTCAGCGCGCTTTCGCGCATCGTGCAAAGATGAATGGTCTCGCCGCTACCGGCGGCTGGAAAAAAGACCTCGAAAAGGCAGCCTGACTTGTCTTGAAAAGGAGGGCCCGGCGATTTCAGCCGGGCTTCGTTCCTTACTACGGGCCCCGTATAGCATCCAGCGTTTTCAAAGCATTTCGATTGCGAGCCGCATTCGCAAGTTCCAAACTAACAACACGACGCCCCACAGGCCACAATGCAATTGCTGCTAACTTGAACGATTGAATTCCAAACGGAATGCCAATGATGGTCAGACAATTGAATATGCCTGCTACGATATAGCCAATGAAAAGTGTTATGCCGAACGTGCACGCCCACAATATGTTGAGAAAGAAACCAATGGTGCCAGTTGCAGCCGAGGTTGCTGAAAGTTTTTTACCGTCCAGCTCTCGGACATGAACAACCGTTTTCCCAAACGGAAAGGCCGAAATTTTCGCCATTTCGATTGCCGCGCGGGTAAGAGGCAATCCTACGATGGACACAGCAAAAACTACAGCTCCGAGGAGCCAGATCACGGCCAGAATAGCTCCCCCGAAGACGAACCAAATCGTATTACCTACAAAACGCATATTGTTCCCCGCTCTGAAATAGAATGCCTCCGAAACTAGAAGACTCTCACTACCAATTGCTACGGCAAAAAAAAGCGTCCTAATAGTAGCCCCTAGCTTAAGCAGTCAGGCTCTATCCTTCGTGCAGATGGAATCCCACTGCCAGTGCCATGATCAATATGGCGATGACTGCGATCTTCCAGAAATCGCCGCGCCGCTTCAGTCCCGGCAGGCCAAGTGGTTTGATGATGTGCAGTCCCATCAGAAGAACAAGCAGCACAGGCAGGATTTTTGTCACAAATCACCTCTCTGCCTCCTTGTGACGCAGACAAGCCATCGCCGCAAGACACCTGCATCAGACACAGGCGTTTTACCGGCAAGTCTCGTTCTTCATCTTAAGTTTCATGGACGGGTCGCCGTCCAGCGGCGTAAACTGCATGTGGAGGTGACGAAACGCGCATGGAGGAGATTGACCGAAACAGGTCGATTTTGCGCTTTCGTCAGCAGACCAGGTGTTTGTTTTGACGCGCATCTTGTTCCGGAAACCGTTTCACACTTTTCGGGATGCGCTCTAATCACGGCGCAACAACCGCCCCGGCGGCGTTGTGCGTGCTTCTGGGAGGAAGAGCATGACTTCGAAATATGCCGAAACCTATGCCGCATGGCAGACCGATCCTGAACGCTTCTGGGCTGAAGCGGCGCAGGCAATCGACTGGTTCACGCCATGGGATCAGGTTTTTGCGGGCGACGAAGGTGTCTATGGACGTTGGTTCAAGGGTGCTGAGTGCAACACATGTTACAACGCGCTCGACCGCCATGTCGCCAACGGGCGCGGTGAACAGGTGGCGCTCATCTATGAAAGCCCCGTCACTCGCACAGTGCGCAAATTCACTTATCTCGAACTGCTGGAAGAAGTAGAAGCGCTCTCCGCCGTCATGCTCGACAATGGCGTGTTGAAGGGCGACCGCGTTCTCATCTATATGCCGATGGTTCCCGAAGCGGCTGTCGCCATGCTGGCATCAGCGCGTATCGGTGCCGTCCATTCCGTTGTCTTCGGCGGATTTGCCGCCAATGAACTCGCAACCCGCATCGACGACGCCAAGCCAGTGATGATTATCGCCGGTTCCTGCGGCATCGAGCCTACCCGCATCGTGCCTTATCAGGCCATGCTCGATAAAGCGATTTCACTTGCACATCACAAGGTCGATCATTGCATCATATTGCAGCGTGAGCAGCATCGGCATGAACCGGTGGCAGGGCGTGACATCGACTATCGCGAGGCCGTCAATGCCGCGCGCGGTCGTCATATCCCCTGCACGCCGGTTGATGCCACCGACCCGCTTTATGTGCTGTACACATCCGGCACGACCGGCGAGCCGAAAGGCGTCGTGCGAGACAATGGCGGACACATGGTGGCGCTCGCCTGGTCCATGAAGAATGTTTTTGGTGTGGAACCCGGACAAGTATGGTGGGCCGCATCCGATGTGGGTTGGGTAGTTGGCCATTCCTACATCGTCTACGCACCGCTGATCCAAGGTGCAACGACTATCCTCTTCGAAGGCAAGCCGATCGGCACGCCCGATGCGGGCACCTATTGGCGCATCATTGCCGAGCATGGCGTGGAAGTGATGTTCACCGCACCTACGGCACTGCGCGCTATCAAGAAAGACGACGCGGACGGCAATTTCGTGCGTCGCTACGACCTTTCGAAGTTCCGCGCCCTTTATCTCGCTGGCGAACGTGCCGATCCAGACACGATCCACTGGGCCGAGAACCTGCTGGGCTGCCCGGTGATCGATCACTGGTGGCAGACAGAAAGCGGCTGGCCGATGGTCGCCAATCCGCTCGGCCTCGGTCTTCTGGAAACCAAATACGGATCGCCCGCTGTCTGCCTTCCGGGTTACGATATCCGCGTGCTGGACGATGAAGGCCACGAAGTCGAGCGCGGCCAACTTGGGAATGTTCTTATCAAGCTGCCGCTACCGCCCGGCTGCCTGCCAACGCTCTGGAATGCCGACGAGCGCTTTCGCAAGGCCTACCTGAACGAGTTCCCCGGTTATTATAAAACTGCAGATGCAGGCTATATGGATGAGGACGGTTATCTCTACATTATGAGCCGCACCGACGACATCATCAATGTCGCTGGCCATCGTCTATCCACGGGGGCGATGGAGGAGGTACTTTCCAGCCATCCCGATGTTGCCGAATGTGCGGTGCTTGGTATTTCGGACCCGGTTAAAGGCCAGGTGCCATGCGGTTTCCTCGTGCTGAAATCCAACATCGACCGCGACCCGCAAGAGGTCGAGAAGGAATGCGTCAGCATGGTTCGTGACGTCATCGGACCTGTTGCAGCTTTCCGGCTGGCGCTGACCGTCAAGCGTCTGCCCAAGACACGGTCCGGCAAGATTCTGCGCTCAACTATCCAGAAAATCGCCGATGGCGAAGAATGGAAGATGCCGGCTACAATCGATGATCCCGCTATTCTGGAAGAAATCAGCACTGTTCTGCGCGAGCGTCACACCGGCCTCGCCTTCGCCTGATCCTGACGCTATTGACCGGCGGTTTCCGCCGGTCCACTCTCCACGCAAATTGGAGATCGATCATGCAGTTAGAAGGCAAGGTGGCAATCGTCACCGGCGCTGCCCGCGGTATTGGCTATGCCATAGCAAAGCGCTTCCTGATGGATGGCGCAAGCGTAGTCCTATCCGACATCGACAACGCCGCCGCCATGCGCGCAGCCAAGGATCTGGAGCAATTCGGCCCGGTTCGCCATATGGCGGCGGATGTGGGTGACAAGCTCGATGTCCACAATCTCCTCACCTTCACCATCACCAATCTGGGCGAGATCGACATCCTCGTCAACAATGCCGGTATCGTCCATCAGGCGGATTTCCTCGACCTGAAAGAAGAGGATTTTGACCGCGTCATGAGGGTCAATCTCAAAGGTGCTTTTCTGTGCGGGCAGGCAGTCGCCAGACGCATGGTCGAGAGGGTCGAATCGGGCGGTGATCCAGGCACGATCATCAACATGTCGTCGATCAATGCGATCTTCGGTTTGCCTGAGCAACTCGCCTATTCCGTCTCCAAAGGCGGATTGAACCAACTGACACGTACCATGGCAGTAGCGCTCGCTCGTTGGGGAATTCGCGTTAATGCCATCGGCCCCGGTTCCATCGAGACGGACATGCTTTCCGCCGTGAACACAGATACCGATGCCCGCAACAGGATTCTTTCCAGAACGCCGCTCGGTCGCATCGGCCAAACCTCTGAAATTGCTTCGATAGCGTCGTTTCTGGCATCGCGGGATGCAAGCTATGTAACAGGCCAGACCATCTATGCGGACGGTGGGCGCCTGCCGCTGAGCTACACGGCGGCGCCACGCTACAAGGCGTGACGTTGCGATCCTATTATATTAGGACGATAATAAAGTCGGACTTCGCTCCTGACAGAAAGCTGTCAGGAGGGGTGTGCGATACTGCGTATCCAAGGATGAGGGAGATTCACCATGGCACTCGCAATCGCACCATTGATCGCAGTTTTGAAGGAATACAGGCGCAGATATGACGAACGCCGCCGTTTCATTCGCACCGAGCGGGTGATCGGCCGACTGCCGAACGATTTGCGCAAGGATTTGGGCTGGCCGGATCGCTATCTGGAACAGCGCGGCACCAAATACTGCAACGGAGAATAAACCGGAATGCGCCGTGCAGACCGCCTTTTCCAGATTGTTCAGCACCTGCGCGGTGGCAGGCTTGTCACCGCGCGTCAGCTGGCCGAACGGCTGGAAGTCTCCGAACGTACGATCTATCGTGACATTTCCGATCTGCAATCGACAGGCGTTCCCATCGATGGCGAAGCCGGTGTCGGCTATATTCTTCGGCAGGGTTTCGAACTCCCGCCGCTCATGTTCACGCGTGATGAAATCGTCGCTCTTGTCGCCGGAGCGCGTCTCATTCGCGCCTGGGGTGGCGTTTCCATGGCGCGCGGCGCGGAAGAGGCTCTGGTCAAGATCGAAGCCGTCCTGCCCAAGGAAGAGCGCGCCCGCATCACCAGCACTCAAATTCATGCCCCCACGGCCCGTATCAGTATGGATGAGCGCCGCATCATCGACGCGGTGGAACGCGCTGTCGATCAGGGCAACGTGCTGAATATCCGCTATCGGGATCTGGAATCGCGCGAAAGCGAGCGTAATATTCGTCCGCTCGGTCTGTGGTTCTGGGGCAAGGTCTGGACGGTTATCGGCTGGTGCGAATTACGCAATGCTTTCCGCACATTCCGGACAGATCGCATTGTTGAGGCCAGCGATGCAGGCCGCCTCTTCCGGGCCGAACGTGGCAAGACACTGGCCGATTTCTACCGCCTCATGGAATTGAGTGAATATAACGCGTTCAAAGACTGAGTACCTCCCAAGACAGAAAGAAAAAGCCCGGCTGACAAAGCCGGGCTTTTTTGCATTTCGGTAAAACGATTTCTCGTCCCGACTATTCTTCTTCGTCTTCGTCCGGCGTCGAGCTCTTGAGCGAAGAGAGCTTGGCAAAGACCTTGTCCGCATCGAGCTCTTCTTCTGCGGGTTGCTCGTCACGATAATCGAAATTCTCGGTCGCGGAAGCTGGCAGCAGGGTGCTATCCGATTCCGGCGCGGCCGGACGGTTGCGGGAGGCGCGTTCGACTTCGATGTCGAGATCGATCTGCGAGCAGAGACCGAGCGTTACCGGGTCCATCGCCGTCAGATTTGCCGAGTTCCAGTGCGAGCGATTGCGAATCTGTTCAATGGTCGACTTGGTCGTACCGATCAGGCGGGAAATCTGCGCGTCCTTCAGTTCAGGATGATTGCGCACCAGCCACAGAATCGCATTCGGGCGATCCTGACGCTTGGAAAGCGGCGTATAACGCGGGCCCTTGCGCTTGGCTTCCGGAACGCGAACCTTCGGCTCGGAAAGCTTCAGGCGATGATATGGATCCTTTTCGCCTTTCGCGATCTCTTCGCGCGAAATCTGACCCGTAATGACCGGGTCCAGACCCTTGATGCCCTGAGAGGCTTCACCGTCGGCAATAGCCTTCACTTCCAGCGGGTGCAGCTTGCAGAAAGCGGCAATCTGGTCAAAAGACAGAGCCGTATTATCGACAAGCCAAACGGCCGTTGCCTTCGGCATAAGAAGCTGGGTGGCCATTAGATATAATCCTTCTGTTCGTCCGCTCCGGTGGCGCGGGACGTGGGCAAAACCACAATTTCCGGGAAATCACGGCCTATATATCGTTTTTTTGTCGCCAGAGCAAGAATGGCTCTGAACGTTAATGCCTGCAAACAAGCAGGGCGGCTTTTGGCCCGGATACTAAGCAATATCGAGTACGATCTTGCCAATATGTCTTCCCTCCTCCATGCGCTCATGCGCACGCCAGGCATCTTTCAGCGAAAAGATCATGTCCATCACCGGGGCGACGCGGCGCTGCGCCAGAAGCGGCCAGACCTTCGCCTCCAGTTCCTGCGCAATGCCAGCCTTGAAGTCGACCGGTCGCGGACGCAGCGTAGAGCCGGTATGGGTCAGACGCTTGGTCATCAATATTGCGAAATTGGCCGTGGCCTTCGCACCGTTGAGAAAAGCGATCTGCACGATGCGGCCATCTTCCGCAGCAGCTTTGTAATTGCGGTCGACATAATCCCCACCGACCATATCAAGAATCACATTGGCCCCTTTGCCCTTGGTCACTTCCTTGACGACCTCGACAAAATCCTCTTGCCCGTAATTGATGGCGTGATCTGCTCCGAGTTTCAGGCAGGCTTCGCATTTTTCTTTCGAGCCCGCAGTTGCAATGACGGTCGCGCCAAATGCCTTTGCAAGCTGGATAGCCGTCGTGCCGATACCCGACGAGCCGCCGTGAACCAAAAAAACCTCGCCCTTCTTCAACCCGCCGCGCTCGAACACATTGTGCCAGACGGTGAAGAAAGTTTCAGGGATCGCTGCCGCTTCGATGTAGCCATAGCCGGAAGGCAAGGGCAGCGCGTTCGTCTCATGCACGATGGCATATTCGGCATAGCCGCCACCGGCCAGCAGTGCGACCACCTGATCGCCCACCTTGAACCGTTTGACGCCGCTGCCGACGACAACAATGTCACCGGCAATCTCCAGACCCGGAATATCCGACGCGCCGGGTGGTGGCGCATATTGACCCTGCCGCTGCAAGACATCTGGCCGGTTGACCCCGGCGGCGCGTACCCGCACCAGAATTTCACCTTCCTTGGGTTCAGGCACCGAGCGTTGAACAGGTCGAAGCATATGGGCTCCGCCCGGTTCAGAAATTTCGATAGCGGTCATCTGTGAAGGCAAGTCGGCCATCATATTTGCAACTCCATTCAGATTTCTGGCCCTACGCATCGTCGCAGAAATGCCTCATGGCGGATGCAAGACGTCACGTTAGGGAAATCGTCATCGATTTTCTCAAATATATATGCGACGATTCAAGGTGTTAAATCTTTTCTGAGCCATCATTGACCACGGAGGACGGCTATGAGCGGTTTCGATGAGGATGTGGTAAAGCCCCGCAGCGGCGTGGCGCTAAGCGAAGAGGAACTATCGCTGCTTTCGGTTATCGAGATCGACCAGCGCATAGCCTTGCTGCAATCCGAAATAGAGCGGTTGAAGACAGAACGCCTCAAGAAAGGTGATAGCCGCGCTGCGGCAGAAGCATTGTTTCGCTAGTGGATTGAATTTGACGTTTGATACCCGTCCAATATTAATCCCGTTTCAAACGGCAAATTTGAAAAATCCACTAGATTCATAAGGTTACGAGTGAGGTGGTAAACGGAAATGGACGCCGGAGCAAAGTAGCCGGAACCATTTCCGGCGAGACCTTTCGGAACAAAAACATTGATCGCAATAATCGCTCATCAGCTTCAGCACTGATAATTCGGCTTCAGACTTCGGGAATAGAATTTTGCGCATTTACATTCAGGTTCTGGCCCTTCTCTGCGGTACAGCCTTCCTTCTCATCGCTTCGGGACTTCACGGTCTTCTATTGCCGCTGCGCGGCGGTGTGGAAGGCTTCTCAGTGGCATCGCTCGGCATGCTCGGTACCACCTGGGCGGGTGGCTTCGTTGCCGGCTGTCTGTTCGCGCCGCGCCTTGTGCGCCGCGTCGGCCATGTACGGGCATTCGGTTGTTTTGCCGCATCGGCTGCGGTTATCGCTTTGCTTTCCGGCATCTTCGTGGATGCAACCATCTGGGTGATCCTGCGCGCCTTCACCGGCTTTTCGATGGCTGGCGCCTTCATGGTCATAGAAAGCTGGCTGAATGAACGTGCGACCAACGAATCGCGCGGCAAGATTTTCGGCATGTATATGATGGTCAATTACGGGGCCACCATGTCCGGCCAGATGCTCGTGGCAGCCGGAGACGTGCGCTCCGATCATCTGTTCATGATAAGCGGTGTCTTCTTCTGCCTGGCTCTCATTCCAACGGCGATCTCCACAGCCGTCAGCCCCAAGCCGCTGACCGAAGTGCAGCTTGATCTCAAGGCGCTCTATAACAACTCGCCTGCAGCTTTCGTAGGTTGTATCCTGATCGGCATTGCCAATGGCGCATGGGGTACGCTCGGAGCTGTCTTCGGCGCGAAATCCGGCATTTCGACCACCGAAATCGCCTTGATGGTCAGTGTCACTATCGCAGCCGGAGCCTTGATGCAGATTCCAATCGGACGCATTTCCGATCTGGTAGACCGACGTTTCGTGCTGGCAAGCGTTGCGGCGCTGGCGGCACTGGTTGGCCTCATTGCCTTTCTCGTCGCTCCGTCCAGCGGCCCCGTCATCATTACGATGACCGGCTGTTATGGCGCGCTCGCCTATGCGCTCTATCCCGTCGCCGTCGCCCACGCCAACGATCACGCAACGTCGGAAAGCTTTGTGAAAGTATCGAGCGGGCTTCTGTTGCTTTACGGCTTCGGCACAATGCTCGGACCGCTGCTGGCGGCTGCGGCCATGGATATTTTCTGGCCGTCCGGCCTCTTCGCCATCACCATGCTCGCGCATAAATCCATCACCGGCTATGCACTGTTCCGTTCACGCAAGCGCGCATCCGTTCCGAAAGAAGAAAAGGATCAGTTCAAGAGCATGCCGTCGGAACGTGGCGCGACACCGGAAGCACTGAACCTTGATCCAAGAGCAGAGACGGAAGGTTGACGGACACTGAAAATAGCGTCGATAAATGCAGTCGATTAAATAGTTGAATCAATATGTTCGGCGGCTGTGACACAGCCGCCAATACTGAATTTCGGCATCTTCGCTTTGGAATGCAAACTACATTCACGACAAAGAACCTCCAGCTCGTCAGAGCCGTTCGATCTCCAATGTCGATGGTTTGAGACGCCTTATCGAACCGCGATCTAAGCGCGGCTCCCTGTTAGTGACGTGTTACTTGGGATCTCAGTTTTTCGATCTGGTCCTTAAGCATGAGCTTCTTGCGCTTGAGAGATGCAACGTGCAGGTCGTCCATTGCCGGTGACGCTATAGCTTCGGAAATTTCCTGCTCCAGAGCGCCGTGCTTTTTTTCGAGCGTGGCAAGATGGGACTCGATAGCCATCATCAGATCTCCTTTGGTTGATTTCCCTGATTTACGGAACAGCGCGGACCTCGTTTGCCCGTTTGTCCGCTATCCCGCCATTCAACCTGCATGAACGCCCGGCACACCTCCTGTATTCCGGGCCAGACACGCAGTCCCGGCTGCCAAGGATACGGTAATATTTGTCGCCTTCGACAGCCGCCGTCCATGACAGAACCATGACAGTTTGGCATGAGTTTGGTGCAAAGTCGATTTTGTCGTGGTAGCATTTTCCTGACGCGAAAAATGTGATAAAGGCTTCGCCGGAAACGGGCTGACGCCGCACCTTTTTATGGTTTGGCGCGGCCCGTAAAATTATTCAACAGAACGGGGCACCGCATGTCCGATCAGGAACAGGCCGAAATCAGATTGGCCGTCGCACGACTGAAACAGGAACACGCGGACTTCGATGCTGCCATCAACGCCATGATAGCTGTTGGCTGCGACCAATTGCGCGTCCAGCGCATGAAGAAGAAAAAACTCGCAATCAAGGACAAGCTGCAGGAGATGGAAGATCAGGTAATCCCCGACATCATCGCCTAAATGTCCAGAATGATCCATGACAGAGCCGGGGTTCGCCCGGCTTTATCATTTTAATATCACCCTAAACATGCACGAAAGAAGCGGAGCAGGAAGATCAATGAGCGTTACTGCCGATGTCGCCATCATCATGGGAAGCCAGTCCGACTGGGAAACCATGCGCCATGCAGCGGACACACTGGAAGCACTCGGCATTTCCTTCGATGCCCGGATCGTTTCCGCGCATCGCACGCCTGATCGGCTCGTTGCCTTTGCCAAAGGCGCCAAGGCGGAAGGGTTCAAGGTCGTGATTGCGGGTGCGGGCGGCGCAGCTCACCTGCCGGGCATGGCCGCAGCGATGACACCCCTACCTGTCTTCGGCGTTCCGGTTCAGTCCAAGGCGCTCTCGGGTCAGGATTCGCTCCTCTCCATCGTGCAAATGCCAGCCGGCATTCCCGTCGGTACGCTCGCCATCGGTCGGGCCGGCGCGGTCAACGCCGCCCTTCTCGCCGCAGCCGTCCTGGCGCTTTACGATGAAGCTCTTGCAGCCCGCCTTGATGAGTGGCGCACGGCGCAAACGGAAAGTGTGGCTGAGCGCCCTTCGAACGAGGCCTGATATGAACAACTCATCACGCAATTCTGCGCTCAGGCCCGGTGCAACCATCGGCATCATCGGCGGCGGCCAGCTCGGCAAAATGCTTGCCATGGCCGCAGCACGTCTCGGCTTTGAAACCGTAATCCTGGAACCACAGGCCGATTGCCCGGCGGCACAGGTTGCCAATCGCCAGATCGTCGCTGCCTATGACAACCCGAAAGCGCTTGCCGAACTTGCAGCAGCGTCCGATGTCATTACCTACGAATTCGAGAACGTGCCGGTCAGCGCCGCCGACAAGCTGGCCGAAACCGCTCTGGTCTTTCCTCCCCCGGCAGCGCTCGAAGTCTCACAGGATCGCTTTACCGAAAAGCAGTTTCTCAACTCCAGCGATATCGAGACAGCACCCTGGCGTCTTGTGGACGATGAAGAAACTCTGATTGCAGCTCTGGGTGCCCTTGGCGAGCGTGGCATCCTCAAGACGCGGCGTCTTGGTTATGATGGCAAGGGACAGGTCCGCCTGACGTCACTTGATGAGGCTGAGGCGCATAAGGCAATTCTCGCGATCAATCGTGCCCCGGCAATCCTCGAAGGCTTCGTTGATTTCGAGCGTGAAGTCTCAGTGATCGCAGCACGCGACCGCTCCGGCAATACCGCCATCTTCGATATTGCCGAAAACGTTCACAAGGACGGTATCCTCGCGACTTCGACCGTACCGGCTTCCATCTCCGAAAGCACGGCGGAAGCCGCCCGTAAAGCCGCCACAAAGCTTCTGAATGCGCTTGATTATATCGGCGTGCTCGGACTTGAGTTCTTCGTCCTGAAGGACGGCACGCTTCTGGCAAACGAATTCGCCCCGCGCGTCCATAATTCGGGCCACTGGACCGAAGCAGCTTGCGCTGTGTCGCAGTTTGAACAGCATATCCGCGCCGTAGCCGGATTGCCTCTGGGCAACACGGATCGGCATTCCGATTGCGTGATGGAAAACCTGATCGGTGACGATGTCGAGAAGGTGCCAGCGATTCTCTCCGAAAAGGATGCCGTGCTGCATCTTTACGGTAAAAAGGAAGCACGTCCGGGCCGCAAAATGGGCCATGTGACGCGCATTCACCCCCGCGGGAAATAATGTTCATCGGGAATCCCGTCGATTCCCGATGAATCTTTGCCACCTGCCAAGAATTTCAGCTCCAGTGCCCTGAATCTGCGGCTCAGGAGTTGACATTTGCCTGAAACCTTGTGTATTTCGGCCAACCCTTCGGGCATCTAACAGTGCCTGTAATCAATTGGCGCCTTGAGCGCCTGTTTTTATGAAGCCCCGCGGCATCTGCACGTCAACGGGCCAACAAGACCGGTGATTGACATGAAGATCAAGAACTCGCTTAAAGCGCTCAAGGGCCGTCATCGCGACTGCCAGCTGGTCCGCCGCAAGGGCCGCGTTTACATCATCAATAAGACTGCCCCGCGCTACAAGGCTCGTCAGGGCTAATCTTATTTCTGATTTTGCATTTGACGTTTCGCTGCGCATGGTAAAATCTATGCGCATGCGGAACGTTTTTGCATGTCTGATTTCTTTTTCTGTACTCGCGTTGCTTGGCGCGACGGTGCCGCTTGCTTATGCCGAAGTGGCACCCGGCAAAATGCCGCTTACCGCCCCTCTGACACCCGTTCAGACCGGCCCCGACACAGAACAGAAAACTACCCCGGAAAAGCCTGCATCGGATGCAGTCCAGACGCCTGAAGAGCGTCTTGACAAACTCTTTGCCGATCTTCGCCGCACGACGGACGAAGCCAAGGCGCGGCGCATTGCTTCACAGATCAATACGCTGTGGTCACAGTCCGGCAGCGCAACAGTCGATCTCCTGATGCAATGGGCCAACACAGCGATGCTGGAGCGGCGCTATCCTTCGGCAATCGACTTCCTGAATGAGGCGATCGCGCTCGACCCGGAATATGCCGAGGCCTGGAACCGCCGCGCTACGGTCTATTTCCTGCAAAAAGACTATGCCCATGCCATGTACGACATCAATCGTACGCTGGAGCTGGAACCGCGCCATTATGGCGCCCTTACCGGCATGGCGGCCATCTTGCGCCTGCGCGGCCTCAAGGAACAGGCGCTGAAAGCCTATGAGCAGGCTCTCATCGTCTATCCGATGATGCGCGACGCGCAGAAGAACTTCAACGATCTGGCCGACGAACTGACGGATACGCGGACTTAGAGCGGTTCCTATTTTTACAGAATCGTCGAAACCGCTCTAACTATTTGTTTTATCGCGTTATCCCACGCAAAACCGTTTCACACTTTTGCGGGAAATGCTCTAGGGTCCAGACTCAATTGATCCACCATGTGACGATGGCGGCGATGTAGCAGGTTGCTGCGAAGTTAATCATGAGCTTGTCATATCGTGTCGCGACACGCCTCCAGTCCTTGAGGCGGCAGAAGGTGCGTTCGAT
>JACDJC010001410.1_pt1 | contig 21400 bp, 19 predicted proteins | sample 7454191 | NCBI WGS metagenome assembly JACDJC01 (sample SAMN14253291, study PRJNA609438) | sludge metagenome | isolation source: sludge after 25d culture with pyrite and EDTA | collected 2018-12-20 | reverse complement strand
CCTGCCCCCCGGCGCTGGGACTCATTTCACCGCAACGCCCCGTTCCCGCAAGTACCGCTTCAGCTCCCCGATCTGAATCATCCCGAAATGAAACATGGAGGCCGCCAGCAGGATGGTGGCGCCGGCCTGCACCGCCTCGTGGAAGTGCTCCAGCTTGCCGGCCCCGCCCGAGGCCACCACCTCGGCGGACACCGCCTGGCGGATGGCCCGGATCACCGGCAGGTCGTAGCCGGTGCGGGCCCCGTCGCCCGCCTTGCTGGTGGGCAGGATGACGGGAACCCCGTAACCGTCGATGCGTTTGGCCCATTCGACGGCATCGGTGCCGGTGGCGGTGCGGCCACCATCGATCCAGACCTCGTAGCCCGAGGGCAGATCCGGGTTGCGGTCCACGTCGATGGCCACGGTGATTTTTTCCGGGCCCAGAAGGCGGATCAGCTCGGGGATCAGTTCGGGCTGGCGGAAGGCGGCGCTGCTGATGGACACCTTGTCCGCCCCGGCTGCCAGCACCGCCTCGGCGGACTTGGGATCGTTGATGCCCCCGCCCACGGTGAACGGCACGGTGGTCACCGCGGCCACCCGCCGTACCACGTCCAACATGGTGGCCCGGCCTTCCACGGTGGCGGTGATGTCCAGCAGGGCCAGCTCGTCGGCGCCGCTGTCACAGTAAGCCCGGGCGCACTGCACCGGGTCGCCGGCGTCCTTGATGTCCACGAAATGAACGCCTTTGACCACCCGGCCGTTCTGCATGTCCAGGCAAGGCATGATGCGCACGGGTTTTTCCATGAGGGCACGCTCCTGTTTTTTGTTCATTTTTTTAAAGCAGCCCCGCGGCTTCCATCAGTGGCAGCAGCACGTCCCGGCTTTGGCGGCCGGCCTCATCGGGTCGGTCCACGTAGGGATAGAGCTCCAGGCTGATGTCGCCGCGGTAATCGAGCCGTTTCATCATTCTGAAAACGGCGGGGAAATCGATGGCCCCGAGGCCGGCGATGAGATGGTTGTGGACCCGGTCGGCCCCGATGTCCTCGATGTGCACGTGGCCAATCCATTCGAAGAGGATCTCGAAGGCGGCCGCCGGGTCCTCGCCGGCGCAGAAGAAATGGCCGATGTCGAAGTTGATTCCCACCATGGGTGATTGAATCTCGCGGATGAACGGCAGAAACTCGCCGGTGCGCTCGATGAGCAGGTCCGGTTCGGGCTCCACCAGGATCTTCACCCCCAGGGCTTCGGCCTCGGGGATCACTTCATCCAGCCCCTGGTGAAAGAGACGCAAGGCCTCGGAGCGGGTCTGGCCGGTTTCCAGGGGCCCTCCCGGGGGTACCGAGATGTTGGCGCAACCGAGCTTTTTGGCGATGCCCAGGCAGGCGATGGTATGCGCCACCCGGATCCGGCGCTGTTCGGGGTCCGCTTCGATCCAGGACGGCAGGTAGGTGTCCCCCACGGCAAAGAGGGTGAAACTGTTGAGGTTGGTCACCTTGAGATTGTGGCGCGCCAGGGCCGCCTGGATTTCGGCGAGTTTTTTCCCCTGGTAGTCCGGTGGGTAGAGATGGGGCCGGTCGGCCATGATCTCCACGCCGGCAAAACCGAGGGCGGCGATGCGGTGGAGGGATTCCAGCAACGAAAATTTGACGAAGGCGTTGGTGCTGTAACCGAAGGTCATGGTCGGCTCCGGCGGCAGCGCTCGGCCAGCCGGTCCAGGGCGGCCAACTGCTGCGCGAAGGTGATGGGCGGATCGTCGCCCACCGGTTTCTTGAAGTAGAATCCCAGGTCCGACACCGGCCCGGCAATGCCGCTTTGCATCAGCGCGACGCTCCAACGGGCCAGGTCGAGCACCAGGGGGGCGGCCAGGATCGAGTCGCGGCCCTGCAGGTCGAGGCGCAGGCTCATGGGCAGGTCGAAGAGCCCGGAAAAATCGATGGCGTCCCAGGCTTCCTTGGCATCCCCGCGCGGTGGGTAGTAGTCGATGCGCACCTTGTGGGTCGATCGCCCTTGCGCGTCGGTCACCGGGTAGCCGAGGATCTCGTCGAGCAGTCGGGTCTTGTTGGCCAGCTTGCCAGCGGCCCGGCCGGGATCGTCGAGGTTGGCCCCGTCGGCGTTGCCGAGGATGTTGAGCGAGTACCAGCCGTCGACCCGCAGGCCGCGGGCCTTGAGGGCCGAGGCCAGCACCACCTTGAAGAAGGTTTGACCCGTCTTGCCGTCCCGCCCGAGCAGCGGAACGCCGGCCGCGGCGGCCATGGCGGCAACGGGGGGGATTTCCACCCGGTTGGGGGTGAAGTTGATCACCGGGATGCCGGCTTTAAGGGCCGCCAGGACGTAGGCCAGGTCGGGCAGGGTTCCGGCATCCGGGTGGGCCAGCAGCGCCTCGAGGGTGGTGCAAGCGGTCAGGTCCGGGTCCACCGCCGCCGGCAGGAGATTTGCCAGCACCGGTCTGTGGTGGGGCCAGCGCCGACGCAGTTCCTCAATATCCGTCAGCAGCGTCTCTACGCGGACCTTCAAGGGGGCGCCGACCGGCGGTGCCGACAGCAGGGGGACGGCTTCGATGCCGGAGCGAACCTCGCGCCAAATGCCACCGGGCACGATGGCCGATTCCGCCAGGGCCTCCACCAGGGGGCGGGGCTGGGTGTCCCACCCGGCCACCTGGAACGCCATGGGGGCCGGCAGGTCCGGGGCACAGACAGGGGTGGTGAGGTAGGGCGCCACCTGCTCGGGCCGGACCTGCATCAGGGTGGCGGCCGCGGCCACGGTGGTGCCGATGGCGCCGCCTATGCCGGCGACCAAGAGCAGGATTCGGGTCTGATTTCTTTCGGGCATGGGTTTCATCTCAGTGAGGAGATTCCGATTTTTTCGCTTTAGGTGGCAACGCCGGATTTGGACGGTTCCTGCCGCCAGACCATATGTGGTTTCCGCTGGTTTACAGCACAATCTCGAAGATAGAGATTGATCAACGTTTGGTACGCAATTCCGGTTTCCTCCGCTACGGACTTGAATTAAGCGACCGTGTCACGGTCCAGGCGTATGCTGACCGGCTGTTTGAGATATTTCAGATAGGGGTTTTTGCGCCCTTTCATTTTGGAAAAATCGTAGTGCTCTCTCATCGTCGCCTCCAGTATTCCATCTCCTCGTCCGTGTTAGCCTTTCGAGCTGAAATGAATGGAAGTGCGCATGTCAACGATTGAAACGCAATGCGCCTTTTTATTGCGCCACGAATATCGATGCGTCCACCGCCACCGGTTTTCCCTCAACGCAGATCAAGGGGTTGATGTCGATTTCCCGGATCTGCGGACAGGCGGTCATCAGGTCTCCCAGGCGCACCAGGATCTCGGCCAAGGCCTCGCGGTCCACCGGGGTCGAACCGCGAAAGCCGTTCAAGAGTGGCTGGGTCTTGAGTCGGTCGATGAGGGCCAGGGCGTCGGCGCGGCTCAGGGGCGCCACGGCAAAGGCGACGTCTTCGAGGATTTCGGCCATGACCCCGCCCAGGCCACACATCACGCAGGGACCGAACTGGGGGTCGTGCAGGGCACCGACGATCAACTCCGGCTGGCCCCGGAGCATCGGCTGAATCAGGATTTCTCCCTTTCCGTCCATGCCGGCGTGCAATTCCCCCCAGGCCGTCGCCAGCGCCTCCGGTGAAGCGATGCCCAGCCGTACCAGACCCTGCTCGGTCTTGTGCACCGCTTCCGGCAACAGTCCCTTGGCCACCACCGGAAAACCGAATTTCTCGGCAGCGGCCAACGCCTGCGCCGAATCGGCGGCGATGGCCTCGGCGACGGTGGCGATCCCGCAGGCATCCAGAATCTGTTTGGCGCGATGTTCGTCCAGAACTCCGGCCGCCCTTTGAACCATCTCCCGGGCATTGTCCGGCACAAGGGGGGCACCGGTTGGGGCCACGCTCCGGTTACGGGGCGTGAAGACGGCCTTGATGCATTCCACGGCGCGGGGAATTTCCCTGAATACCGGCACCCCCAGCGCCTGGACTTCAAGTTGGAAGTGCCTGGCCGCCTCCCGGCCGCCCAGGAGCCAGCAGACCATCGGTTTGCCCCGGCGCCGGGCCTCGTCGGCGACCTCCTTCAAGTCCAGGCCCAGATCGAAGCCGCCGGAAAAGGCATGGATGAACAGAACGTCCACCTCCGGATCGGCCAAGGCGGCCCGGGCCGCGGCGGTGTAAACCATCTGGGCCCCGCTTTGTTCCACCGCCGGCCACAGGTCCACCGGGTTGGACACCGGCATCCAGTCGGGAAAAATTTTCTTTATCTCGGCGAGGGTCTGTTCGGAAAGACGCGCCAGGGGCAGGCCGAGGGCGTGGAGCCCGTCGGCGGAGATGATTCCCGAGCCGCCGGAATAGGTCAGGATCGCCACTCGGCCGCGGGCTTCGGGGCGAATTTCCGGATATTCGGCCAAGGTGCGGCAGATGTCCACCATCTGCTTGAATCCAGCGGCCTCCACCACCCCGGCCTGGGCCATGGCGCCACTGACCACGGCGCCGTCACCGGCCAGGCTGGCGGTGTGGCTCCGGGCGGCCTCGGCGCCGGCGGGGCTCTTGCCGCCCTTGAGCACCACGATGGGCTTGGGACAGCGGCGACAGAGTTCAAGAAACCGCCGTCCTTCGGGAATGGCTTCCAGATAAAGGCCGATGGCCTCGGTGTCCGGATCTTCCGTCAGGTATTGCAGCAGGTCGCACTCGTTGACATCCACCTTGTTGCCCACCGAGCAGACCTTGCTGATACCGGTGGTGCCGTGGGTCATCAGGTCGATGAGAAAACCCCCGGAGAGCAGGCCGCTCTGGACGATGAGCGACACCTTGCCGGGGGTGAGCCCTTCGTCCCAGATGGTGGGGGTCACAAAGGAGAAAACATAGCGCCGCCGTGCGTCCACCAGCCCCATGCAGTTGGGGCCCCAGAGACGGATGCCGGTTTCCCGGGCGATGGCCACCAACTCCTGCTGAAGGCGTTGCCCTTCGGGACCGGCTTCGGCGAAACCGCTGGATTCGATCATCACTCCCCGGATTCCCCTGGCCGCACACTGACGGATGATGTCGGGAACCTTGGGGCCGGGAACAAAGACGATCGCCAGGTCCACCGGGTCGGGCACCGCAGCGACGGACGGGAAACAAGGCACATCCAGAATGTTTTCGTAGCGTGGGTTGACCGGGTATACCGGCCCATCGAACCCGCGACGCAGATTGGTCAGAATCGAATGGCCGCCTTTCCTGGGGTTGGCGGTGGCCCCGATGAGGGCGATGCCCCGGGGGCGAAAGAAAAACTGCATGAAACCCTCCTGAAAATGCAAAAAAAGGAACGTTTTACTAAAAGCTTCTTGTAGGACAAAACAAAGGTTGGGCTCAAGCAAAAACCATCCACCGTCGATTCCCGAGGGGGTTGAGCGGTGTTTTGGCCCTGGCGGACGGCTTGCCGTCGCTTTTTCAGCGTTTCCAGATATGCTAAAATTTCTTTATCGAGAAGTTTTTCACTGCATTCCAATCAACCCTTGCCAGACAAAGGAGGATGGTCATGTATGCCAATCTGTTCACGCCTCTTCCGGTGGGTCCCCTCACCCTGAAAAACAGGCTCACCATGGCGCCCCTCTATCTGGGTTACGCCGATATGGGCGGCACGGTAAGCCCCGCGCTCCTGGCGCATTACCGACTCATGGCCGCCAGCGGGGTGGCGCTGGTGGTGGTGGAAAACGCCACGGTGGACTTCGAAAACGGCAGCGGTTCGCCGCGGACCCTGCGTGCCGACACGGACGCCCATCTCGACGGGCTCAAACGCCTGGCGGACACGATCAAGGAAGCCGGCGCCCTGGCCTGCCTTCAGATCAATCACGCCGGTCGGTTCGCCCATGCGGCCGAACCGGTGGCCCCCTCGGCGGTGGACACCTTCGGGCGCACGCCTTCGGCTTTGACGACAGACCAGATCGCCCGGATCGTGGAGCGCTTCGCCGAAGCGGCGGGTCGTGTTGAAAAAGCCGGTTTCGACATGGTGGAGCTCCACGCCGGCACCGGCTACCTGCTGGCCGAGTTTCTCTCCCCGCACACCAACCGGCGCGATGACGCTTACGGCGGCAATCTGGAGAACAGGCAACGCTTTCCCCTGGCGGTGTTGGCCGCGGTGAAAGAGACGGTGGGCCGGTTTCCGGTGGGCTGCCGCCTGCTGGTGGACGAGTGGATGGACGACGGGCTGAAGCCCGAAGAATCGACGCGCTTTGCCCGGAACCTGGAAGCCGCCGGCATCGCCTACATCTCGGCCATGGGGGGCACCTACGAGTCCTTCGGGCGGCCCGAGATCATCGAGCGCAGCCGCCAGCCCGGGTACATGCTGGCGCTGTCCGCCGCCGTCAAGGAGGGCGTCCAGGTGCCGGTGATCGCCGCCGGTCGCCTGGCCACCGGCGCCGTTTGCGAGAACGCCATCGCCGAAAAGAAGACGGACCTCATTGGACTGGCCCGGGTCCTATGGGCCGATCCGGACTGGCCGCGGAAGGTGGCCGAAGGCCGCGAGGAGGAGATCGTTCACTGCAACCCCGACTGCGGCGACGCCTGTATGCAGATGGTGATGAAGGGCCGGCCGGCGCTTTGCGTGAGCTGGCCGACGGAAAAAATGAAAGCCTGGAAGGCGAAGTTCGCCGGAGGGAAAACGCCATGAAGATTCGACTGCCCTGGGGACAAGAGGCCATCGAACTGGACCTACCCGAGACCTGGACCGTAATCACCCCGCAAGCCGAAGGGGCGCCGCCCCCCGACGCCCCCGACGAGGCGGCCATCGTCTCCCGTGCTCTGGCCGATCCGGTGGGCGCCGCCCCACTGGCCCAACGGGACCTGGCGGGCAAACGGGTGTTGGTGGTCACCGACGACAACACGCGCCCCACGCCGGTGGCCCGTTTTTTTCATCTGGTCCTGGCGGCCCTGGAAGAAGCCGGGGCACGGCCGGCCGATATCCTGGTCATGCCGGCCCTGGGCATTCACACCGCCATGAGCGAAGCGGAAATGGCGGCCAAGATCGGTTCCGAGCACCTCGGCCGCGTGGCCTGGCGCAACCATGATGCCTTCGACGCCGCGGTATGCCGGGAATTCGGCGTCACGCCCCGGGGCACCCCGGTGGTGCTCAACCGGGCCGTGGCCGAGGCCGATGTCATCGTTTCCCTCGGGCTCATCGAGCCGCATCTGTGGGCCGGGTTCGGCGGCGGGCTGAAAAACATCCTGCCCGGGTTGGCCTCGGCCGCTTGCATCGGCGCCCATCACAGCGTCATCGCCGAGCCGCCCTACCTTTTCAACCGGGTGGGCATGGCGCCGGAGGCCAATTCCTTTCGCCTCGACCTGGAGGCGATCCGCCCGATGATTGCCGCCGACATCTTCTGCCTCAACGTGGCCCTGAATCCCGCCGGCGGCATCATCGGGGCCTTCGCCGGTGATCCCGTCGCCGCCCACCGGGCCGGGGTGGCCTTCAACCAGCAGGTGGCCGGTCGGCACCTGGACGCCCCGGTGGACGGAATCATCGTCAACAGCCACCCGATGGACATCAATTTCAAGCAGAGCATGAAATGCGTGGGCAACTCCCTGCCGGCCCTGAGGCCCCGGGGGGTGGTGATGGGGTTTTTGCGGGCCGAGCGCGGCATCGACGACATCGTAGTGCCGGAAAAGGGGAAACCCCTCTGGCTGACCAAGGCCATACTGCGCCTGCTGGGGCCGGGGCGGGTGATGGGGTTTCTCGAAAAGATCCGGCCAGGACTCAACGTGGAGGAGAAGTTCCTGCTCTACTATTCCATGCAGCTGGTGCGTCAGTACGACCTGTTCTTTCACGTGCCGCGTCTCAGCGACGAGGAGGTGAAGCGCCTGGGGTTCTTCAGACCCTGCGCCGAACCCCAACAGGTGATCGCCGCCGGCCGAAAAGCCCTGGGGGCCAAGGCCCGGGTGGCGGTGTTTGCCGAGGGCGGGGCGACCTTTCCCATCGTGGGCGCGGCGCAGACCATGATTTGACGTTGTTGGATTATTTGAGCACCAAAAAGTAGCGAGAGCACGACCAAAGTCCAACCGATCGTGGTGGCGGGAATACGTAGGGGCGAAAAATTTTTCGCCCCTACGTATGTCGGACGCCGCGCTCAGTAGAGCACCGTCAAATTGATGGCCCCGTACTCGCTCGGCTTGCGCTGTCCGTCGAACTCCTTGGAGCGAAAGACGTTGGTGAACGAGAGGCGCACCCGGTGCCAGCGCAGCGCGGCGCCCACCTGGAAGTCGCCCACCGCCGTCTTGCGGTTCACGCTGTGGCTGTCCTCGAAGGTGTTGCCGTCCAGAAAGATGTTGCGCAGCATGGCCCGCCCCTCAACGCCGGCGAACAGGTAGGCACTGAAGGCTTCATTGGAGCGAAAGTAGGCCGTGCCGGCAAAGCCGGGGCTGATGGAAGGGGGGCCGATGTCGTTGCGCAGGTGGCGCCCGACCCGCAGCATGAGCCCGCCGCCGGCATAGGTGTAAATGTTTCCCAGGGCCCCCACCACATGCGGTGCCACCGAGTATTCCAGCCAGGGTGCCCCCATTCGTCCGAACCGCTCCCAGATCCGCGTATAGGTGAGGTTGATGCCCGGCTCGTCATGGAGCTGGTGGTCCCACCCCCTGGGGGTTCGGGTGTCGATGAGTTTGTGCCAGCGCCGCTGGACGTCATCGGCCAGGCTGCTGGGCCCCACCACGCCGATGGTGAGGTCGAAGCCGTTGCTCTCCCGGTAGTCGGGGCTTTCCTCAAGAATCCCCAGAATTTTGAAACTGGCATACAGCCATCCGGCATAGGGGCGGTCGTCCATGATAAGGTTCGGGGTTTCGATGTCGTCGGGAGTGTAAATGTTTTGCCCGATGGAAAATTCGACCCCCCGATCATAGCCCGGTCGAAAGAAGGGAACATGATCACCGATGCGTTTGAGCCACTCGGGCGCCTCCCTGGCGGGGGCGAGGGAAAACTTGGTGCCGTGGGTGTAGTGGCGGTCGGCCCCGCTGCCCCAGAGGTCGTTTTCCGCTTGCAGGCTCCAGTAGGCGATGCGGGGCGCATCCTGGCCGATGCAGGGCGTTGCGCAAAGAAGCAAAGCGCCCAAGAGTGTCATTGAGAACCGCCGGAAACGCATGTGGTTTTCCTCGTTGTGAATTTGAAGCCGTTGCCCTGAAAATTTGCCAGCTCGATCAAATCGGGATATGCTTTATTTGTTTTAGCGACACGGGTGGCGATGGTCGCCGCAGGGTCGCGGTTTTCAGCCGGTTCCGTCCGACCGGCGGTGGACGCGCCCCGGTGGACGGCTTACCGAAAGGAGGCGCCATGTATCGCAGCATTCTGGTTCCCCTGGACGGCTCCCCTTTGGCCGAAGCCATTTTGCCCGAGATCGAAAAGCTCACCGCCGGCGCCGCCAAGCCACGGGTGGTGTTGATCCGGGTGGTGCCGGCCCACCACATTCCGGGTCAGGACGCCGTCGAGTGGCAGGCCCGTATGATCCGTCGCGCCGAGGACTACATCGAGAAGGTCAAACAACAACTCGAATCCAAGGGCATGACGGTGGATCACCATGTCCCCTATGGTGATCCGGCGGCCAAGATCCTCGAAATTTGCGAACTTTACAATTATGACCTCATCGCCATGAGCACCCACGGCCGCAGCGGTCTGGGGCGCTGGCTCATGGGCAGTGTGGCCGACAAGGTGGTGCGCCACAGCCGTTTTCCCGTCCTGTTGCGCCGAACCCAGCCCGAGGATATCCCGGCGATGGAACCCGAAGCGCCGGACGACGACGCGGCCTGAATTGCGGTCAAGACGAGGTGAGCCGCTGCCACAGGGCCTCGACCTGGGTCCGCGTGGACGCCAGGGAGCCACTGTTGTCGATGACCACGTCGGCCCGGCGCCGTTTTTCTGCCATGGGCATCTGGGCGCCGATGCGCGCCAGGGCCTCTGTCCGGGACAAATTGTTTCGCTTCATGAGCCGGTGGAGCTGCACGACGTTTGGGGCATCGACCATCACCACCAGATCCAGCCCCGCATCCATTCCGGCTTCAAAGAGCAGCGGCACGTCCAGCACCACGATGCTCTCGGGGGCCGTGGCCTTGATTTGAGCCAACCGCGCCGCCATGGCCTCGGCCACCGCCGGGTGGATGATGCGTTCCAGAACCGCCTTCTGTTTCGGATCGGCAAAAACCTCGGCCGCCAGTCGGTCCCGATCGATGGTCCCGTCGTTTTTCAGGATACCGGAACCGAAATGATCCACCACGGCCGCGAAGGCCGGCTGTCCCGGCGCCACCACCTCCCGGGCCAAAAGGTCGGCATCGATGATGTGGGCCCCGGCTTCGGCCAGCCATCGGGATACGGTGGACTTGCCGCTGGCGATGCCCCCGGTGAGCCCCACGATTTTCATCGCTGTTTCATCCCTTCACCACCGCCATGGGCCGCAACCGGGCCACTCGCCGCGAAATGCCGGCGCCGTGGACCACCGCCACCACCTCGGAAACATCCTTGTAAGCCTCGGGAATTTCCTCGGCCAGGGTGTCTCGGCCGGTCCAGCGGACCAGGATCCCCCGGTCCTCCAGTTCCCGGTAGACGGCGCGCCCCCGACTCTGCTTCTTGGCCGCCGTGCGACTGAGCCGCCGCCCGGCCCCGTGGCAGGTAGAGCCGAAGGTTTCCGCCATGGCCCGGGACGTGCCCACCAGCACGTAGGAGGCGGTGCCCATGTCGCCGGGGATGATCACCGGCTGGCCCGTGGCCTGGAAATCGGCGTCGAGGGCCTCGTGCCCCGGACCGAAGGCTCGGGTGGCGCCTTTGCGGTGTACGCAGACCCGGCGCGGCTGGCCGTCCACCAGATGGACCTCCTCCTTGGCCATGTTGTGGCACACATCGTAGAGGAGCCGCAGGGACAGGGCCGCCGGTCCCATGGCAAAGACCCGCTGAAAGACCTCCCGGCAGCGGTGCATCAAAATCTGGCGATTGGCCCAGGCGTAGTTGGCGGCGCAGGCCATAGCGCCGCGGTAGCGTTGGCCTGTTTCGGACTGGATCGGTGCGCAGGCCAGTTGCCGGTCCGGCAGCACGATACCGAATTCATGGACGTGGCGGCCCATCTCGGCGAGAAAATCATCGCAGACCTGGTAGCCGAAGCCCCGGGATCCCGTGTGGAGCATCACGGTGACCTGGGACGCCACCAGGCCAAAGGCAGCGGCCACCACCGGATCGTAGATCTCTTCCACCACCCCCACTTCCACGAAGTGGTTTCCCGCCCCCAGGGTGCCCAGTTGGCGGCGCCCCCGCTCCATGGCACGGTCGCTCACCGTGTCCGGATCGGCCCCTGGCAGGCAGCCCCGGTCCTCGGTGTGGGCCAGATCCTCGGGCTCCCCCAGTCCCTCCTCTACGGCCCAGCGGCTTCCCTTTCTCAGAACCCGCTTTTCCTCCTTGGGCGAGAGCTGAATGGCCCCGGTGGATCCCACCCCGCAGGGAATGTGCTGGTAGAGGGCATCCACCAGATTTTTGAGCCGGGGGCGCACATCGGCCTCCATCAGCGCCGTGGTGGCCAGGCGCACCCCGCAATTGATGTCGTAGCCCACCCCGCCGGGGGAAATCACCCCTTCCTGCCAGTCGAAGGCCGCCACCCCGCCGATGGGAAACCCGTATCCCCAATGCATATCCGGCATGGCCAGGGAGGCGGAAACGATGCCCGGCAGAGCGGCCACGTTGGCCACTTGCTGAAACGCCTCCACCTGCTTGGGGTCCGCCATGAGCGCTTCACTGAGATACACCCGGCCCGGCACCCGCATGGCGCCGGTGCGGGGGATCTCGCAGCGATAGGCATCGATTCTTCGAATTTCCATGGGTTGGTTTTCCTTCACAGATCGAAGATCACCTGCGCCCGCCAGCCGCCGCCTTCGCCCGTTACCTTGGCCTGGTGATACGTCACCGCCTTGACCTCGGCTTTCACGTGGTGGCGCGTGGCTTCAAAGGTCTCGCCACCGAGCCGGGCTTCCAGGCCGGTGGACGCCAGGCGCCCCATGTCCACCTGTCCGGTCAGCCAGAGTTCCCCGTTGAACAGGTAGAGCAGTTCGCGCAGCCAGTTGACCATCAGGTCGGTCCAATCGCTGCCGCTGACGGCCACCTCCCGCCATCGACGGATCTGGATGCCGGCCGGCTCGACGATCTGATCCATCAGGGCCATCGCGGCCTCGGTAAAAAGCGCCTCCAGGGTGGCGGCCTCCACCACCATGCCGCCGTCGGCGGTATGTTCGATGAGCCGATAGGGCGTCAAGAAAGGACGATCTCCTCCCCGGTGCGCCGGGTGCTGTAGCCGCCCAGTGCTTCGACCCGTCGTTTGAAGGCCTCTGAAACGATGGTTTCGCGCAGGATCCGCAAGGGCCGGGTGTCGAAGTGGGCCTCCGGAATCAACAGGTCGTACTGTTCCGTGACCACCGGAACAAAGTCAAGGTCCAGGGCCCGGGCCGCCGCATGGATACCCAGACCCACGTCGGCCGTGCCGCCGAGAACCGCCACCGCCACGGCCATGTGGGTAAACTCCTCGGTCTCGTAACCGCGGATCGACCGGGGATCGATGCCGAGCTGACCCAAACGGTAGTCGAGGAGAATTCGGGTGCCGGAACCGCCCTGGCGGTTGATGAAACGCACATCGCTGCGCCCTAGGTCTTCGATGCCGGAGATTTTCTTCGGATTGCCCTTGGGCACGATGAGTCCCTGGTCGCGCATCACCAGATGGATCAGACGTACCGGGATTCCGGGCAGGTAGCGGCGGATATAGCTGACGTTGTAACCGCCGGTTTCCGTGTCGAGCAGGTGGGTGCCGGCCACGTGGCAGACCCCCCGCTTGACGGCCATCAGCCCGCCCATGGAGCCCACGTGGCTCGAGCTGACGGTGACATCGCCGTGGTCGATGCGGATCTGGTCCGCCAGGAGGTCCAGCGTGTTGTCGTGACTGCCCACCACTACGATGGTGTCGCGCACCGCTTCCAGGGGTTGGAGCAGATCAGCGCTCACGGTCTCGTCGGCGTCGATGCCCTCGCTGTTGTTGGGGATGCGGATGATGCCGTGGGCCTCGGTGATGGAGGTGATGGCCCCGGCCCCCCGGGGCAGTGCCGTGGCCACGATCCGGTCGCCTACCTGGCCCAGTTTGACCCGGACGAATTCCTCCACCCCCAGCTTGGAGGAAATCTTGCGCGTGGGGGTCACCATCACGGTGGGGCGCGGCCTTTCCGGCAGCGCCAGCATGGCCAGGAGCATCGGTTGAACGAACTGCTCGAAGGAGATGATGGCCGAAACGGGGTAGCCGGGAATACCCACCACCGGTTTGCCGGCCGCGGTGCCGATGAGCACCGGTTTGCCCGGCATGATCGTCACCCCGTGAACCAACACCTCGCCGAGGGCGTCCACCGCCGGCTTGGTGTAATCGGCCGATCCGGCCGAGGAACCGCCCACGGTCAGTGCAATGTCGCAATCGGTTTCCGGCGCCAGGGCCGCGGCCAGGGCGGCCTCCACCTTCCGGGGATCGTCGCTCACCGTGGGGCGGATCACCGGATCGGCACCGCAGTGGCGCACCAGGGCCGCCAGCACGTAGGCGTTGGACTCGATCACCTGGCCCGGTTTGAGGCGGTCGATGTTCAGGTCGTGCCAGTCCACCAGCTCGGAACCGGTGGGAACGATGGCTACCCGGGGCCGCCGGCGCACCGGCACCTCGAAAATTCCCCCGGAGAGGAGAGCTCCGATACAGTACGGCGTGACCCGATGATGACGGGGAAACAGCAGCTCGGTGGCCACAATGTCCTCTCCCATTTTGCGGACGTACTGCCAGGGAAAGGCCGGGGCTTCGATCTGCAGCGTCGTTTCATCCACCTGGTGGATCTGCTCGATCATGATCACCGCGTCAAAGCCCTCGGGCATCACGTGGCCGGTGTTGACGGGAACGGCGTCGGTGCCCAGGGTGAGCCGTTTCGGGTGGGTTTCGCTGGCGCCAAAGGTGGCCGCGGCCCGCACCGCCATCCCATCCATAGCGGCGGCGTGGAAGCCGGGGGACGACAGGCGGGCGAAAATTGGTTCCGCCAACACCCGCCCCACGGCTTCCGGGGTGGGAACGGTTTCCACCGGCCAGTTCGGGAAGGCGCCGAAACGGCTGATGACAAGATCGCGGGCTTCGGCGAGGGATTTTTTTTTCAGGTAGATATTGCGTTTGTGTGTCATGGCGTTTCCCCATCCAGGCAAAAGGATTTTTTCCAGTCCGTGCCAACGCGCACGGATCATTATGATAACCGTTCCGGGAGCCGATCTCAATCGCCGATTGCGCCGGTGGAGAGTGGTCAGGAAAGAAAAAGGCGGCGTCGCCCGAGGGGCGGCGCCGCCAAAGAGGGGCGGAGACCGGACGGCCTTCGCCGGAGGGGCTGTCTACTGACGCGCCTGGGCGTAGCCGATGCCCACCAGGGCGTCCTTCATCTCGTCGAGGATTGCCGGATCATCGATGGTGGCCGGGGTCTTGTAGACCTTGTTGTCGGCGATTTTCTGGATGGTACCGCGCAGAATCTTGCCCGATCGGGTCTTGGGCAGGCGTTTGACCACCGTGGCCTTTTTGAAACTGGCCACCGCGCCGATACGGTCACGCACCATCTTGACCAGTTCGTTGATGATTTCTTCGTGGGGACGGGTGACGCCGGCTTTCAACACCACGAATCCCACCGGTACCTGGCCCTTGAGATTGTCTTCAACGCCCACCACGGCGCATTCGGCCACATCGGGATGATCGCTCAAGACCTCTTCCATGCCGCCGGTGCTCAGACGGTGACCGGCAACGTTGATGATATCGTCGGTACGGGCCATGACGAACACGTAGCCGTCTTGGTCGATGAAGCCGGCGTCGGCCGTTTTGTAGTAGCCGGGGAATTCTTCCAGATAGCTTTTGATGTAGCCCTGGTCATTTTTGTACAGGGTGGGCAGGGTGCCCGGAGGCAGCGGGAGCTTGACCACCAGGGCGCCGATTTGTCCGGCCGGCAGCTGTTTGTTGTCCGGGTCCACCACCTGGAGGTTCCATCCCGGCGCCGGCTTGGTGGGGGAGCCTTCCTTCACCGGGTATTGGTGCAGGCCCATGCAGTTGGCGCAGATGGCCCAGCCGGTTTCGGTCTGCCACCAGTGGTCGATCACCGGTACATGGAGGGCGTTTTGGGCCCATTTGAGGGTGTCGGGATCCAGCCGCTCACCGGCAAGAAAAAGGGTGTCAAAATTGGAGAGATCGTATTTTTGCATCAGTTCGGCCCTGGGGTCCTCGCGCTTGATGGCCCGGAAGGCGGTGGGCGCGGTGAACATGGCGCGCACCTTGTGCTCCCCGATAACGCGCCAGAAGACCCCGGCATCCGGCGTGCCCACCGGTTTGCCCTCGAAGAGGATGGTGGTGCAGCCGCGCAGCAGCGGTGCATAGACGATGTAGGAGTGTCCCACCACCCAGCCGACATCCGAGGCGGCCCAGTAGACATCGCCGGCATCCACGTTATAGATCGCTTTCATGCTCCAGTTGAGGGCGACGGCGTGTCCGCCATTGTCCCGCACCACTCCCTTGGGTTGGCCGGTGGTGCCCGAGGTGTAGAGGATGTAAAGGGGATCGGTGGCCGCCACCGGTACGCAGTCGGCCGGTTTGGCCGCCGCCACGGCTTCCTGCCAGCCCATGTCGCGGCCGGGCACCAGGGGAGCGGTTTCCATGGGCCGCTGGTAGATGATGCAGCTTTTCGGCTGGGCGTCGCTGTTGGACATGCGGATCGCCTCGTCCAGCAACGGCTTGTAGGGAATGATCCGCTTGACTTCGATGCCGCAGGAGGCCGACACGATCACCTTTGGTTTGGCATCGTTGATTCGTGTCGCCAGCTCGTTGGAGGCGAACCCGCCGAAGACCACCGAATGGATGGCGCCGATGCGGGCGCAGGCCAGCATGGCGATGGCCGCCTGCGGGATCATCGGCATGTAGATCAGCACCCGGTCGCCCTTGACCACGCCGCGATCGGCCAGCGCGCCGGCGAACAGCGCCACTTCGTCCCGGAGCTGACGGTAGGTGTACTTTTTGATGGTGTCGGTTACCGGACTGTCGTAGATCATGGCCGCCTGATCGGCCCTCCCGCCCTCCACGTGGCGATCCAACGCATTGTAGCAGGTGTTGAGCTCCCCGCCGACAAACCAGCGATAAAAGGGCGGGTTGCTGTCATCCAGGACCTTGTCCCACCGCTTGTACCAGTGGATCGCTTCCGCCGCCTCGCCCCAGAATCCATTGGGATCCTTGATCGATCGTTCCCAGGCTTCGACATACGGGTCGCTCATCGTACTCTCCTTTTTTTCTGTAGGTTGGTCGTGAAAAGCGAATCCAGCATAAGAAAGACGGTGGCAGGGTGTCAAGCAGAATATGAACGAAATATAGTTGCTGAAGCAATAAAACCTAACGTAACCAGTTCCATGAAAAGGACGGACAAGGATAGAGAGTACCAACGACGAAAGCGGTTTCCCGCCCCTGGTCGCCGTGTTGTCGAAGAAGAGGCGTTACCGCAGGATGCAGCGTTGCACGTAAGGGGCGGCGGCGGCGCGGAGCTGCTCCATTTCCAAAGGGCTGAAAGGCGCGGGGAGGGGTTGAAAAAAATCCGGATTCAAAAGGCTTTCGGTTTGCAAGGCTTGCAGTGCGTAGAGGGGGGCACCGGAGATGCGGCGGGCCATGGCGGCGATGCGATCCTGGTCCACGAAGGGGCGCACGCAAGTGGTGCGAAATTCATGGGCCAATCCGCTGGCCTGGATGATACGGATGCTGTCGGTCAGCGCCTCGGCGCAGGGACGGGGGCTCAGGTGGGGGGCATATTCTTCCGGCAAGGTTTTCAGATCCATGGCCAGGTAGTCGACCAAGCCGGCTTCCAGAAGACGGGCCACCACCTGGGGTCGGCTGCCGTTGGTGTCGAGTTTCAGCAGGAAACCCAATGATTTAATGGCACGACAGATCTCCACCAGATCCCCCGAGAGGGTGGGCTCGCCGCCGGTGATGACCACTGCATCGAGGAAGCCGCGTCGCTGTTCCAGAAACGCCACGAAATCATCCAGGGCCATGGCGCCGCCGGCTGGCAGGTCCCCCCGGGCCAGATCCGGATTATGGCAATAGGGGCAGGCGAAGTTGCAGCCGGTGAGAAAAACAACACAGCTCACCAGGCCTGGATAATCGATCAGGGATGTTTTTTGAAGGCCGGCAATGGACATGGCACGTACCTATTCGCCGCCGAGCGCAGAGGCTCACGGGGGGGCGACCGACAAACTGCGGGGCCCATTGTCGGTCGCCGGCATTTCAACCAAGGTTGAAGGTTCGGGGCGGATCGACATCCACCGTTGCCGCCGCCGACTGGGGAATGGGTCTCTGGTATTTCACCACCCCGGAGCAGACTTCGGTCCTGCTGGTGCACCGGTCGCAACAGGTATGCTGGCCCGCCAGGTAGCCGTGATGCGGACAGACGCTGAAAGTGGGGGTCAACGTGAAATAGGGCAGCCGATAATTGGACGCCACCTTGCGGACCAGGCGCTTGAGGGCTGAGATGTCCTGAATTTGCTCGCCGAGGAAAATGTGCAGGACCGTGCCGCCGGTGTACTGGCTTTGCAGATCGTCCTGGAGGCGCAGGGTTTCGAAGAGGTCGTCGGTGAAGTTGACGGGCAGTTGACTCGAGTTGGTGTAGTAAGGGCTGGCCCCCTGTTGGTACTGATTCTCGTTGGCGCAGACGATCTGCGGATGCTTGCGTTTGTCCAGCATCGCCAGGCGATAGGCGGTGCCCTCCCCGGGAGTGGCCTCCAGGTTGAAGATTTCGCCGGTGTGATCCTGCAACTCTCCGATGCGGGCGCGCAGATTCGCCATCACCTTCAGGGCGAAGGCCTGACCGGCATCGGTGGTGAGATCCTGGTGGATGAAATTGAGGCAGGCCTCGTTCATTCCGATGATGCCGATGGTGGAAAAGTGGTTCTTCCAGAAATCCCCGGCGCGGCTCTTGACCTGGCGAAGGTAAAACCGACTGTAGGGGTAAAGGTTCTTTTCGGTAAAATTTTCGAGGACTTTACGTTTGACGGCGAGACTTTCCGCCGCCAGGGTGACCTGCCGGCCGAGGCGGTTGAAAAAGTCCGCTTCGCTGTCGGCCAGGTAGCCGATGCGCGGCAGGTTGATGGTCACCACGCCGATGGAACCGGTGAGGGGGTTGGCACCAAAGAGCCCGCCGCCCCGGCGGCGCAGCTCGCGGTTGTCCAGGCGCAGCCGGCAGCACATGGAGCGGGCGTCGTCGGGAGACATGTCGGAGTTGATAAAATTTGAAAAATAGGGGATGCCGTACTTGGCGGTCATTCGCCAGACCGGATCCAGGTTTGGATTGTCCCAGTCGAAATCGGCGGTGATGTTGTAAGTGGGAATGGGAAAGGTGAAGACACGGCCGTTGGCGTCGCCGGCCATCATCACCTCGGCGAAGGCCTGGTTGAACAGGTCCATCTCCGGTTGAAAATCCCCGTAGGTGGCTTCCTGGTAGCCACCGCCGATGATTACTGGCTGATCCCGCAGAATCTTCGGGGGCTGCAGGTCCATGGTGATGTTGGTGAACGGGGTCTGGAATCCCACCCGGGTGGGGATGTTGATGTTGAAGATGAATTCCTGGATCGCCTGGCGCACTTCGGTGTAGTCGAGTCCGTCGTAGCGGATGAAGGGGGCCAGCAGGGTGTCGAAGTTGGAGAAGGCCTGGGCCCCGGCCGCTTCCCCCTGGAGGGTGTAGAAAAAATTGACCACCTGCCCCAGGGCTGATCGCAAATGCCGCGGCGGTGCGCTGGCCACCTTGCCTTCCACCCCGGTGAATCCCTGGAGGAGCAGATCCTGCAGGTCCCAGCCGACGCAGTACACCGACAGCAGGCTCAGGTCGTGCAGGTGAAGGTCCCCGTCCTTGTGGGCGGTGCGAATCTCCGGGGGATAGATGCAGTTGAGCCAGTACTCGGCGGTGACATCGGAGGAGATGTAGTTGTTGAGCCCCTGCAACGAGTAACACATGTTGCTGTTTTCTTTTATTTTCCAATCCAGCTTGTCGATGTAGTGTTCCACGAGGCTGGCATTGGCGCGGCTGGTGATGCTGCGGATCTGCGCATGCTGCTCCCGGTAGAGGATGTAGGCCTTGGCCGTTTTGTAATACGGGGAATCCAGCAACACCCGTTCCACGATGTCCTGGACCTCCTCGACCTCGGGCGTCGGCCCCAGGCGCAGTTCGTGGCTCAACGTCAACACCCGCAGCGTGAGCTTGCGCGCTTCCCGTTCGGTGAACTCGCCCGTTACGGCACCGGCCTTGGCGAGGGCGGCGGTGATCTTGGTGGAATCGAACTCGACGATACGGCCGTCACGTTTTTTGATCTGCTCGAACACGGCGTTCTCCTGTGGACAAAAACCGGCCGTCGCTGAAACCCGTCATGGCTTCAATCGGTGCATCGACGACCGCATCATGGTTGGGGATGGTTTCGGACGCGGGTCCGAAAAAGCGGTATCCAGGGTAAAATCGAAGGGTTCGAATCGACGTTGACGCGAACTCATGGGTAAGGACGATTAGCACAACATGTTGTGGCTGTCAAACATTATTGTCTATATATTGATAATAACAGTCTTTTTGCGCAAGACGCAAGAATGGAAGAGCCGGTCCCTGGCGCAAAGAGACAGGTACCGAATGGTGGGCGGGCAGGAGGGGGCGGATGCGTCTGGAGGAAAGTTCGCTGTACGGTAAGGTGATTGTGCCATGGTATGATTCCGACGGAATCATCATCGCCGTGATCGTTGCCATGGTGCCGGTGTGCCTGTTCGCGGCGGTGGGCCTCGTGGTTTCCTTCGAAGCGCCTTTCCACCGGGTTGTTGTGGCATGGGTGCCGGCTGTGCTGGCGGTTGGTAGTCTGTTCGTGTTGATCGGTTCTTCGGTGCGCCTGATCAAGCGAAGGCGGTTCCGGCGGCGGCCGTCCTGAGGCTTGGAAGCCGATTCAATGGTCGGCTTCCATCGCCGGTAGCAACCGTTCGATGAAGCGATGCACAATCTTGGCGGTCAGTCCCCAAATCACCACGTCTCGGTAGGGATAGACCAGCTCACGAGAGTTTGGCATTCGGCCGCGGTAGCGACGCTCGAGATGGGTGGAGATGATGACGGCGAGGGGAATCTCCAGGACCCGCGCCACCTCGGCGGCCTCGTGGCGCACCGGCCCCTTGCCGTCCCAGATCCCCACGAAGGCTTCCACCTCCCGCATGGCAATGGTCTGAAAGCGTCCGAGGGACCCGAGCATCTCCACCTGGACCGGTGGAATGCCCAGCTCCTCCTCCAGTTCTCTCAGTGCCGTGGCCAACGCCGTTGGATCCTGATCGTCCTGATGCCCGCCGGGAAGGGCCACCTGGTTACGCCAGGGATAACCTTCGGTGTCGGTTTTCTGAATGGCCAGCAGATGAGGCTCGGTTTTCTCGAAGACCAGCAGGCTGACGCTGGCCGGCCGAAACCCCGGGGTGGGCGAAACCAACTGCTCGCGGGCAACAAGCCTTTCCAGGACCCGGAGATCAAGGGGTTTCTTCATGCCGTCCTCCGGTTGCGGCGCCGACGGGCATCAGGCGCGCTTTGTTCTGAGGCCGTATGCCTCACACGCCCCCCATCGCCCCACTGATCCAATAGAGCCGATTGGTGAGCAGCAACAAGCCGATGGCAATCAGCAGAATGCCGGCGGCCATGTTGAGGTAGCGGATCGCCGGGGCGGCCTTGCGCACGAAGACGAGCAGCAGGTTGATGAACACCGACAGGGTCAGAAAAGGGATGGCCAGTCCGGCGGCATACAGCGACAACAGCAACACTCCCTGGCCCACGGTTTCCTGGTTGCCGGCAACGATGAGAATCGAGCCCAGCAGTGGTCCGATGCACGGACTCCAGCCGGCTCCGAACGCCATGCCCACCAGAAAGGTGCCCAGCAGGTGCATCGGCTTGCGGTTCATGTGAACGCGCTTTTCAAAATCAAGCCATCCGATCCGCCAAATGCCCGTGAGATGGATGCCGAAGATCACGATCAATGCGCCGCCCAAGATCCGGATCGTGTCCCGGTAGGCAAAAGCCAGGGAGCCGAAAAGAGAAGCCGAGGCGCCCAGGAGGATGAAAACGAGGGAAAAGCCCAGCACGTAAGCCAGGGTGGCGCGCACCACCGCGCCCCGCAGGCCGGCACGTGCCTCGCCGGTGAGTTCCTCCAGGGAAAAGCCAGTGATGAAGGTAAAATAAGCCGGCACCAAGGGGAGAATACACGGCGAGAAAAAGCTCAACAAGCCGGCCACGAGGGCGGCGCCATAGGAAATGTTGTCGATGGACATGGAATTCCTCTGGGGTACTGAAGGTCAGCGCGACCCACCGTTGGCAAAGTTCTCGATGCAGATCTCACCGAGT
>JACDJC010001409.1_pt1 | contig 21402 bp, 18 predicted proteins | sample 7454191 | NCBI WGS metagenome assembly JACDJC01 (sample SAMN14253291, study PRJNA609438) | sludge metagenome | isolation source: sludge after 25d culture with pyrite and EDTA | collected 2018-12-20 | reverse complement strand
GCTCGCGCGTGCTCTTGGCATCAATGAATATGGCGTCTACGGACTACTGGTCAGCACCATCGGTTTCGTGTCTTCCGTTGCCGGCCTGCAGATGGGACTCACAGCCACGGTTTTTGTTGCGCGCTACCGCGAACATCGAAAGGCAGATGCCGGCGCGGTAATCCGCCATGTGATGCGATTTGCGCTGCTCGTCAGCGGCGTCATGGTGCTTGTTGCCATTCCATTGAGCAGCCCGATTGCAACATGGCTGCTGAAGTCGGCGGACTATCAGGTAGCAGTGGTATTGGGCTGCCTGTTCATTGCCGGCTCGTTGCTGAGTGGCGTCCAGGATGGAATCATCCAGGGGTTCGAGGATTTCCGTTCCGTCGCCCTCGCGCGTCTGGTAGGGACCGGGTTGACGCTCATCGCCATCTATCCGGCTGCGCTGTACCACGGGTTGGTGGGCGCGCTGGCGGTTCTGCTTGCCGGAATTGGGGTGAAGTACGCAATCCTGACATGGGTATCGATGCGACACCGCAGCCGGCTGGCGATTCCGCGCACAGGCGGAAACGTCCGCTTTTTCAGACTTGTGAAGGACTTTTCACTGCCGTCGATGCTGGCTTCATTGCTGCTTGGAGCGATCATGTGGTACGGAATGTATCTGTTGTCGCGCCAGGCGGCAGGGTTCGCGGCCGTGGCGGTTGTCAGCGTCGGCCTGCAATGGCGAGGGCCGATCCTGCTTGTCACCGGTGCCCTGGGGCAGGTCGCGGTACCCGCGTTCAGCCGCTACCAGGGTGCGCATAACCCAACCGGGTCGCGCCGCCTCAAGCGCAAGCTCATGTCGTTGAATGCAGTCGCGGTGCTGGGGGTTGTGGCTCTTCTGGTGGCACTTGGCCAGATCATCCTGTCTCTCTATGGAAAAGATTTTCAGAATGGATGGCTTGTGTTCTCGTTGTTGCTTGCAGCCACAGTGCCGAAGGTGCTTGCCGACGTGCACATGCAGGAGCTCGTAGGTCACGGCAGGATGTGGCGCCAGTTCTGGCTATGCCTGCCCATGCTTGTCGTTGCAGGGATCGGGTTCGAACTGCTGGTACCCGTGTGGCGCGATTCGGGTTATGCCCTCGCGATGCTGGCAAGTTCGCTGGTATTTTTCGTGACCACCGCGTTGGCTGCGGTGCTTGAGTCGACAACGACAGAGGCGACAGAATGAAAGAAAGTCCGATGAGTCGCCTCGTCGAGGATCTCGCAATTACCGTTGCCGATCTCGGAGCGCGCGGAGGTCTGGATGAAGATTTTCTGTCGATCGCGTGGGCATGTGCGGCGATCGGCTTTGAACCTGACTCGCACGAGGCCGAGCGGCTCGCCAGGAATGGCGACGCGCGTTGGCGCAAGCTGGTGGTACTTCCCTATGCCATTGGCGGCGTCGACGGGCCGGCGCTGTTGTACGTGCCCGAATCCAGAGAGGGTGCATCCCTGCTAAGGCACAATGCGTCGATGGTGGAACTTTATGGGTACGAAAACCTGCATGTGGATAAGGAAGAGATTCCGATTAGCGTCCGCACGCTCGATAAGCTGCGTCAGGCCGGCGAATTGCCGCGGATCGATTATCTGAAAATTGACATTGAAGGCGCAGAACTCGAAGTACTTCAAGCCGCTGGCGAGACGCTTGGGGACTGTGTAGCACTGAAAGTCGAATGTTCGTTCGTTCCGCAACGGCTGAATCAACCTCTGATCTGGGAAGTCGCGGCGTTTCTGCTCGGACGGGATTTTTGGGTAATGGATGCGCGGGACATCCACCGCTGGCGCCGGCGCAATCTTCCCGGCCATCCCTACCGCGTCAACTTTCGGATGCCATACTCGCGCGGACAGATTGCGCAGTGCGATCTGATATTTCTCAAGAGCCCGGAGTCGGCACGGGATTTCGATCAGGCATTGCGTTTGATCATAGCCAGCGCGGTGCTGGGCTACTACGACCATGCGGTAACGGTTCTTCGTTCGCAGCGGGATGTGGCGCGTTCGGTTCGGGAGCGCTACGGGCTTGATCTGGAGCGCGAGTTGGGAGAATGGTCCCGGCGAGCCGGGAGACGCGCGACTCGAGACGCTATCGCACAAAGTCTGCGCGACCTCATTCCGCTTTGCCGATCCGCTTTGAACCGCCTGCCGTATGCAAAACCGGCAAGGCCGTATTGATGATGTTCCCCATGCTGACGTTCCGCGCTTCCAGCCATCGCAGGCAATTCGAGTGAATTTGGGAGGAAACGCGCCGCTCGCCACGATGTCGGGTCGTCGGTCGTACCGCACTCGTTGCAAACATGTAAACGTACAGGGTATCGCCGGGGCTCGGCGCCTGATTTCCGGTGGCGGTTTCCAATGGAAAAAGGCATCTGCAAAGAATGTGTGGAATAGCAGGCTTGATTGAATCACTACCGGCAAGTGCTCACCTCTTGGGGCGGATGTTGACTCAAATTGCCCACCGGGGTCCGGATGGCGAAGGAATATGGTCGACGCAGCTCGAAAATGGTCGAGCGCTCGCGTTGGGCCATCGTCGTCTGGCGATTTTGGATCTGACAGAAGCCGCGAACCAGCCAATGCTCGATCGGAGCGGCCGTTTTGTGCTCACATACAATGGCGAAATTTACAACTATCTCGAAGTAGCCGCGGAACTTCGGACGCTGGGAGTCAGCTTCCAGTCCCACAGTGACACCGAGGTATTGCTGGAAGCCTACAGGCACTGGGGCGTGTCCTGTCTGGACAGGCTGAACGGAATGTTCGCGTTCGCGCTGTATGACAGTGTACGCGGGTTGTTGTTTTGTGCGCGCGACCGATACGGTGAAAAACCATTCCTGTTTGGCGGGGATGACTCGTTTTTCGCCTTTGCGTCCGAGTACAAGGCACTGTTGCAGCATCCAGGTCTATCGCTGGACATCGACGAAACGCGCCTGCTACGTGCGGCCTACAACCCGAGCACCGGCCTGGATGCCGAGCGTGACACCGTGTTCCGCTCGGTGCAGCAGCTACTGCCGGGCGAGGCCATGGAGGTGGACGTCCATACGCTCAAGCGCCGTATCTGGCGCTACTGGCAGATTACGCCCCCGGAAAAATACCATCAGCGACCCGGGGCGGAGGTCTTCGCCGACTTTCGCGAACTGCTGACCGATTCCGTCCGGCTGCGTCTGCGCAGCGACGTGCCCGTAGGGAGTTGTCTGTCAGGTGGGCTCGATTCCAGTGCGATTGTTTGCATCGTCCGGCGCCTACTTGGCGATGATGCGCCGTACAACACGTTCACCGGGCGTTTCCCGGGAACCCATGCAGACGAGTGGCACTACGCCCAACAGGTGGTCGATGCGGCCGGTGTCGCGAGCCACGTGGTGGAACCGACCGCAGATGGGTTTGTAGATGATCTCGCGGATTTCATGTGGTTCAACGAGTTGCCCGTAGGCGGTTCCAGCCAGTACGCGCAATGGTCAGTATTTCGCCTGGCCACGCAACATGGTGTCACCGTGTTGCTGGACGGCCAGGGTGCGGACGAGATCCTGGGTGGATACGAGCAGTATTTTGCAAAGTACGTCGCGGCGTTGCGCGCGACCGGCGACGCTGGGCGGTTGGCGCGCGAGCTACCGCAGATCCGGGCACGCTACCCGTTGGCGCTCGCGCCTCCTGCGCGTGCGCTGCGTGACCGGCTGCCCTTCCGTTTCCGGCATTGGCTGGCGAACGAGCGCGGCATGGGCACCAGCCTCCTGTACGGCTTGCAACCCGATGTCGCCCAGCAACTGCACGGGGAGAGCGCGCTGCCAGAGTTGCCCCGCTTCAACCCGCTTGCCAACGCCTTGGTGCAAGACAGCTTCGGGCGCTTTCTGACAACGTTGTTGCGCTACGGCGACCGCAATTCGATGGCGCATTCACGCGAGGTGCGCCTGCCCTTCTGTGACCACCGCATCGCCGAATTTGTCATGCGCCTTCCGCCGCATCTATTGATGGGCGAGGTGCAGACCAAGCGCTTGTTGCGTGAGTCCATGCGCGGCATCCTGCCTGAAGGCATCCGCACTCGCTGGAACAAGCAGGGCTTTCGGCCGCCGCAGGAACTGTGGTTCAAGTCGCCGCGGTTTCTGGGCATGGCGCGGGACGTTCTTGCCAGCTCTCGCTTCCGCGATAGTGCATATTGGCTGCCAGATTGGTGGACGGACGCACTCCGTCGCCTTGACGCAGGCGAACGAGCGCTCAGTAGTACGTTATGGGGGCCGCTCATCATCGAGTTATGGCGAACGCACTTCGTCGAGCCACTGGTTCGCTCACGCCAGCAATCGCATAACGAGGTCGTGTGATGCGCCTGCTTTTCGTCAATCACCTGCACCCTGATACTGGTCTGGTCGGTGCCGTGCGTATGCAACGATTCGCGGAAGAGCTCGTTGCCCAAGGACATCGCGTACTGCTGCTGTGCGCGTGCCATGCGGGAACCCCTGACACGCAGGAGTCCTTTGTGCAGCGATTTTCCACACACGACTGGGCGCGTCCCTTCCTGCTCGCCGTCCGCGACGACTCTCCCATACTGCGCCGAACAACAGCAAGAGGCACGTCACGGGTATTGCAGCGGGCCGCAACCGCTGCAGGGTTGTTGATTCACGGGGGGCCATTCTGGCGCTGGCAACACGCGGTGCGCCCATTCCGTGAATCGATTCGCGGAATGTTTTCGCCCGAACTGGCGTATGCCACGTTCGGCAATCTGGACGCCCTCGCCATCGCCCGCGACTACGCACGTAGCAGCGGGATCCCATGGGTGATGGACATCAAGGATCCGGCGTCCCACTTCATCCCGAAGCCCCTCGCCGGCTTGCTGATGCGCCGTTACACTGACGCCAGCGCAGTGACCCTTAATTCAGAATTTCAGCGGTCGCACAACGGATGCTGGGCCAACGATGCATCAACACTCATTTACAGTGGCATAGAGACTCGGATCAGCCCAGTTGCTGACTACGACCCGACACGTGTCGCTATGATCGGCTCGATCTACAGTGATAATTCTGCGGAAGTTTTGTTGCGCGGATTTGCCGCCTGGCGCCAGCACTCGCGTCCCGACGCCATGCTCTACTATTTTGGGGTCGACTCCCAGCGATTTACGGCGGCCGCCAAGCGCGCAGGCATAATGGACGGGGTGGTCCTCGAGGGTCAGGTGCCGCGTTCGGATCTGCTACACCGTTGCGCCAAAGCGACGGCGCTGCTTTACGCCGTGACTCCGCGGCACACGTTCCATCATAAGCTACTTGAACTGGCAGCATTGGGGCGGCCCATCATTACGTGTCCGGCTGAGAGTGGGGAAGCGCTCACATTGTGCAAGGAATACGACATCAACTATACGCCTGCGATGACGGTCGACAGCGTACAAGACGCACTCGCAGAAGCAATGCGGACTCCAACCGTGGATCCGCGCTTACTGGTCAATGAAATGTCTTGGCGGATGGCTGCCAGGCGGCTGCAACGCATTTTCGAGGACGTCGTCGACAATGGCGAGCCTGGGCAAGCGGATCAATGAACGAGACTGGAAAGTCACTCAAAATCGCGATTGCAACGATCGGACGTTTTCATGTGCTTGATCTGGCACGCGAGCTGGATGCGCTGGGGCACCAAGTACACTTCTACAGTTGCGTGCCCAAGCGCCGTGCTGCCAAATTTGGGTTACCGCCGCGTTGCCACATAGCGTTGTTACCGTTCCTCGCACCTTTGCTTGCCTTGTCGCACTTTTTTCGGCGGACTCGCTTTTCGTCGAGTGTAGAGCGGCTCGTATATGTCGCAGTAGACGAGTTGGTGGCGCGGCGTCTGAAGGCGTGTGACGTAGTCATAGGTATGTCCGGGATATATGTCAAAGCATTGAAAGCTGCAAGAGAGAACTACGGCGCAAAAGTTGTATTGGAACGCGGTAGCACGCATATCGACATTCAGAAGCAGATTTTGGACGAATTACAGAAACTTGATCCGACGGCAGTGAGTGTTCCCGCATCCTTAGTGCAACGCGAGCGGACGGGCTACTTACTAGCGGATCGTATCGCGATAGCGTCCCTTCATGTCGAAGCATCGTTTATTGATCAAGGAGTACCTGCGCGGAAGTTGTTTCGAAATGTATATGGTACTGACCTTACCATGTTCACGCCCAATCCAGCGGTGGAGCGTGACCCCTTTCTCCTATTGTTCGTGGGTGGATGGTCTTATCAGAAAGGGGTCGACGTGCTGTGTGCTGCAATGGCTCAGTTGTCCCGCGATGGTTTTCGCCTGTTTCACGTGGGTGGAATTGGCGACGCTCCGATTCCAAATGCAGACTGGTTCCACTCGGTCGGCACAGTGGATCAGCGCGAACTTCCCGATTGGTATCAGCGCGGACGTTGTCTGGTGCTGCCGTCACGTCAAGAGGGCCTCGCTTTGGTACAGGTTCAGGCCTTGGCGTGTGGGTGTCCCGTGGTTGGTTCAAGCATGAGTGGCGCCGCTGATCTTCAAGAGATGGTGCCAGCGGCTGGCATGGTACAGGTTGTTGCTGTCGGTGACGAAGTTGGCTTGATTGAAGCCGTAAGGCAGGTTCCACCGTATGTGTCGATGGATGCGTCGGCGCGTGATGAGTTGCGCGCCAGCCTGAGTTGGGGCGCGTACGCGAGACGCTACGAGAGCATGCTGTGCGAGATTGCACGCGAGGGTGCTGCCTGATGTGCTTTCGTGATCCTCGGCTTTTCTTGCCCTCCACGGGGGAGCGCCCCTGATGTGTGGAATCGCTGGCATCATCAGCCTTCGGATCGACGGACTGCAGCAACCCCTGCACGACATGTCCCGCGAGTACCGTCGTGGTACCGATGGTGCGGGCATGTGGAGCCAAAGTGGTGTTGCCTTCGCGGCCCACCGTTTCAGTATCACTACCGCGTTTCACCTCGACCAACCGGAAAGCAACTTCCGGAACGACAAACTCGACACCTCCCGAGGCCGCGCCGGTGCTATCCGGACTAGTGGAGTCACTTTTTGGTAATGGCAGGCTAGCCGGGCGCTGGTCACATGCGTATGTGAGTTATTCCAGGTGCCCCATCCAGTCACCGCTACCATGGGTGCTGTTCGCGGGTGTCAATCAAGACCAGGAGTCTGTATGCACAATAAATCGACCCAGCAACGGGTCATCGAAGATTACTTCCGGACAACATCCGCCGCTGCGGTTGTTGGCAGTAACGACGTTGGCGAGCGCGCACGCGATGGGTTGCGGCGGCGGCTCGGCCCTTGGCTGGATGTCGCCGGCAAGCATGTGTTGGATCTTGGATCTGGTCTGGGCGAAGCCTGTCGTATCTGCCGCGATGCTGGAGCAACGACGATCACAGGTATCAATCTCAGCCAAGGCGAAATTGATTTCGCGCGCGGGCACGTTGACGCTACATTCCTTTGTGAAGACATCGAGGACTTCCTGAAAGCCAGCCCGGCGGAAGTATTCGACCGCATTTTCGCGCTGAATATCCTGGAGCACCTGGACAAAGATAAGCTGGCCCGGGTGTTGGATGGTGCCCGACGCGTGCTGCGACCCGGGGGAAAGTTGGTAGCCATGGTGCCCAACGCAACCTCGCCGTTCGGCTGCATGACGCGTTATTGGGACATCACCCACTTCAATGCCTTCACACCGAGCAGCTTTCGCCAGTTGGCTCGTCTGTGCGGTTTCAATGAGGATGTCGAATTCCGCGAGTGCGGACCAGTTGCGCATGGCATGATCAGCGCCATCCGTTACTTGCTTTGGCAGGGGATTCGCGTCGGGATCAAGTTCCGGCTTTTGGTGGAAGTCGCCAGTACGAAAGGCGGCGTTTATACCGCAGATATGATGGTGCGTCTGACCAAGGGTGGCGAGGTATCCGAAACCAAATGATGTGCCGCCATGCCGTACAGCCGCCCGTGCATTGGCAATCGCGGTGCGCTCGTTATTTCGCTACCACTTATACGCCATCGCACGCGTCCTGGCCGGCTGCCGGTTCCCTCCTATAATCAACATTTCGCTGCCAGCATGAAAATACTTTTTATTGGCGACTCTTGGCTCGGTTCCTGCGCCCGCAGCTTGCGTGAGGCGCTTGCTCGCCGCACCGATGTTGAACTGGATGACATTAGTGAAGATGTCTGGTTTCCTAAGCCCCGCACCTTGTGGTTACGTGCGCTGAACAGAGTTACCGGATCAGCCTATCGCAAGGAATTCAATGCGCAGATCCTGAGCAGGGTGCGCGCATTGCAACCCGATCTGGTCATCGTTTACAAGGGAAACGCGGTGCACCTTGATCTCCTGGACGCCATTCGGGAGTCTGGGACGCCTACGGTCAACGTATACCCCGACTATTCCCCACACGCCTATGGCGAGACCCATCGCCGCGCGATGGGTGGATACGATATGGTAATTTCGACCAAGGCATATCACCCATCGTTGTGGCACGATTTATACGGTTACGACAATCGTTGCTTTTTCGTTCCGCAAGGCTACGATCCAGCGTTGCACCTGGTGCCGCAACCGCCAACCGAGTGCCCGTTCGACGTTGTCATGGTTGCCACCTATCGCAGTCAGTACGGCCAGCTCATGAGCGACTTCGCGCGAGCGCTAAATGACCCGCAGATCAACGTCGCTATCGGCGGGTATGGCTGGAATGCTGTTCGCTCGGAGCTACCTCAGCGCTGGCATTTCCTCGGCCCAATGCAAGGTCGGCGTTACGTTTCCGCTCTGCGGCAAGGAAAAATATGTATCGCACCGCTTAATCGCATCGTGATCATCAACGGGCAACGCCAACCGGGTGACGTGGATACCACGCGCAGCTACGAGCTCGCTGCCGCACGTTGCTTTTTCGTCCATCACCGCACCGATTACGCCCGACAGCTTTATGGTCCCGAGGAGGTACCGATGTTCGACAACGGTGCAGAGCTGGCCAGCGTTGTCCACCGCTACATAGGCGATGCCCAAGCCAGAAGCAGGATGGCCGCCGCGGCTCATGCGCGCGCAGTGCCTGCCTATTCGCTGGACGCTCGTGCAGACGACATCGTCCGAGTGCTGCGTCGCGAGTTGCCCGCCCGATGCTAGCCGAGCGCGCTAATGCACGCGATCAGCACCTCGGCGATCGCAAGGAATGCCTCGGGCTTCCCTCCGAAGTGGAGCGCCTGCAATAAGTGCGCACACTACTCAATACCGACATTTTCTGCATGCGCGTTGATAGCGCAGCACGGGAGCGCTGCCTACCCGACGGTTACTCGAAACAGGACCGCGCCCGGCAGATGCCCCCCGCGGCCCTGACGCCATGACGGCGCCGGCCACCACTAGCGTGCGGAGGCCAAAACTGGCCATACTGGTGACCCATCCGATCCAGTATTATGCGCCGGTTTATCGGGCGTTGACGCAACGCGGTGTTGTTGACCCGATCGCTATCTACCTCACGGATGCGGGCGCGACGGCACAAATGGATCCGGGATTCGGACGCGTAGTGCAGTGGGATGTACCGCTTATGGATGGCTACGAATATCGGGTGCTCAAGCCTGGCGGCACGCTGGCCTCACGTGGCTTCTGGCAACGGCACAGCCGGAAGCTGACCGCGGCGCTGCGGGATGCACGCCCGGACTGGCTGCTCGTCTACGGCTACGCCAGCCGGATGAACTGGTTCGCGGCACATTGGGCGCGTCGCAACGGCGTCAAGCTTGTCTATACGAGCGATTCCAATAGTCGCAATCCGGAGCGGATGGTACCACTCAAAAAATTTGTGGTACGTCGATTTTTCAGCTACGTCGATACGTTTCTGGCGCCGAGCGAGCGTAATGTCGAGTACTTGCTGCGGTATCGCGCGCCACGGCATAAAATCCGTCGTTTCCCCTTTGCAATTGATGTGGCGCGTTTCACGCCTCCTTCCAGTGTCGAAGTATCTCGCCGTTACGATTTCATCTGGTCGGGGAAGCTTATCGCACGAAAGCGCGCCGCTGATTTCATTAGTGCCTTGACACTCTTGGCCTCCCAGTCCACGCGCATGATCACCGCTTGCATTATCGGTGATGGCCCCTGCAGCGAAGCGCTTCAAGCGCAGGCAGCACAACTGCCGAGCCACCTCCGTCTCGATTTCCTGGGTTTCGTGAATCAAAAGCGGATGCCAGAAGTCCTGCAGGCGGCGCAAGTGTCAGTGCTGTCCAGCGAGCATGAACCCTACGGTTTGGCAGCAACAGAAGCAGCTGCGTCTGGCTTGGCGCTTGTGGTGGAAGAATCCGTCGGCTGTGTTGGCGCCACGGTGGTGGCACAACCCGATATCAATACTCTCACCTACAGAGTCGGCGATGTGCAGGCGCTTGCTGCCGCCATGGGTCGCTTGCTGGGCGACACAGCGCTTCTCCGCCGCATGCAGGAAGCGAGTCTGACGATTGCCCAAGAGCATGATGTGGCTTGCGCAGCGCAAGTCATTGAACAGATAGTGGGTGAATGGAGAAACGTATGATCGAATGGCTCGCCACCTTGCTCGGTCGTCATCTGCGCGTGCGTGGCATCGACCGCGTCTTGCGGTGGCTCTATCCATGCCGCCAGGACAGCAGGCGTTTCATCAATGACGTTCGGCAACGTGCGGACGGGCTGCAAATGGCATTGGACACGCGGACCTTGATCGACTGGGAGCTGCTTCCATGGTGAGCACGAACCACATGTCGGTGCATTGCTCGCAAAGCTGTTGGGAGCGGGCGGCGTGGCCGTCGACGTTGGCGCGAACGTTGGTGCGCACACAATCACGATGGCACGCCTCGTCGGCCGGTCAGGAATCGTGTTGGCGTTCGAGCCAAACCTGTCATCGCTGTGCGACTTCGAAAGAACATCGACTTGAACAGCCTTGGCCAGGTTTCGATTTTCGATTGTGCGTTGGGTGCAGCGCCTACGCGCATGAATCTCAGGGTGCCTGCTGTGGGAAGCGATGAAGCCGCCAATCCCGGCATGGCGAGCTTGGTCGCACTGGACACCCCACACGATCTGGTGGAGGTCCAAGTACGCACGTTTGACCAAGTCGCTGCCCCACTGGAGCTGCAGCGAATCGACGTCGTGAAGATTGATGTCCAAGGTTACGAATGCCATACGCTGGAAGGGATGACCGCTTCGATCACGGGTTATCGACCTGTCGTCATTTTCGAATATGAGGACTGGGCGTTGCAACAAGCTGGCAGCACCATTGCTGATTTCGTCAAATTTTCTCATGATGCTCAGTATCGATTGTTTGAACTTGCTCGCAGCGGGCGCTGCCGACCGCTTGATATTGAGTATGCGCAGACGATGACGCACGCTGAAATCGTGGCGGTTCACGCGCAGGATCCGCGATTGTCGCTGTTGCTTCACGCCGTAAGGTCATAACGTGCGCGGACTGACCATCAAGAAATCGGCGGTTATGGAATCCGCGATTCCATTGGTTTTTTATCTCGTGGGCTGCGTCGCCGCGGTGTTGATATTTCCGTTAGGACACGTGTGGATGCCTCTGCTGTTTTCTGTCGGTGCGCTCGCCCTCTTGCTTGCTTGGCGCCGGATCCAGTGGTCCGATGGTTGGCAGCGATACTTGAGTTTCGGTGCCGCTTTGTTATCCATAGGTATTTTGAGTCGCGCATTTGCTATTGCCGATTACTTTCTTGTCGGCATGCAGTACGACGAGTGGCCCTTTTCAACGCACTCACCGGAAGCCGCTCTTTTCAAGGGTGAATTCATAGCCGTGGTGGGGCTGCTTCTTACGGTATTTTCATGGCGGCTATGCGGCGGGTTGCGAGTGTCGCCTGCCGTGGTATTGCAACGCTCGCCGCACATCCATCGCGTGATGATCGTGATCTATCTGGGGTCGCTTGTCGGCATGCTTGTGGTAGTGTTGCTTGGCAAAACAGCGGGAGCGCTCGGACAATTGTTGCCCACAATTTTGGCACTGGGACTTGTTGTCAGCTTTCTCTTGCCCTTTGGTGGACTGCAGGCAAGGGCACCGCGTCTGATTGCGGTTGCCTTGATGAGCCTTCCGTTCGTGATCTTGGCATCGGGATCCGGGATGAAAGAGAATATTATTCTTTCTATGCTTCCTACAGTGGCTATGGCTTGGGTTTGTATCAACCACCCATTAGTGCGAAGTGGAATGGTTGTCATCGGGCTGATTTTGCTTGCCATTATTTCGTCCTACGTCGGCTTTTATCGCCAAGAGGTGTGGGGGCGCATATCCCAAGGCCTGTCACCCAGCGAAACGATAACCCAGGATTTCATACGAAAAATTGAGGTTGTCGGTATTGCAGAAACAACGGGTGACGGGCTGCGGGATTTCGTGGCGCGTCTCGATGCGAGTTATCGCCAAGGTTGGGCGGTTGCAATCGCCGACGAACAAGAGTTGCAGCCAGGACTTGTGTTCGAACCGCTGACGTATGTATTCGTACCGAGGATACTGTGGCCCAGCAAACCAAGCGCGCTACAGGGCGCAGAGTACACCAGCCTCGTGACTGGCCAGCGTTTCGTTGAGGGCGGCAGCTCCACGGCGGTGGGCTTCTATACTGGGTTATACCTTGGCTATGGCTGGTTGGCATTTGTCATCGGCGCGCTGTTTGCCGGCGCACTCTTGGCCGGTATGACGCGTATTGCCAAACGGCTTGGGGGGGCGCTGGCTGCCGGACTGTACATATTCTCGATGTTGCCTTTCATGCTGCGCATGAGCGAAAGCTGGCCAATCGATGTGTTTGCCAAACCCATTATCGGACTCGTGTATGTGCTGGTGATCGTTGCATTTGCGCGCGTAGGCTCACAGGTCGCCTTTGGAGTACGCACAACGTGAGTACCGGCAGCATGCAATGCTCGGCAGTTGCCACGCGCGCTGCCTTCCCGGCGGTTGATGTTTTTCAGCACCTGCGCGGTCGGAAGCTTTCTCGTTCGCCGCATGCGGGCTGGCACTTGAATCCTCCGCCGAACGGTGCACCAACATGATTGCTCGGCCTGCGACATTGCATTATGTGCAGAATGGCAAGTTTCGTTCGCCGACGAACGTGCCGGGCGCAGCGTGCAATCCGTGCAACGTGGTTCAGTTTCAGCGCCGACCGCACCGCGGCGCGTTCAGCGTCGAACGCCTGTTCGAGGATGTCCGTTCCGCGCTGCCAGACGATATTGTGGTGACGCTGTTGGTAAATAGATTTCTCAGCCGCGGAGTATTGGGGCGCGTGTACGACACCTTACGCGCACGCTGGTTTTGCGGCGACGTAAATCATGTTCTCGGCGACGTTCATTACCTGATGCTTCTGCTGCCTCGCAAGCGCACCGTGCTGACCGTACTCGATTGCGTCTCATTGCGACGCTTGCACGGTTTCAGACGTTGGCTGTTCTGGGTGATCTGGTACCGGCTTCCGCTGCAGCGTGCCGCGTGCCTCACCGTGATTTCAGAGTTCACACGAAAGTCAATTCTGGAGCTTGGCTGCTGTCCGGCGGAACGCATTCATGTCATCCCACCTCCCATATCCTCCGAATTCTTGCCATCACCCATGCAGCCACGGTTGGGACGATTCCGGGTATTGCAGATCGGCACGACGCTCAACAAGAACGTCGCGCGGGTGACTGAGGCGCTTTCAGGCCTTCCTGTAGTGTTCGTAGTGGTCGGCGTCCTTAGCAACGCCGACAGATCCAAGTTAGCCGAAGTGGGTATCGACTATGAAAACCATGTTGGCTTAAGTCGTTCACAAGTTGTCGATCAGTACCGGCGGGCGGATGTGGTGATTTTTGCCAGTACCTATGAGGGCTTCGGCATGCCGATTGTCGAGGCACAGGCGATTGGGCGTCCCGTCGTAACCAGCAACGTGGAACCAATGCCAGAGGCAGCCGGCGGTGCGGCTTGCCTGGTTGATCCTTTCAATGTATTGGATATCCGTCGCGGCATTCAAGCTGTTCTTGCCGATCCGGAATACGCGAAATCCCTTGTGTCCAAAGGTTTCGAGAACGTTAAGCGATTCGAGCCGGTGCGTATTGCGGCACAGTACGCAGCAATCTATCGCGACATCCAGTGCGGCCGGCGCCCAGGGAAGAGCTGAACATGTGCGGATTGGCGGTCGCGTTGTCCTTTGATCGCCCGAGCTTGGGAAAGGAGCTCGGTGGCGTGGTGGCCCGCATGTGTGCGCGGGTGCAGCGGCGTGGGCCCGAAGCGCAAGGTGTGTGGAGCGACACGACAAATGCTGCCTGTCTTGGCCACCGTCGTCTCGCGATTCTCGATCTCGATTCCCGCGCGGCGCAGCCGATGCACTCGGCGTGCGGACGTTATGTGATCGTTTTCAATGGCGAGATCTACAATTTTCGCGATTTGCGCAAATCACTCGAATCTGACGGCATGGTGTTCCGTACGGAGAGCGACACAGAGGTGCTGCTTGCGCTGTTCGTACGCGAACGCGAACACATGCTGCCCAAACTGCGCGGCATGTTTGCGTTTGTCATCTGGGATACGGTGACCAAATGCGCGTTTGCCGCGCGCGATCCTTACGGTATCAAACCGCTATATCTCGCGCGCATTAGTGATGGCTGGTTGTTCGCGTCACAGGTCAAGGCGTTGCTCGCGACGGGTCTGGTTTCCGATGTGCCTGATCCGGTGGGCCAAGCTGGATTCTGGTTGCTTGGCAGCGTGCCGGAACCAAGCACGTGGTATCGCGACATCAGTGCCCTGCCGGCTGGCAGTTGGTGTCGCATCGGGGGCGATCGGCAACTCGATGGTCCGCACACCTGGTTCGATATTGGCGGTTGCTGGCGCGACGCGCCCACATGCGACATGACTGCGGAAGAAGCCGGCGATTGCGTGCGTACAGCCGTGCTTGAATCGGTACGCCATCATCTTGTCGCTGACGTACCGGTTGGCGTGTTTCTGTCCGGTGGCATCGATTCGGGTAGCTTGGCTGGCTTGATGAAAGACGCCGGCGCTACGAACATTCAGGGCGTCACGATCGCCTTCAGTGAGTTTGCCGGTAGCCATCAGGACGAGTCACCGGTCGCTGCGCGGATTGCTCGTCAGTACGGGATTGAACATCACGTGCGCCATATCACGCGTGCCGAGTTCGAGACCGATCTACCGCGCATCCTGGATGCGATGGATCAGCCGACCATCGATGGCATCAACACCTGGTATGCGAGCAAGGCGGTCGCCGAACTCGGCCTGAAGGTCGTGATCTCCGGTGTAGGCGGCGACGAATTATTTTACGGCTATTCGGGCTTTCGGCAGATACCGGCGCTGGTTTCGCGCTGGCAACGACTGGCAAGAGTGCCGGGTTTCGGGGCTGTTGCGGATCTGTTCGCAGGCATGCAGGCGCGACGTTCAGGAAATCCACGGTGGCGCTGGTTTACGCGCGAAGCTTATACGTTGTATGGCGCGTACTGGTTGCGCCGTGGCCTGTTCAGCCCGGACCAACTGCCCGAACTCATGGGCGTTGCGTCCGCGCGCGACTGGATGGCGAACAACGACCCGGCAAGCCTTGTGGAAGCGATCGCGGGCGCGTTGCCGCAGGACGCCTTGGCCGCAGTCGGACAACTGGAATCCAAAGCCTATCTGCGCAACCAGTTGCTGCGCGACAGCGATTGGGCAAGCATGGACCATAGTGTGGAACTGCGCACGCCGCTGGTGGATGCATGGTTGCTGCGTGATCTCGAACCGATGCTGCGAAGCTTTGGCCGGTTGAACGGAAAAGCATTGCTTGCGCACGCGCCAACGTCGCCCCTGCCAGATGAAATTGTCATCCGTCGGAAAACAGGCTTCGGAATTCCAGTGGAACGTTGGCTCCGCGAAGCAGCGAACGGTGCGCAGATGGAGGGCGGAAGTCGTGGTTGGGCGAGGTGCGTGGCGCAGGCTTACGTCAAAAACGGCACATGAGGTGCATCGTAGCGCCGAAGAATGAGGCTGGAAGCGCCGCGCTTACGCGGTCTGATGCCGTGATGGCAACTGCGAGATACCGGCCCAAGCTCCCCTGCCGAGAGGAAGCTACCCGAATTGTTGGCTGCATGATCGCTAAAGGAAATGCTGCAATGAACCACCCACACTTCGAGCTTCCCCAAGGCGAATCACTCGGAATGGGGGGCGGAGCGGCGAGCACAAAACGCACCGTATTGGCTTTCAACAGGCATTTTCTGCCGGGATTCCGCGCGGGTGGCCCAATTCGTACCCTGGTAAATATGAGTGAGCAATTGGCAGATGACTTTGTTTTTCGGATAGTGACGCAGGACAGGGACGCAGGAGACAACGCCGCGTATGCGGATATTGATTCCGAGTCATGGAACGAGGTGCGTCAGACGCAGGTCCGCTATTTGCCCCCCCGGGTGGTGACGTTGCGCGTACTGCTTGCGCTGATCCAGGAAGTGGCGCCGGATACCATCTACCTCAATAGTTTCTTTGATCCGATGTTCACGCGCCGCATCCTCTTGCTGAAGTGGCTGGGACGACTGGCAGGTGTGCCTGTGGTACTCGCGCCGCGGGGAGAGTTTTCGCCAGGCGCGCTTGGGATAAAGAAGATGAGAAAGCAGGCGTACCTTTCCTTGACTCGCATGATCGGGTTCTATCGAAACCTGGTTTGGCATGCCTCCAGCGAGTATGAAAAAGCAGACGTCCTTCGCTCACTTCCATTTGTCCCAGAAAGTGCGATCAAGATTGCCATGAATATCGCGCCGTTGGTTCGCGCGATGGAAAATCCAACGCGAATTCGTCAGCAATGCGATTCGCTACGAGTTTGTTTTTTGTCTCGGATTTCGCCGAAGAAGAATCTCGACTATGCGCTTTCATGCCTTCGCAACGTCAAGGCAGAAGTGACTTTCACGATCTTTGGTCCGCGCGAGGATGTGAGGTATTGGGCATTATGCGAAGAAATCATCGCATCGTTGCCGAACAACGTGACTGTCACCTACGAAGGTGAAATCGCGCATCATCAAGTGGGGGAAGTCCTTGCTCAGCACGATCTTTTTTTCCTGCCGACGCGTGGCGAGAATTACGGACACGTGATCCACGAAGCACTTGCTGCGGGACTGCCTGTGTTGATTAGTGACACAACTCCGTGGGGCGGTGTGGTCGCGCGCGGAGTGGGTTGGGAGCTGTCCCTGGACCAGACGACAGCGTATGCACGAATCATTGATGAAGTTGCCGCTTGGACACCCGTAGAGTTCGAGGCGGTGAAGCGCAAGGCGGCTGTTTTCGCGACAGAATGCGCCGAAGACGCCGATGTGTTGATGGCAAATAAGCAACTATTCATTGACGCCACGGCCTGACAGTACGGCGGGGGATCAGATGTGCGGTATTGCTGGTAGCTGGTTCCCCAACGCCAACGCGAGGGCGGTCGACCGCGTGCTCCAATCGCTGGCGCATCGTGGCCCCGACGATCAGGGGACTTTGCATGATGCCGATTCCGGTGTGATCCTCGTGCACACGCGGCTCGCCATCATTGACCTGTCGCCGACTGGTCATCAGCCGACGCTTTCGCAGGACGCGAAGGTTGTCTTGGTGTTCAACGGCGAAATATACAACTACGTCGAATTGCGCGACGAGCTGAAGCGCGACGGTGTGCATTTTCGCGGTCACTCGGACACTGAAGTGTTGCTGGAACTTTATCTCCGCGATGGCGTCGATGCCTTGTCGCAGCTCAACGGGATTTTTGCGTTGGCGATTTATGACCAACGCAGTGCGGAGCTATTTCTGGCGCGTGATGCGCTGGGTGTGAAGCCGCTTTATATCAGCGAAAGCCCACGTGGCGTGGCGTTTGCCAGCGAAATAAAAGCACTCTTGCCGCTGATGGACGACCTGCCCGGGACTTTGGTGGAAGGCGGGCGGCATGGGATGACGGGGGATGATGGCGGTCGCCTGCACGCAGGCTCCTACCGGGGTGTGGCCGATCTTCATGCCTTGGACGCTGTCGCGTTGCACCGTTACCTGACCTATCTGTGGTGCCCTGGTGCCGGAACGCCATTTGACAGCGTTCGCAAGCTGGGTCCGGGCGAAGCCATGATCATCAAGCAGGGCATGGTGGTGCGACGCTGGCGGTGGTATGAGTTGCCGGCGCGACGCGGTGTCGCCGCCGACATGAGCGAAGCCGATGCGATTGTTGCCGTTCGTGACGGATTACGTACTGCGGTCCAGCGCCAGTTGGTGGCCGATGTGCCGGTGGGCGCGTTCCTGTCGGGTGGACTTGATTCGAGCGCGATCGTGGCGTTTGCGCGCGAGCAGGTTCCGGATCTGCGCTGCTTCACGATCGAGCCCAGCGGCGGTGGCGATGCAGGTGACGCGGAGGATCTGCCTTATGCGCGTCGCGTCGCAAAACATCTGGGGGTGTCACTCGACGTAGTGCAGATCGACGCCGCGCGCATGGCTGGCGATCTGGAACGCATGGTCTGGCAGCTCGACGAACCCTTGGCCGACCCGTCACCGCTCAACGTCCTGTACATCTCACAACTGGCGCGCGATAACGGCATCAAGGTGTTGCTTTCCGGCGCCGGCGGCGATGACCTGTTTACCGGCTACCGTCGCCATCTCGCACTTCGCCACGAGTCCCTGTGGACATGGCTGCCGCAATCGGCGCGGCGCGGATTGAGCACAATGGCAGGCAGCCTGGATCAGCGCACCGCGTTCAGCCGGCGGTTGCGACGCTTGTTTGGCAACGCCGGCGAATCCGGCGATGCCCGACTGACCGGATACTTTGCGTGGGCACAGCGTGATGATCTGCTGTCACTGTACAGCCCTGACATGAAGGCGGCAGTCGCAAACGTCCGCGCCGATCAACCGATGCTGGACTTTCTTGCAGGTGTCCCGTCAAGTGTCCGTCGAATGGAGCGCATGCTGGCTTTGGAGCAACGCTTTTTTCTCGCCGACAACAACCTCAACTACACGGACAAGATGTCGATGGCGGTTGGTGTCGAGGTACGCGTGCCATTCCTCGACCTTGATCTGGTCGAACTTGCGGCGCGCATTCCGGACCGGTTCAAGCAAAGGGGCCGCATCGGCAAATGGGTATTGAAGAAGGCGATGGAACCGTACCTGCCGCAGGATGTGATCCATCGCCCCAAGACCGGGTTCGGCGCGCCGCTGCGACGTTGGATGCGGCATGAGTTGCGCGAGCTGCTGGGCGACCTGTTGTCGGAACAGAGTTTGCGTAACCGTGGTCTCTTCGATCCGACGCAGGTGCAGCGCTTGATCGCCGACAATGACACGGGACGCAAGGATGCCGCATACACTTTGTTGTCACTGCTGTGTATCGAGATCTGGTGTCGACGGTTCGTCGATGCGTCGTCCATTTGACATCCGAAGGAGCAATAGAACCGTGTCATTGGTTGGAACCCTGAAGTTCATCATTGGTCACCCTCTCAACCGGGATCGGCAGATCACGTCCGTCATTCGCTTTGCCAAATGGCAACTTGGTAGCAGGCTGGTGCCCGGCGCGGTGATCTTCGACTGGATCAATGGTGCGAAATTCATGGTACGGCGAGGCGAAACTGGTCTCACCGGGAATATCTACACGGGCTTGCACGAATTTCCGGATATGGGATTCCTTCTGCACATGCTTCGACCCGAGGATTTGTTCGTGGACGTTGGCGCAAACGCCGGGTCCTACACGATCCTCGCCTGTGGGGCGATTGGCGCGAGAGGTTTGGCGTTCGAGCCAGTGCCATCCACCTATGCGCGGTTGGTGGAAAACATCCGTCTCAACCACCTGGAGGAGCGGGTGGTGGCCGATAGCCGGGGCGTGGGTGCAGAACGTGGGACGGTCGCGTTCACGAGCGATGGGGACTCCGTGAACCATGCGCTTGCGGCGAACGAGTCCAGTGCGAACGCAGTCAACGTAGAGCTGACCACTCTCGACGATGCGTTGCGCGATGAGTCACCGGTGTTGATGAAAATTGATGTTGAAGGCTACGAAACACCCGCGCTGGAAGGCGCACAGGAAACCTTGGCCAACGCGTCGCTACGTGCGGTGATCATGGAGTTGAACGGGAGCGGCGAAAGGTACGGGTACGACGAATCGCACATCCTGGAAATGGTGCTCGACCACGGTTTCAAGACGTATGCATACGATCCGTTGCAGCGAACGCTTGCCGATCTCGACGGCAAGAACGTTGAGTCGGGCAACACATTGTTCATTCGGAACAAGGCGTGGGTGAAGGAAAGGGTGATGACCGCGCCGGAGGTTTGCGTCAACGGACGGCGGTTTTGAGGGCGATTCGAAGGTGGAACGGGGAGTCGACGTGCGACCGCGCCTGGATCACCGCGACCCGATATGTCCCTTGGAAGCAGCTGACCGGTGTTTGTCAACATAGTTGCCCGCTTTTTCATGCCGCGAGCGGCGGGTTTGCCATCGCACCCCACACCTCGTCGTCCCGGCGCAGGCCGGGACCCAGCGCCTCTGACCCAAGCCATGTCAACGCCACGCAACCCCCAGGGAATGCAATGAGAAACTACGGATCACGCAAGCGCGTGCTGGTCACCGGTGGCGCAGGCTTCCTCGGCTCGCACCTGATCGACCGCCTGCTCGATCGCGGCGACGAGGTCGTCTGCGTGGACAACCTCTTCACCGGCACCAAGCGCAATATCGACCACCTGCACGACAACCCGCGCTTCGAGTTCATCCGCCACGACGTGACCTTTCCCCTCTACATCGAGGTGGACGAAATCTACAACCTGGCCTGCCCGGCATCGCCCATCCACTACCAGCATGACCCCGTGCAGACCACCAAGACCTCCGTGCATGGCGCCATCAACATGCTGGGCCTGGCCAAACGCCTGCGCTGCCGCATCTTCCAGGCGTCCACCAGCGAGGTGTATGGCGACCCGTCCGTGCACCCGCAGACGGAAGCCTACTGGGGCAACGTCAACCCCATCGGTCCGCGATCCTGCTACGACGAGGGCAAACGCTGCGCGGAAACGCTGTTCTTCGACTACTACCGCCAGCACGCGCTCGACATCAAGGTGGCGCGCATCTTCAACACCTACGGCCCGCGCATGCACCCAAATGACGGGCGCGTGGTATCCAACTTCATCGTCCAGGCGCTGCAGGGCAAGCCCATCACCCTCTACGGCGAAGGCCAGCAGACCCGCTCGTTCTGCTACGTGGACGACCTGATCGACGGCTTCCTGCGCCTGATGGACACCGAAGCCGGCTTCACCGGCCCGGTGAACCTCGGCAACCCCGGCGAGTTCACCATCCGCCAGCTCGCGGAAATGGTCATCGACATGACCGGCTCATCTTCGAAACTGGCCTTCGAGCCACTGCCTCCGGATGATCCCATGCAACGCCAGCCGGACATCACGCTGGCACAAGACAAGCTGAACTGGCAGCCCAAAATCCCCGTGCAGGAAGGACTGAAACCCACCATTGCCTACTTCGACGCGCTGCTTGCGGAGTCGGCATGACGGGCAAGAAGCCTTTTCGTATCGCCACGGCCAACTTTCGCTCGATCCAGCATTTCGCGCGCATGTACGCCTG
>JACDJC010001408.1_pt1 | contig 21422 bp, 17 predicted proteins | sample 7454191 | NCBI WGS metagenome assembly JACDJC01 (sample SAMN14253291, study PRJNA609438) | sludge metagenome | isolation source: sludge after 25d culture with pyrite and EDTA | collected 2018-12-20 | reverse complement strand
CGCATCCTCGCCACCCTCCTCACGCCCGACGCCGGCGAGGCCACCATCGCGGGCCACGACCTGAAGCGTGAGGGGGAAGCCATCCGCAGCACCATCGGCGTCGTCAACGGCGGCATGGGCCTCTACGACCGCCTCACCGGCCGCGAGATCCTCCACTACTTCGGTGGCCTTTACGGCATGAAGCGCGCCGACATCGACCGCCGCATCGAGGAACTGGACGAGCTCCTGCAACTGGGCGACACGCTGAGCCGGCGGGCCGGCGGCTACTCGACGGGCATGAAGCAGAAGATCGTGGTGGCCCGCGCCGTGCTGCACGACCCGACCATCATCTTCTTCGACGAGGCCACCAGCGGCCTGGACGTCGTTGCCCGCCGCGCGGTCATCGATTTCGTGAAGGCATACCCGAGCGCCGGCCGCGCCGTCATCTACTCCACTCACGTCATGGGCGAGGTGGAGGAGCTCTGCGACCGCGCCTGCATCATCTACCAGGGCCGCAAGATTGCCGAGGGCACCGTGAAGGAGCTGGCGGCGGCGGGCGAGGGCAAGGGTCTCGAGGACGCGTTCTTCCAGCTCATCAAGCGCTTCGACCTGTCGACGGGGGCGGCGGCGTGAGGCCGGGGATCATCTCCCGCCTGGCGCGCAAGGAGATCGTCTCCACGCTGCGCGACACGCGCGCCATCGTGTCGAACCTGCTCATCCCCCTGCTCCTCGTTCCGCTGATGATGCTGGGCCTGCCACTCTTGCTGGGCGGCCTCTTCGAGCGCGAGCAGGTGACCGTCACCGAGGTGGGCGTGGTCGGCCTGGAGAACGCGCCCGCCAAGCTGCTCGAGGCGTTCAAGGCAGGCAACCTCGGGCTAAAGCCGGTCGACGACGCCACCCAGGCCGTGCAAGACGGCACCGTCACGGTTGCCGTAGTCGTGCCGGACGACATCGAGCGGCTCATCACGTCGGGCGGCAGCGCGCAGCTGGAACTCGTGTCCAAGGTCGGCAACATGAAGAGCGAGCTCAACGCCTCCAAGGTGCAGCAGGCGGTCAGCGCCTACCAGTCGGAGATCGTGGCGGCGCGACTGCAGTCGGCCGGCCTCGACACGGCCGTCTTGCATCCGGTGACGGTGAAGACCGTCGATGCCAGCAGCAAGGCCGAGCGCAGCAGCGGCCAGCTCTCGTGGCTCATCCCGTTCTTCATCGCCATCTGGACGCTCACGGGCGGGCAGATGACCGCCATCGACGCCACGGCGGGCGAGAAGGAGCGGGGCACCCTCGAGGTCCTGCTCGTCGCGCCCGTGCGCCGCTCGGAGGTGGTGGCCGGCAAGTTCGTCGCCACCATGCTCTTCGGCCTCAGCGCGGCGACCATGGCGATCGTCGGCTTCTTGGTGGGCAGCCTCGTCATGCAGAGGGTGTTCGTGCCCCGCCTGGGTGACCAGGCCGACTCGATCGTGAGCGTCATGGGGGGCAGCATCGCCGTCGGGCCCCTCGCGATCGTCCAGCTCCTCGTCAGCGCGGTGCTCCTGGCCGCCTTCGTGTCGGCGCTCCTGCTCGGCGTGGCGATGTTCGCCCGCTCGTTCAAGGAGGCGCAGAGCTACGTGGCGCCGCTCTCGTTCCTCTTCATCCTGCCTGCGGTCGGGCTGCAGTTCAAGGACCTCATCGGCGTGTCCGACTCCGTCTACTACGTGCCAGTACTCAACACCTTGCTGCTAATGGACAACGTCGTGCGGGGCACCGCCGTCGGCAGCGAGATGCTCGTCACGTGGGCGGTCATGCTCGTGGCCGTCCTCATCTTGTTACGGTTCGCGCTCAGGAACTTCCAGCGCGAATCGGTGATCTTCAGGAGTTGAGGTCGTCGGTGACCGACTGGCGGTAGGGCGTGTCGGCGCCGCCGCTGCCCGGCAGGCGGCCGTAGAGCACCGCCAGCTCGCGGAGCTGCGGCGCCACCCAGTAGGGCACGTCCGCCCAGTCGAACCGCCAGCTCCAGTTGCCCGAGGCGCTCCCCGGGGTGTTCATGCGCGCCTCGCTCCCCAGTCCCAGCACGTCCTGCAGGGGAGCCACTGCCGTTTCCGCCACGGAGGCCTGTGCCAGCCGCACCAGTTCCCAGGCCACGTTGGCGTCGTCCCTGGCCAGGTAGCGGCGCAGCATGTCGCGCTCGGCCTCGGAGGCCGTCTCGAACCAACCCACCGTCGTGTCGTTGTCGTGCGTTCCCGTGTAGACCACGCAGTCGCGGTCGTAGTTGTGGGGTAGGTAGGGGTCGTCGGCGTCGCCGGCGAAGGCGAACTGCAGCACCTTCATGCCGGGCAGGCCGTTGCCCAGGCGCAGCTCGTCGACGTCCGGCGTGATCACCCCGAGGTCCTCAGCCACGAGGGGCAGCCGGCCCAGGGCCGCTGCCAGCGCGTCGAACAGCGCCTGCCCGGGACCCGGGCGCCAGCGGCCGTGCTCCGCCGTCGGCTCCGAGGCCGGGATCTCCCAGTAGGCTGCGAATCCCCGGAAGTGGTCGATGCGCACCGTATCGACCAGCTCGAGGGTCGACCTCACGCGCGCCACCCACCAGGCGTAGCCGTCTTGCGCCATGGCCTCCCAGCGGTAGAGGGGGTTGCCCCAGCGCTGGCCCGTCGCCGAGAAGTAGTCGGGAGGCACGCCAGCGACCACGGTCGGGCGGCCGTCGGCGCCCAGGTAGTACTGCTCGGGGTGAGCCCAGGCGTCGGCCGAGTCGAGCGCGACGAAGATCGGGATGTCGCCCAGCACGGCCACGTCCCGCTCGTTGGCGTACGCCCGCAGGCGCAGCCACTGCGAGTAGAACCAGTACTGCCATAGCTCGTGCTTGGCCATGGCGGGGGCCAGTTCGGACCCCGCGCGCGCCAGCGCGCCGGGGTCACGGTCGCGCAGTTCGTCGGGCCAGTCCGTCCAGGCGCGGCCGCCGTGGCGCTCCTTGAGCGCCATGAAGAGCGTGTAGTCGGCAAGCCAGCCGGCGTGCCTGGTCGCGAAAGCGGCCACCGCCCCGCGCTCCTCCTGCGTGGCCTTGGCCTCGAAGCGCTCGGCCGCCAGCGCCAGGAGCTGAAGCTTCTTGGGGATGAGCCCCCCGAACTCGACCGCTTCGCGCGGCAGGGCTCTAAGTGGCGCGAGCTCGTCCGCCGTCAGCAGGCCCTCGCCCTCCAGCTCGGCGAGGTCTATCAGGTAGTGGTTGCCCGCGAAGGCGCTGAAGCACTGGTAGGGGCTATCGCCGTAGCCCGTAGGGCCCAGCGGCATGACTTGCCAGATGCGCTGTCCGGCCGACTCGAGGAAGTCGACCCACGCGTACGCTTCGCGCCCCAGCTCGCCGATCCCGTGGGGTCCGGGCAAGGACGTGGGGTGCAAGATGACCCCCGCGCGCCGCGCGCCTAAGCTCATTCGTTCCACGCCTTGCCGAGGCCCTTGGGCGCGACCGAGCGGCCCACGAAGCCCGCCAGCACGAGCATGGTGAGGATGTACGGCAGGCTCTGGACGACTGTGGGCGGCAGCAGCTTGCCGCCGCCTAACAGGACCTCGGTTGCCTGGAAGGCGCCGAAGAGCAGCGTGGCCCCCAACACTCCGAGCGGGTGCCACTTGCCGAAGATGAGGGCCGCCAGTGCGATGAAGCCGCGGCCCCCGGACATCTCGCTGATGAACTGGTTGAGGTTGCCTATCGACAGGTAGGCGCCTCCCAACCCCGCCAGGACGCCCGAGAGCATGACGCCGGTGTAGCGCATGCGGGTGACGCTGATGCCTAAGGAGTCGGCGGCCTCGGGATGCTCGCCAACGGAGCGCAGGCGCAGGCCGAAGGGCGTCCGGAACACCACGAACCACACGACGGGCACGAGCAGGAACGCGACGTAGACCAGCACGCTGAACTTGAGGCTGGGGACGCCGAACAGCATGAACTCGGGCAGGCGGTTGCGAACGGTATCGGAGGTGGCCGTGTTGTGGTACAGGCCCATCAGGACGACGGCGGGGATGCCGAGGCCCATGAGGTTGATGGCCGTGCCGGAGATGATCTGGTCGGCCTTGTACTTGATGGAGACCAGCGCGTGGATGCCGGCGACCATGGCGCCCAACCCCATGGCAGCCAGCAGGCCGAGCCACGGGGCGAACCATACGCGGGCGTTGGCGTTCGCGGCCAGGTAGGGCGCCTCCACGAGCTGCGTGACGATGGCGGCGGCCATGGCGCCGAAGAGGATGATGCCTTCCAGTGCGATGTTCACGATGCCGGACCGCTCGCTCATGAGGCCGCCGAGGGCGGCCAACAGCAGCGGCGTCGTCGCGCGGAGCATCGACGAGGCGAGGGCCAGCAGTAGGACGACGTCCACGTCAGACCTCCTCGGCGTGCGGGGGAGCTTCGGCGACCGGGCCCTCGCGTCGCTCCCGCCAGTTGAGTGGGTCGAGCAGCCGCGCCGGCAGGAAGCCTCGGGCGGCGATGAACAGCACGACCAGCGCGAGGATCATGCTGACGACGTCACGGGTGAGCTTCGGGAACGTGATGTTCAGTACGGAGCCGCCGTACTTCAGGACGCCGAACAGGAAGGCCGACGCCACGATGCCGACCGGCTGGTTGAAGCCCAACAGGGCGACGGCGATGCCGTCGAAACCGTCGGTGGTGGGGATCGACTGGCGCAGTGAGTAGTCTTCCAGCCCGCCCCCCAAGACGTAGTGCGTGGCGGTGAGGCCGGCGAGCGCCCCGCTGATGGACATGGCCAGGATCGTGTTCCTGGCGATGCGCGCGCCGCCATACTGCGCGGCGCGGGGCGCGAACCCGACCGCCCTCAACTCGTAGCCCCAGCGGGTCTTGAAGAGGAAGACGTGCACGAACACCGCCATGAGTATGGCGAGCAGGAACGACAGGTTGAGTTTGGTCGGCGGGATGGCCGTCGCCAGCCCCGCCAGCCCCAGCAGGGCGCCGAGCCCGTAGGCCAGTCCGCCCACCACCAGCGCGCCGACTATGCGAGCGGGCCAGCGGCGGAAGCGCCGGAAGCGCGGCAACAGGAACAGGGCGAGAAGGGCCGCGAGCGGGGCCAGAACCGCAGCGTAATCGACCTTGACCACGTTGACGCCGCCGCCCTCGATGCCCAACACGGCGGGGAGCTGCGGAATGCGGGCCCCCATGCTGAGCGGCTTGGACTTCGGCTCGTTGCCCGGCACCTTGAACGGCATCTGAACGGTGACGGGAGCGTCACCCTCCCGGGGTAGGCCGGCGACCACGGAGGCGCCGAGCAGCACCACCGCGCCCACGGCGAACGCAACTCGCGGGGCCCTGGCGATCACGCGCCTGACGGGCTTTACTAAGGCCAACACGATCATGAGCAGCACGAACACGCCGATGACGCTCAGGATGCGCAGCGACGCGGCGGCGAAGACGTTGCCGGCCGACAGGATGAAGAGCAGCGCCGACGCGGCCACGAAGTTGAGCAAGATGGTGTTGATGACCTCGTTGGCGCCGAAGCGCGCCTTCAGCCAACCCGGCAAGGCGCCCCACAATCCCCCGCCGAGAGCGGCGGCGAGGATGGCGAGGGGCATGACCACGATCTTGGGACCCGGGATGTAGATGCCCGCGAACATGGCGAAGATGGCGCCCATGACCATCTGGCCGGGGGCGCCGATGTTGAAGAGGCCCGCCTGGAAACCGAACGCCACCGCGAGCCCGGTGAAGATGAGCGGCGTCGAGAACTTCAGCGACTCGGCGAAGCCGTTCACGGTGCCGAGGGAGTCGTGGAACATGGAATAGTACGCGTACCAGAGGGTGTCGAGCCGCCCCACGAGGGTATCGAAGATGCCGCCGACCTGGGCCGCGGAGCCCATCGGCGTCGGTTGCAGCACCAGGATCACGACGGCCGCCGCCAGCAGGGCCAACATGATGGCCGTGGCCGGCACCGCGGCCGCATGGAGCAGGCGATCGACGAACTTCGACGCCGCGGGCAGGATGCGGCTTCCGAAGAGGAGCGCGAAGCCGCCGGTGACGAGGGCGAGGAATGCCGTGAGGCCGAAGCTGGCGTTGGTGTAGGGCAACCGCCTGATCACCAGGCCGGCGTCGTCCACCACGGCCAGGTTCTCGGCGAGGCTCCGCTCGTCGACCGTTGCCAACGCGGCCTGCAGTTTGTCGACGTCGTAACTGGGTTTCGGTTTGAGGGTGGCGTTTCGAACCTCGCCCACGAAGGCTTGGAAGCGTGCCTCGTCGACTGACGCGGTGAATTGGCTCAGGCCCCAACTCGTGCCCACGACGAGGACCAGGCCGCCCAGCAACCACGCCAGTTGCCGCGGCCGCTGCCGCAGGGCGCTGCCAGCGCCGACCATGGCCAGCCCCGCCAGGGTGAGGACCAGCACCGCGCCCTGCTGAGGCAGGTCGACGGGCTGGGTGCGGCCGGTGAAGTCGACGACGCGGTTGGGCAGGAGCACCAAGGAACTTCGGGCGCCGGTCTCGCGGTTCACCGCGGCCCACGGCGCGAAGACGACTGCCAGCGCCGTCAGCGCCACCAGCACCACAACTGCCACGCGTTCGTTCACGGGCGCCATCATACGTTCCGCCGGCGCCGCCGCTACGGGGTCGGGTCGGTCGGCGAACGCTCAGCGCTTGACGAGCAACCCCAGCCGGACCAGCGACGCGAACGCGGCGGTCTCGTCCGCGCCCTCGGCGCCCGGCGCCAGCTCGAGCAACTGGTGGCGGTAGCCGGCCTTAAGGACCGCCGCACGGATGCGCTTGAGGTAGTTGCGCGCCTCCTCTCGGTAAGCCCGCACCTCTTCGGGCCCCACGGGCAGGCGCTCGCCCGTCTCGACGTCGTGGAGCTCCAACAGGCCTGCGGGGGGGTCGAGCTCCTGGGCGGAGACGACCTGCAAGAAGCCGACGTCGAAGCCCCGCGCCCTGAGCGCCACGAGGCTGGGCTCGATGGGGACGTCCTCGAGCAGGTCGGAGACGACGAGCACGAGGGCGCGCCCTTGTACGGTGGGCAGGCTGGTCGCGAAGCGCACCAGGCCCGTCAGGGGGCCGACGCCGGCGCCTGGGAGCGGCGGCGCGGAGTCGATGAAGCGCCACGTCTCGAGCATGCCCAGCCGCCCCCTGGCGCGTGGGGTGGAACTGCCGTCCAGCAAGTGGACCTGCGTGGGGGCGTCGCGTTGGGCGACGTAGGAGAGTAGGCGCACGAGCGTGCGGGCGTAGTCGAGCTTGCCGCCCTGGGCCATGCTCATGGTGGTGTCGAGCACCAGGTGCAGGCGGACGGCGCGCTCGGCCTGGTAGAGGCGGGTGTAGAGGCGCCCGGTGCGCGCGTAGACGCGCCAGTCCACGTACCGCAGCTCGTCACCGGGCTGGTAGGGCCGGAAGTCGTGGAACTCGACGCTCTGCCCCGGCTCCAGGGCGCTGCGCTCGCCACCGACTCGTGACAGTGCGCGCGACGCCAGGGCGTAACGGTCGAGCAGCGCCCGCGTTCTACCCGCCAGCACCCCTCAGCCGCCCTTGTCGACCTGCTCCAGCACTTCGCGCAGCAAGAAGTCGGCCGTGAGCCCCTCGACCTCGGCCTCGAAGCTGAGCAGCAGCCGGTGCCTCAGGGCCGGGCCGGCGGCGCGCCGCAGGTCCTCGAGTTCCACGTGCGGCCGGCCCGCCGCCAGCGCGTACCCCTTGGCCGCGAGCGTGACGGCCTGGGCCCCGCGGGGGCTGGCACCCAGCCGCACGAGCTTGTGAGCGTGGGTGGCCTCGACCAGGCGCACCACGTAGTCGAGGGCCGATTCGGCGATGGGCACGGCCCGGAGCATGGCCTGGAGCCCGAGCAGGCGCTCCTTGCTGATGACGGGCTCGAGCGCCGTCTCCTCGCCGCCGGTGGTGATGAGCAGGATGCGCTGCAAGGTGGCGGCGTCCGGCCGCTCGATCAGGATCTTGAACAAGAACCGGTCCAGTTGGGCCTCCGGGAGCGGGTAGGTGCCCTCCATCTCGAGCGGGTTCTGAGTGGCCAGGACCATGAACGGCTCGTCGAGCGCGTAGCGCTTGCCGGCGACGGTGACCGCGCGCTCCTGCATGGCCTCGAGCAGGGCCGATTGCGTCTTGGGGGTGGCGCGGTTGATCTCGTCGGCGAGGAGCACGTTGGTGAACACCGGCCCCGGCTGGAACTCGAAGCGGCTCTGCTGCCCCGCGTCTATGAACACGTTGGTGCCCGTGACGTCGGCGGGCATGAGGTCGGGGGTGAACTGGATGCGCGAGAACGCGAGCGCGCAGACGTCCGCGAACGTGTGCACGAGCTTGGTCTTGCCCAAACCCGGCACGCCCTCGATGAGCACGTGACCGCGAGCCAGGGCCGCTACCAGCAGGTCCTCGACCGTGCGCTCCTGGCCCACGATGACCGACGAGACGGCTCTGACGAGCTCGTGGAAGTCCCTGGCGAAGTCCTCGCCGCTCAAGCGGGCAGTGCTACCGGTAGCGTTACCGACTGTGGCGTCTGACATGGTTACCTCGAATGCCGCGGGCCTCGGCGCTGGGCGGGCGGGCGCGGTGAGTACGGGGAGTATAGCCGCGGCGCCCGCGATCTCGCGTCCTACCTCGTCAATTGCCGCGCGCTCCTGGGCTTGCGGTTAGACTTGAGCGCGTATGAGACCGGCTTACGGGCGTGTGACCCTGCGGCCGCTGGAGGAGTTCTCCGACGCCGACTGGCGGCGGCTGCAGAGCCACTTCCGCGACCCGGAGATCGCCTACCTGAACGGCACGCCGCCCAACCGCATGCCGCTATGGCTCCTGAAGCGCCTGCTGAAGACCGACGCTAAGCGCAACGACCGCGCCACCTTCGGCATCTTCGACGAGCGCGACGAGTACATCGGCACCACGGAGCTCTACGACGTGCGGGGCGACCAGGGCACGCTGGGGATAATCATCGGCGAGCGCACGCATTGGGCCGGCGGCTACGGCCCCGAGGCCATGCACGCGCTTCTCGGCTACGCCTTCGAGGTCCTGGGCCTGCACACTGTGCGCCTCAACACGTTCGGCGACAACGTGCGTGCCCAACGCGCCTTCAAGAAGGTCGGCTTCCACGAGGTCGAACGGCGCGTCGACGCGACCGGGCGCGTAGACATCCGCATGAGCCTGCCGCGCTCGGACTGGCACCCGGGAACCACGCCTCGCGTGCTGGGGCCCTCGAAGGCGGGCCTCGTCTGAGTGCCGGCCGCCGCGCAATGTCACCTGCCCTCGCCCCCTCAGTAGCTCTCGCTCCCTCACTCACTCTCGCCCTCGAAGTAGTTCTTGACCGCGCGTGCCGCCGCCGGCCCGACGCCCGCCACCGCGGCGAGGGTCTCCAGGTCCGCGCCGCGGAGTTCGTCGAGGCTCGAGAAGTGCGCCAGCAGCGCGTCGCGGCGCTTGGGCCCGATCCCGGGCACGTCTTCGAGCAACGACCGCGTTGCCGACTTGCCGCGGCGTTGTCGGTTGTAGCCGACGGCCGTGCGGTGCGCCTCGTCGCGAACGTGCATGAGTAGCCGCAGCGCGGGGTGGCTCAGGGGCACGAGGACTTCCTCCCCCGCTTCCGTGATGAGCGTCTCCTGCTTCTTGGCCAGGCCCACGAGCGGCACGTTCATGCCGGCCTCCCGGAGTGCGCGCTTGGCGGCGGTCATCTGCCCTTTGCCGCCGTCGATCAGGAGCAGGTCCGGGGGCGGCAGCTTGTCGGCAAGCGCGCCCGTGAAGCGCCTGTACACCACCTGATGCATGCTGTAGAAGTCGTCCGGCTTGTCCAGGTCGCGGATGCGTACCCGCCTGTAGTCGCTCTTCTTGGAGCGGCCGCCCTCGAACGCGACGATGCTCGCCACGGTGTGAGTGCCCATCAGGTTCGAGATGTCGTAGCCCTCGATGCGCCACGGCGGGTTCTCCAGCTCCAGTAGGCGCTGCAGCTCGCCCACGCCCGGCGCCTCGCCGCGCCTCTCGAGCAGTGCGATCTCGGCCTCCACGCCGGTAACGGCGTTGCGGTTCGCCAGTTCGACCAGTTCGAGCTTCTCGCCGCGCTGCGGCACCCTCACCTCGACCTTCTTGCCCGCGCGCGCCGCGAAGAACTTGTGCCACACGCCCAGGTCGAGGTCCGAGGGCGGCAACAGCACGAGCGGCGGCAGTTGCGTGGCCAGGCCGTAATAGTCGCCCATGAAGCGTTCCAGGATCTCGCCGTCGGTGGCGTTCTCGGCGTTGGTCATGAGGCGCTTGTCGCGCCCCACCACGCGCCCGTTGCGCATCTGGAACATCTGCACCATGGCCAGGTCGCCCGCCTTGGCCACGCCCAGGAAGTCGAGATCGTCGGCGCCGGTCTGCACGATGCTGCTGTCGTAGCCGGTGATGCGTTGCAGGGCGTCGAGGCGGTCGCGGTAGGTGGCGGCCAGCTCGAAATCGCGGCGCTCGGCGGCGTCTCTCATCTGCCCCTCGAGCCGTTCGACCACGTCGGCTACCCGGCCCTCCAGGAAGGCCTTCACGTCGACCACCACCTCCGCGTAGGCGACCGGGTCGGCCCAGCCCATGCACGGCGCGAAGCAGCGGCCCATGTGGTAGCGCAGGCACGGCCGCTTGCGCCTCTCCATGGGGACGCCGCTGTTCTTGCGCAGCTTGAAGACGCTGTAGACGAGGTCGAGGACCTGCCGCACGGCCCCGGCGCTCGGGTAGGGCCCGAAGTAGACGCCGCCGTCCTTCACCACCCGCCGCGTGAAGATCAGCGTCGGGAACTCCTCGTTGGTGAGCTTGAGGAACGGGTAGCTCTTGTCGTCCTTCAGCAGCACGTTGTAGTGCGGCTGGTACTCCTTGATCAGGTTCGCTTCGAGGATGAGCGCCTCGACCTCGCCTTGCGTGACGATGAAGTCGAGGTGGTGCGCGGAGTGCGTGAGCAGCCGCGCCTTCTGGCCGGCCTGCCGCCCGAAGTAACTGCCTACGCGGCTGCGCAGGTTCACGGCCTTGCCCACGTAGAGGACGGTTCCGTCCTCCGCGTGGAACAGGTAACAGCCGCTTGACGTAGGTAGTACCGGCAGGTCGCCGCGCTTCACTACTCGATTCTACGGTGCGTCGCGCGCGGGCCCGGTTGTCGGGCGCCCGCTCAAAGGTCGAGCATCATCGTCTCGGGGTTCTCGAGCAGGTCGATCACGCGGCTCGTGAACAAGGAGGCTTCGGCGCCGTCCACCAGCCGGTGGTCGAACGAGAGGCTCAGGTAGAGCATCTGCCGCGCCGCTATCGAGTCGTCCTCCAGCACCACGGGGCGCTTCTTGATGGAGTGAACGCCCAGGATGGCCGCCTCGGGGACGTTGATGATGGGGAACGAGAAGAGGCCGCCCAGGCTGCCGATGTTGGTGATCGAGAAGGTGCCGCCCTTGAGCTCCTCGATGGTGAGCTTGCCGGCCTTCGCCACCTCGGCCAGGCGGTTGACCTCGGCTGCCAGCTCCATGATGGTGCGCTGGTCGACGTCGCGCAGGACGGGCACGACCAGGCCGGCGTCGGTGGCGACGGCCATGCCGAGGTTGTAGTAGCGCTTGCGTACGATCTCGCCGTTCAGGTCGTCGAGGCTGGAGTTGAGTGCCGGGTATTCGGACAGCGCCGTGGCCACGGCCTTCATCACGAAGGGCAGGTACGAGAGCTTCACGCCCCGGGCGGCAGCGCGTGGCTTGAGCTTCTCGCGCAGCGCGACCAGGTCGGTGACGTCGGCCTCGTCCACGTGCAGGGTGCGCACCGCGTGCAGGTGCGAGGCCACCATCTGGTTGGCTATGACGCGCCGCAAACCGCGCAGCGGCACCCGCTCCTCGAGTTCCTCGTAGCCGGCCGGCGTGTGGTAAGCCGCCGGCGCCGGCATGCCGGCCACGCCGGCGGTCGCGGGCGCGGCCCGGTGGTCGCGGACGTCCTCGACGCGCACGCGGCCGTGCGGGCCACTGCCAACGACCTGCTCGACGTCCACGCCGAGTTCGCGCGCCAGTTTGCGGGCCGCGGGCACGGCCAGCACGCGCCCGAAGGCCCCGCGAGCGGCGGGCTTGGCCGCCGGCGGCGAAGGGGCCGGCGCGACGGCCGCACCGCCGCCCGGGGCGGCGCGCCTCAACTGTGGGAGCGTCTCGCTCACCCCGCCCACCCCGGGCTTGAAGAGGCTGAGGCGCTCGCCGTCGTCCTCCTCTTCGGCCCCCGCGCCCGCGGCCGGCTCGACGATGGAGCGCTCCTCCTCCGCCTGCACGTTGGGTGCCCGCTTCGGGCCAGCGGGCGCGCCGGCCTCGGCCGCGGCCGCGGCGGGCGCGTCGGCGTCGGAGATGAGGGCGATGGCGCTGTTGACCTGCACCACGTCCCCCTCGGCGGCCAGATGTTTGATGAGCACGCCGGCGTAAGGGCTCGGCAGTTCCACCGTGGCCTTGTCGGTGAGCACTTCCGCCACCGGTTGGTCGTGCGCGACGGTCTCGCCCTCGGCGACCAACCAGCGGATGATCTCGCCCTCTACGACCGACTCGGCCAGTTCTGGAAGCCGTAACTCTCTAGCCATGCTCTACTCCTCGTGGGCCGCGGCGCCAGCGGGGCGCCCAGGCGGCGGTCGTCAGTAATCGAGCACGCGCTGGACTGCCTTCATGATGCGCGCGGGGCTCGGCAGGTACTCGCGGTCCTGAGCGTAAGGGTAAGGGGTGTCGAAGCCCGTCACGCGCAGCGGCGGGGCAAGCAGCTGGTCGAGTAGCTGTTCGGCGATGGTGGCGGCAACCTCGCTCATGACGCTCACGCTGCGGGGCGCCTCGCTTACGAGCACCACGCGGCCGACGCGAGCGACGGCCTCGAGCACGGTCTCCTCGTCCCACGGCGATAGCGACCGGAGGTCGATCAGGTGAGGCGAGAAGCCCTGAAGCGCCAGCTCGTCCGCGGCGCGGGTCGTCTCGGCCATGGAGCCGCCGTAGCTCACGAGCACGACGTCGTCGCCGACGCGCCTGACGGCCGCCTTGCCGATCGGGATGAGGTGCTCGACGTCGTCATCCAGCTCCTCCTTCACGGCGCGGTAGAGGCGCTTGGGCTCGAGGAACACCACGGGGTCCTCGTCGCGGATGGCGCTCCTGAGGAGCCCGCGCGTGTCGGACGGCGTGGAGGGGAAGACGACCTTGAGGCCGGCCGTGTGAACCAGGTGCGCTTCCGGGCTCTGCGAGTGGTGGTGGCCGCCCCGGACGCCGCCACCGGCCGGCATGCGCACCACCATGGGGGCGGTGAACTGCCCGCCGGAGCGGTACCGCAGCTTCGCCACCTGCGATACCAACTGGTCGAAGCCCGGGAAGACGTAGTCGGCGAACTGGATCTCCGCCACGGGGCGCAGGCCGTGCACGGCCATGCCCAGCGCGGCGCCGATGATGGCCGCCTCGGAGAGCGGCGAGTCGATCACGCGGTCGGGACCGTACTTGTCGAAGAGCTTATCGGTGGCGAGGAAGACCCCACCCCGCTTGCCCACGTCCTCGCCCACGACGACGACGCGCTCGTCGCGCGCCATCTCCTCGTCGAGGGTGCGCGCGATGGCTTGAACCATTGTCATGGCGCTCATCAGAGAACCAACCTTCCGCCGTCAGCCGAGCAGGTCTGCGCGCTGCTCTACGAGGCGCGGTGGAACCTGGGCGAAAACGTCTTCGAACATGACCTCTGTCGGTACCGCGCCCGCGGCCTCGGCCTGCTCGATGGCAGCCGTCACCAGGGCTTCCAGTTCGGCCTTGGCCGACTCTTCGGCGTCCGCGTCCCACTCGCCGCGGCGCTCCAGGAAGCGGCGCATGCGGGCCAGCGGATCGCGCTTGCGCCAGGCCTCGACCTCCTCGCGCGGGCGGTACCTCGAGTCGTCGTCGGCCGAGGAGTGGCCACCGTAGCGGTAGACGAGCATCTCCACGAGCGCGGGGCCCACGCCGTCGCGGGCGCGCTGCACCACCTCGCGCATGACGTAGTAGCAGGCCAACACGTCCATGCCGTCGACGTAGTAGCCGGGCATGCCGTAGGCGTGCGCCTTCGTGTAGACGCTCTCGGAGCCGGTCTGCTTCTCGAAGCCCACGCTGATCGCGTAGCGGTTGTTCTGGCAGACGAACACGATGGGAGCGCCCTGGGCGCCGGCGAAGTTGACGCCGGCGTGCCAGTCGCCCTCGCTGGTGGCGCCGTCGCCGAAGGTGCAGATGGCCACCTGGCCCGTGCCGCGCAGCTTCATGCTGATGGCGGCCCCGGTTGCCGGCGGGACGTGCGAGCCGATGGGAGACGCCACCGAGAAGATGTTCAACTCCTTGGAGGCCGGGTGATAGGGCATCTGCCGTCCGCGGCTCGTATCGGCCAGGGTCCCCATGGCCTGGGCGATGAACTCGACCGGCGGCAGACCGATGGCCATCAGGAGGCTGACGTCGCGGTAGTAGGGGAACACCCAGTCGAAGCCGGGCTTGATGGCGTGCGCGACGCCGACCTGCGCCCCCTCGTGGCCGGCACTGGGAGCCACGAAGCTCACCCGGCCCTGGCGCTGGAGGCGACCAAGCCTCTCTCCAACCACGCGCCCCAGGAGCATGTGGCGGTAGATCTCGACCAGCTGCTCGGTGCCCAGGTCGAGCTCGAACGGGGCGATCCACTCGCCGGCCTGACTGATGACCGAGATCGGCTCATCCGTGAAAGGTTGGAAGAGCTGAGATTCGACGATCATGCGGGCCTCCCTTCGTTCGTGTCCTGCCCACCCGCAGGGGCGACCCATGACAGGCGAACGCCCCGGCTGGTTGGCGCCGAGGCGGGCATGGTCGGGTCTTCAGGCAGGCTGATTCCTTGTAGTCGGCCGATCATCTCCGGTACCTGCACAGCCCGCGGCACCGACGCCGCGGTCCACGAAGGCGCCTGGCGGTGTTCGTGCGCGCAGTCATTGGAGAAGTGTTGCTTGGCCATGTCCGGGTTCCGTTTCCGGTGTCGTCGTTAGGGCGGCAGGCGACCTTCCGCGGACCGCCGGGCCTGGTTGACCGGCAGGCACGCTCCGGCCGCTGCTTCGAGCGCTGAGGAAAGCTTACCACCCGACCCCCATCCGGGCCGTAGCAGACTTCCCACCGGGGTAACCCAGAGGTAGCCCACGAACGTGGGGTCGGAGAGCGCGTGCATCGCCGCCAGGCGCGGCTAGCTACCGGTCGCCCACGAACGTGGGCCCGAGCGGCCTTGGCGGTGGTATGAGAGGGCATGACGTGGGGGCGAACGTGGTGGCAGCGGTTAAACGGTGAGTTCCACGCCGGCCGCACCGCTGACCCCGGCTCTGGTGACGCCGCCGGAGTTCGTGGCCGCCAGGGCAACACGGGGTACCGGGGCTGATGTCAAACGTTGCACGCGCACTGTTGGGCCTGGCGGTGCTGGCCGGGCTGGTCCTCCTCGCCGCCCTGGTTTCGAGCGCCGCGTGGTTGTGGTTACTGCTCGCCGGGGTCATCTTTCTGCTCCTGTACGCGCGTAGCGGCGGTTACGCCGCGCTGCTGACGGGGGCGCTCCTGACCGGTGCCGCCGTGGGCATCCTGCTGGAGGTGGCCCTCAGGTGGCAGGGGGCGTTCCTCGTGAGCGTCGGTGCGGCCGCGCTGATGGTGGAGGGGATCGAACAGCGACGGGGTCACTGGGCCTTCGTGTTCGGGGTGGCCTTCGTGGGCATCGGCGCAGTGGTCACGCTCGCGGCGGCGGGAGCCCGGGGGTACCTGGCCGCGAGCCTGGCCGCAGCCGTGGCCGCGGCCGTCTTGGCTCTCCGGCTACGGCGTTAGCCCGATCGGGCCATGGGCTGCCCGAAAAGCCCGCACTTCCGGGTAAACTGGCCTTCGGTAAAGACGCGGAGGAATAATGGAGCAGACCATCAACCGAGGACTCGACGGCGTCTACATAGACACTAGCGCCGTCTGCTTCATCGACGGAGCCAAGGGCCAACTGGTCTACCGTGGGTACGACATCAACGAACTGGCGGACAAGGCCAGCTACGAGGAGGTCGTCTACCTGCTGTGGCACGGCTCGCTTCCGAACCGCGAGCAGTTGGAGACTTTCAAGGCCGACCTCGTGCCTCATTACGAGGTGCCGACGGCGATCTACGACATGTACCGCAACCTGCCACCGGGCCACTCGCCCATGCACGCTGTGCGCACCGCCGCTTCCATGCTCGGGTCGTACGACGAGGATCCCGACGACGTAGGCGACGCGAACGTGCGCCGCATCGGCTCCAAACTGCTCGCCCAGTTCCCGACCCTCACTGCGGCCTACGAGCGCGTCAGGCGGGGCCTCGACCCGGTTCCCCCCCGGTCCGACCTCGGCCTTGCCGCCAACTTCCTCTACACCCTGAGCGGCGAGGTCCCTTCGGAGGCCGCGGCGCGCGTCATGGACGTGGCGCTGGTGCTCCACGCCGAGCACGGCTCGAACGCCAGCACCTTCGTGGCTCGCGCCACGGCGTCCACCCTCACCGACGCCTACAGCGCGATCACGGCGGCAGTCGGCACGCTCAAGGGACCGCTGCATGGCGGCGCCAACACGGCCGTCATGAACGCGCTCGAGGGCATCGGCAGCGTCGAGGCCGTGGAGCGTTACGTCATGAGCATCCTCGCCAAGCCCGGCGGCCGCGTGATGGGCTTCGGGCACCGCGTCTACAAGGTGCTGGACCCTCGTGCCCAAGTGCTCAAGGAGGTCAGCCGCAAGCTGGCCGAGGAGTCGGGCGACTCGAAGTGGTTCGACATGAGCCTGGAGATGGAACGTGTCATGGACCGCGAGATGACCCAGCGCGGCAAGCAGGTCAAGCCCAACGTCGACTTCTTCTCGGCGTCCGTCTACCGCATGCTCGGTTTTCCGAGCGACATGTACACGCCCATCTTCGCCGTCGCCCGCATCTCGGGGTGGATGGCCCACCTGTACGAGCAGTACGCGGACAACCGCATCATGCGCCCGCGCCTCGCCTACTCCGGGCCCATGGGGCTCAAGTTCAAGCCCGTCGACGAGCGCTGAGGCCCGCTAGCGCGCGCACCTCCAGCGACCGGACGAACTCCCCTAGCCACTGCGCGTACCGTGCGGGGTCGTGGTTCCACGCCTCCACGTGCTCCACGCCCGGCAACCGCAAGTAGGTGATGGGGGAACTGACGGCCGCCGCGAAGGCGTCGACCGCCCCGATGGGAACCGTCGAGTCGTCCTCGCCGGCTATCAGCAGCACGGGGACTCCGATGCTCGGGGCCGAGGTCCGCTGCTCCAACCCCGCGAAGTCGACGCCCGTCCTGAGGCGCGCAACCAGCAGCGCGAGGCGCGACAGGGCGCCCGGTAACGGCATGCCGGCCTTCCTCGCCCCCAGCTCGACCACCGCGGCCGGGCTCACGAGCGGCGAGTCGAGGACGACCGCGACCACCTCGGGCGCGGCCTCAGGCCAGCGCTCCAGCGCCTCGAGGGCAACGGCGCCGCCCATCGACAGCCCGTAGAGGATCACGCGCTCGTGGCCGCGCCTGGCGAGTTCGAGCGCGCCAACCAGCGCGTCCTGCCACTCGCTGCCACCGTAGTGGTAGAGGCCGTCCGGGCTCTCGTCGCTGCCGTCGTGGTTGCGGTACGCGAGCGCCAGGACCGGTAGGCCCAGCTCGTTCAGCGCCTTGGTGAAACGCAGCGTCTCTATCAGCTCGCCCCGTCTCCGGCCATGCAGCAGCAGCACGGCGGTGCGCTGCTCGGCCGGAACGTACCAGGCGCGCAGTTCGCCGACGGGGCCCTCGAGCGTCAGGTCCTCGAACTCCAGGCCGAGGTCTGCCTTGGGGTCTTGCCGGTAGTAGAAGTTGTCGATCCGCGCCGGCGCTCCCGAGGTCGGCGCGGCGCCATGCAGCGTGGTGAGCGTGCGGGTGACCGTTCCGTCCCCCTCGGCGGTCGTTTCTCCCAGCGCCCCGTACCCTCCGTCCCACATGAGGGCGTAGGTGCCCTCCACGCGTGGGTTGGCGTGTTGTGCGGGGGTGTCCCCGGGCTCGGGGATGGTCACGGCGTAGGCGCCGCCGCCAAGGTCGCGGACGGCGGCCAGCTCGAACTCGGGTTCGAGTCCGTATGGCTTGGGCACGATGACGCGCCCGGACAGCACCCAGCCCACCCCCGCGACGATGACGGCGGCGAGGACCAGCAACGCGACGACCGACCACAGCAGCATCCTGGGCGTCACCAAGAGACGGTGCCGTAGGTGTCTTCGCGGTCCGGGCTGGTCGAGAAGATGGCGACGGGCACGCCCGTGTGCTCCTCTATGAGTGCGAGGTAGTCGAGCACCTCGCGGGGCAGCGCGGCGCGGCTGCCCAACCCCCGCAGCTCGCCCCAGCCCGGCAAGTCCTCGTAGACGGGGCCCGCCGGTCCGTGGTCCACGGCAACGCGGACGGCGCCGATGCCCGAGAGGACGTCGAGCTTGGTGATCACGAGGGCGTCGAACCCGTTGATCTCGCAGGCGTAACGGAGTTGCGGCAGGTCGAGCCAGCCCACGCGGCGGGGGCGGCCGGTGGTGGTGCCGTACTCGTCCCACTGGTTGGCGCCGCTGCCTCGCAACCGCAGGGCCATGGCGTCGTCGGTCAGTTCGGTCGGGAACGGGCCGTGCCCGACCCTGCTCGTGAACGCTTTCACGACCCCGTACACGGCGTCGAGGGCCTTGTGGCTCACGCCGGCGCCCACGAGGATGCCCCCCACAGTGGGGTGGCTCGAGGTCACGTACGGGTAGGTGCCGTAGGCGAGGTCGAGCATCGTCCCCTGCCCGCCTTCGAACAGGACACGCCGGCCCTCCAGCAGCGCCTCGCGCACCAGCGCACCCGTGTCGGCGACGAGCGGCGCCAAGCGCCCCCGAACCTCCTCGAGTTCCGCTAGCGCCGCCTCCACGTTCACCCAGCCCACGCGCGCCGTCGAGTTCGGCTTCGCCTCGATCAGGCGCGACAGGCGTTCGCCCAGCAGCCCGTCATCGAGTAGGTCGCCGGCACGAACGCCTATCCGCCGGGCCTTGTCGGAGTAGGCCGGACCGATGCCGCGGCCCGTGGTGCCGACGAAGCCGCCCCCCTCGTCGTTCTTCTTGTGGTGCGGCAGCACGAGGTGTGCTTCGGTGGAGATGAGCACCGTGCCCGGGTCGCGTCTGGCCTCGAGGCCCGCGAGTTCGTCCAGGAAGGTCCACGGGTCTACGACCATGCCGCCGCCCAGGACCGAGGTGGGCCGCTCGTGCAGCGTGCCGCAGGGCAGGTGGTGAAGCTTGAACACTTCGCCCCCGACGACCACCGTATGCCCGGCGTTGGCGCCGCCGGAGTAACGAACGACGTAGTCGGCCTCCGCTGCGAGCGCATCGACGACCTTACCCTTGCCCTCGTCGCCCCACTGGGCGCCGATCATCGCGATTCCAGGCATCGACCCTCCACTGCCGCCGCGTCATCACGTTGCCATAAGCGCGTCGACCGTGAGGCAGCGTACCAGGAGTCCGTTCGGGCCGGGCTATGCCACCGCGTTGGGCCGCGGCGGTTACGGCTAGCGCGGGGCGGTGCCGTTACGGCTAGCGCGGCGCCCCGGCCAGGAGTACCCTGTGCGAATGCACGAGTCGAACAGGCCTCGCGTTCTCCTGAGCACGAGCACCAGCATCCGTTCCACGGGCCTCATGCGCGAGGACGCGCTGACCGGCCGTAACTACTCGCAGGCCGTGGTGGCCGCCGGGGGGCTGCCTTCGATGGTGGCCGTTCTCGACGAAAGGCTTGCGGGCGAGTACGCATCGATCAATGACGCCCTACTGCTGACCGGTGGCGTCGACGTCGACCCCGCCGCCTTCGGCGCTTACCCCGAGCCGGGCCTGGGCAGCGTGGACGAGCGGCGCGACGCCTTCGAGATTGCCCTTTACCGTGCCTTCCGCGCCCTACGCAAGCCCGTGCTCGGCGTGTGCCGCGGGCTCCAGGTGATCAACGTCGCGGAGGGTGGCACCCTTCACCAGCACATCCCGGCTCTGCCCCAGGCCTGGCAGCACGAGCAACGGGACCTGCGCGGGACGCCGCTTCACCCCGTGAAGCTGGAGCCCGGCAGCCGCCTGGCGAGCGCCTTCGGCACCACCAGCGTGCGCACGAACAGCTACCACCACCAGGCGATAGACACGGTCGGCGCGGGCCTGAGGGCGGTGGCGCACGCCGGTGACGGCCTGGCCGAGGCCGTAGAGGAGCGTAGCGGTTCTTGGGTGTTGGCGGTGCAGTGGCACCCCGAGATGTCCTACCGCGAGCATCCCGAACACCTCGCGCCGTTCAACTTGCTGTTGGACGCCGTGGCGGTCATGAACGCCCTGGCCTGAACCCGGGACAACCAAGGTTCCACCGCGCGAAGGTCAGGGCTGCCTGCCCTACCGCGCCGAGGAAGCGTGGCAGTCAGGTCCCCGCGCTCAACCCGGGCGGCCGCTACGTCCCCAGGCGCTGAGAGTGTGTTGCCGCCCGCCAGTCCACGCGCGAAACGAGGTCACGGACGATCGTCTCCAGTGCCCGCCGGTCCTCGATGTCGAAGTTCGCCGGCTGAGCGCTGTCCAGGTCGAGCACGCCCACTACTTCCCCGCCACTTACGATAGGAACCACGATCTCGGAACGCGAGCGGGCGTCGCACGCGATGTGACCAGGAAACTCCCGCACGTCCGGCACCACCTGCGTTCGGCGTTCGACGACCGCCGCCCCACACACCCCGCGCCCCACCTTGATGCGCACACAGGCGGGGCGCCCTTGGAACGGCCCGAGGACGAGCTCGCCGTCCTTCATGAGGTAGAAACCGGCCCAGTTGAGGTTCGGTACGTGATCAAAGATCGCGGCGGCGGCGTTCGCCAGGTTCGCCAACCAATCGGGTTCGCCGTCCGTGAGGGCGTGCACGTAGCCACGCAACGTGACGTAACGCTCGGTCTTGGTTGCGCCCGGGGCCGACGGGGCAACGTACCCGACCTCCGTGTCCGAGGTGGCGACGCTGTCGCGGTCGCCGTCGGGTGCGCTTTCGAGGCCGCCCGCTGCGCCGCTCATCGCGCCGCCGTCGTGGGGGCGCTCATCGCGCCGCCGTTGGCGTCGGGGTTGCGGCCGGCCGTTTCCAGGTCACGCGACATGCGCTAGAGGTTACAACTTCGGCCGCTCCAAGACGCGACCAGAGCTGACGACGGGGCGGCATATGCAGGTGCGGTGAGGCCGCCTCAGCTCGGCGCCTTGTTCCCGGCGAAGAAGACCATCCAATGGATCCCGTAGCGGTCCTGCAGGCTGGCGTACAGCTCGGCGAACCCCGTCTCGCCCAGTGGTTCGGTCACGCGCTCGGCGCCGTCGCTCAGGCGCTCGAATACCTGCCGCGCCTCCGCTGCGCTCTCCGCCCCGATCATCACGTGCGTGGCGTTGCCGATGGTGACACCCCCACGTTGCTCGGGCACGTCGCTGGCCATGAGCAACCCGCCACCTGGTAGCTGGAGGGACGCGTGCATGCTGAGGCCGCCTTCGGCCTCGGACAAGCCGGCAGTTCCCCCCGGGAAGTCCGCGAACCGGACCACATCCACCTTGCCACCAAAGACCGT
>JACDJC010001407.1_pt1 | contig 21426 bp, 21 predicted proteins | sample 7454191 | NCBI WGS metagenome assembly JACDJC01 (sample SAMN14253291, study PRJNA609438) | sludge metagenome | isolation source: sludge after 25d culture with pyrite and EDTA | collected 2018-12-20 | reverse complement strand
AGTGGTCCAGAGTCGATGAGGTCCACCTGAATCCGGAAAGGGGTGGCACCGCAGTCGATAAACAGAAACCAGACCTCAAGCGGGCGGCTTGAGTATCTCAGGAAATGCGACAGGTAGCTTGACAGTCACCGGCCGAGGGCCGAGTCTTGAGAATTTTAGCCGCTAAAAAAATGGAGACCGGCTAATGATCGCCAAGCACGTGCCCATGCGCTCACTAGGCAAGTCCGACTTCGCCAGCCTGGTCAACTACGTTACCGACGCGCAGAGCAAGGATCACCGCCTGGGTCAGGTGCAGATCACCAACTGCAACGCCATGTCGGTACGGGACGCCATCACCGAGGTTCTGGCGACCCAGCACAGCAATACGCGGGCCAAGGGCGACAAGACCTATCACCTGATCGTCAGCTTCCCGGGCGGCGAGCATCCTAGTGCCGACACCCTGCGGGCGATTGAAGAACGTATCTGCTCGGGGCTTGGCTACAGCGAGCACCAGCGCATCAGCGCCGTGCACAACGACACGGATAACCTGCACATTCACATTGCCATCAACAAGATTCACCCGACCCGGCACACGATGCACGAACCGTATTACCCGCACTTGGCGCTTGCTGACCTTTGCACGACGCTGGAAAGGGAATACGGGCTGGAACCCGACAATCACCAGTCCCACCAGCGCGGGGCGGCATCGAGGGCGGCAGACATGGAGCGTCATGCCGGCGTGGAAAGTCTGGTGGGCTGGATCAAGCGCGAATGCATGGAAGAGATTAAGGCGGCACAGTCCTGGACGGAACTGCACCAGGTCATGGGTGATAACGGACTGGAAATGACACCAAGGGGGAACGGTCTGGTGATACGTGCTGATGACGGCACAATGATCAAGCCCAGCACCCTTGCGCGAGATTTGTCTAAGCCCGCCTTGGAAAAACGCCTGGGAGCGTTTGAAGCATCACCCGAGCAGCAGGAGCAGCGACAAGCCCGGCGCAGCTACCAGAAAAACCCGGTGCGGCTGCGCGCCGATACTACAGAGCTGTATGCCAGGTACAAGCACGAGCAAAAGAATTTGACCGCTTCCAGGGTCGAGGCGCTGGCCGCAGCGAAGCGGCGCAAAGATCGGGCCGTGGCCGATGCCAAGCAGAAGGCGGCAACCAAGAGGGAGGCGATCAAGCTGGTCGGCGGCGGACGGGTAGCCAAAAAACTGCTGTACTCACAAACCAGCGCGACCTTGCGGGCCGAGCTGGACGGGATTCACAAGGATTACGCCAAGGAACGAGAGCTGCTTTACCAGGGCCACCAGCGCCGCCAGTGGGCGGACTGGCTCAAACAGGAGGCTACCAAGGGCAACAGCGAGGCGCTGGCTGCCCTGCGTGCCCGAGAGGCGGCCCAGAGCTTGAAAGGCAACACCTTGACGGCCCAGGGCAAGACGAAGCCTGGCCATGCGCCGGTGATAGACAGCATCACCAAGAAGGGCACCATCATTTACCGCGCTGGGCAAAGCGCCGTGCGCGATGATGGCGACCGGCTGCAAGTCTCGACAGGAGCCGACCGGGCCGGTGTGCTGGAAGCCTTGAAGCTGGCCGCTGAGCGATACGGCGACCGTATCACTGTCAACGGCACTGCCGAGTTCAAGGCGCAAGCAATCCGGGCGGCCGTGGATGGCAAGCTGACCATTACCTTTGCCGATCCGGCCCTGGAGAAGCGCCGTCAGGCGCTACTGCAAGACAATTTCAGCGCGACCAGAAAGCGAGGTGTCCCTGGTGTTGGGAAAGCGCCGCCGCCGGTTGCCAGGGCAGGCCGTTTGCGTTCATTGGCTCAGGTCGAAGCGTTGCAGATCGAGGGGGCAGCGGCGGCGGTTACGCCGCAAAGGCCGGCACCTGCACCGACGCCCGCGCCGAGTGAGCTGGCCCGTCGCAAAGCCAAGCTACAAACCGAGTTGAACGCCAAGAAAGAAAGGGCAAACCAGCGCAAGGGGCGGGGTCGGTAGCCCTTGATATGCTTGAATGCAGTTTGTATAATTGATTTCACAGCAATCAAGTGGAGGTTGCAGGCATGAGAGCAGTAACGATCAGGAATGTGCCAGAAGAGGTGCATCGTGCCATCCGGGTTAGGGCCGCGCAGAACGGCCGTACATTGCAAGCCGAGATGTGCGAAATATTGGCTACCGCTGTGAAACCGGAAGGCCGGGTAAAGCTGGGCGACCTGCTGGCAGACATCGGGCGCAAGGTGAAATTGACCGACGAAGAAATGGCGGTTTTTGACCGCGACCATTCACCAGCCCGTGCAGCGAGTTTTGAATGATTCTGCTGGATACAAATGTTATCTCGGAGCAGTTTCGAGCCGTACCCGATGAAACGGTGATTGACTGGTTGAATCGTCAGCCGCTGGAAACGCTTTATCTGGCATCCATGACCGTGGCCGAACTGCGGGCCGGTGTTGCCCTGATGCCTGCAGGTAAGCGCCGGACAGTGCTCAGTGACAGCATCGAACACCATGTGTTGCCGGTATTTGTGGGTCGTGTGTTGCCGTTTGATATGGCTTGCACACGCGCCTATGCCGATGTGCTGGCAGCCGCCCGCAAGGCCGGTAGTGGCATTGAGGCGGCCGATGCCGTCATAGCGGCGATTGCACTGGATAACGGTTTCAGCGTGGCGACAAGGGACGTAAGCCCGTTCCTGGCGGCCGGCGTGAAAGTCATCAACCCTTGGGAAGATCAAGAGTAAAGCAGTTATTCGTGCAGGGTTGCACGACACACACCGATCTCAACAAAAAAATTGCAAGGGCGTGACGGTGTCGCCCGGGCGGGTACCTTGGCAGATTTTGGCGAACTGCCACGTGATGGCCCAACCCCACAGAAACACGTGGGGCAGATTAGCCGCAATAGCTAACTCATCACATCGAGAGGTACTCGGCCATGAAACGCTTCCGTTTTTTAGCGGCTAAAACCGCGCTCGCCGCCATCCTGGCTGGCAACATCATCACATCGACGCACGCCGGCATACCCGTCATTGACGGCGGCAACCTGACGCAAAACGTCATGACGGCCATTGAGTCGGTGGCGCAGACGCTCAAGCAAATCGAGCAATACCAGACCCAGCTTCAACAATACGAAAACCAGCTCCAGAACACGGCTGCTCCGGCGGCCTATATCTGGGATCAGGCGTAGTCCACCATCAACGGATTGTTGAACGCGGTCAATACGCTGGACTACTACAGGAACCAGCTCGGCAGCGTCGATTCGTATCTGGGCAAGTTCCAAGATGTGGCCTATTACCGTGGCTCGCCGTGCTTCTCGGCTGACGGCTGCTCGGATGCGGAGCGTGCTGCAATGGAGCAAAACCGCAGTTTGGCGAGCGAGAGCCAGAAGAAGGCCAACGATGCCCTTTTCAAGGGGCTGGAACAACAGCAGCGCAACCTTACCGCTGACGCTCGCCAGCTCGAACGGCTCCAGTCGGCCGCGCAGGGCGCGACCGGCCAGATGCAGGCTGTCGGCTTCGCCAATCAGCTTGCCGCCAACCAGGCAAACCAGCTTCTGCAAATCCGTGGTCTGCTGATTGCGCAGCAGAGTGCCGCGACCGCCCGGATGCAGGCGCATGCCGACCTTGAGGCGCAGCAGCAAGCCGCCGGCTCGACTTCCAGGGAATCCAGGATCGTGCGCACGGCCAGCCCGAAAAACTGGCTCGAACTGACCCGCTGACGGAGGCCCTGCACCATGAAGAAAACGATGCTGCTTGCCGGCCTCGTGGCGGTGTTGGTAGCTGGCTGCGACAACAAGCCAGCCATTCCGCCTATGTCCGAGGTCAACGACACCAATTGCCAGATTGAGGCGATCAAGAGGATTGAGGACAGGGCCGCGCGTGAGAAATTCGCCGGGCAGTGCTCGCGCCGGTCGCCAGCCGCCGGAGGCATTGCGCCGACCGAAAAGCCCATGAACTGGCTCGAACTGGCCGACCCGAAAGACCAACAGGAGGCGAAGCCATGAAAGCACTGCACAAGGCGGCGCTGATCGGCGTCGTTATCGCGCTCTACTCCAGCGCCGCATCGGCTCAGCTCACCAACCAGGGGATGCTTGACCAGGTGGTGACGGAGTTCGCCACGCGGGCCACGTCCTGGCAGACGGTGGTGATGAATGCCGCGATGTTCCTGTTCTGGACGCTGGGCACCATCTCGCTGGTTTTCACGTTCGGCTTCATGGCGCTGCGCAAGGCTGACATTGGTGAGTTCTTCGCGGAGTTCGTCAGGTTCATTCTGTTCTTTGGTTTCTTCCTTTGGCTGTTACGCAACGGCCCTGCCTTCGCCAATTCGATCATCCAGTCACTGGCCCGGATCGGTGAACAGGCATCTGGGGTGGCCTCGGTGACACCCTCGGGCATCGTGGATATCGGTTTCATGATCCTGAAGCAGGCCCTTGGAAACTCATCGGTCTGGTCACCCGTGGATAGCTTCATAGGGGTGGCGCTGAGCGTCGGCATTCTTGTCCTGCTGGCCGTCATCGCCGTGAATATGCTGCTGTTGCTTGTGTCGGCCTGGCTTCTGATGTATGCCGGCATCTTCTTTCTTGGCTTTGGCGGGTCGCGTTGGACTTCCGATATGGCGATCAACTACTACAAAACCGTGCTGGGCGTGGCCGTGCAAATCATGACGATGGTGCTGCTGATCGGCATCTGCAACGATTTGCTATCCAGTTTCTACGCCAGGATGAACACCGGCACGCTGAACTTTGAAGAATTGGGCGTGATGCTGGTTTTCTGCGTCGCGTTGCTGATGTTGGTCAATCGTGTGCCCCCTCTGGTTGCCGGCATCATCACCGGGTCGGGCGTCGGTGGTGCCGGCGGTATCGGCAATTTTGGAGCGGGCGCGGCGATGGGCGCAGCGATGGCAGCGGCAGGTATGGCCACAGGCGGCGCGGCGATGGCTGGCAAGGCCATGATTAGCGGAGCAGCAGGCGCTACGGGCGGCGCATCGGCCATTCAGGCGGCGTTTCAGAAAGCGTCGGCCAGTATGAGCACCGGCGGGGATATGCCCAGCATGGGATCGATCATGGGCGGCAACTCGGGCGCTGGCAGCGGTGGTGGTGCAACTGGCACGGCCGGTAGCTCGCCATTTGCACAGGCCGCCGGCTTTGGCGGAAGCGATTCCGGTTCGAGTCGTGGCAGTTTTGCCAAGGCCGCGAAACTGGCCACGGGCACGGCATCGGAGTTGGCCAAAGGTGTCGGTTCCCAAATGAAGCAGGGATTTCAGGAGCGCGTGAATGAAACGGCGGGCGGGAAGATGGCCGCCTCGATCCGCGAAAGCATGGAGTCGAAAGAAGCGGGCAGGTTCGACGGCAACAGCTTGGGCAGCACCCAAGGCAATGACGAAGTGGCCTCATCCGTGAACCGTGACACCGATAACAACGAAGGTAGGAGCTAAACCCATGACAACACCCTATATGGCCGCATTGGCGGCCTTGGATGAAAGCCAGGAGGAAGTTCAGGTATTCGTTTCCCCGCTGGGCGATCAATCGACTGAGATTGATGCAGCAGCAGAAACAGCGGCTTTTGTGGCGCGACCAGACCCTGCACGAGGGATCGACCCCAAGCCGGTCACCATCGAGGTAAAGGGCGGCAGTAACCAGCGATCAGCATTCGCTGAGGCGGCGGGGCTGTACCTGTAGGCGCACCGGGCGGGCCGATAACCCGCCCGGCACTTTCAATCAACACCTGTCTGAGAGGTGAATCATGACAACACAACATCTTATCGAACCGGGCCAGGTCATGCACCAGGCGGCTGCTATTCTTGCTTCCTTGGAGTACATCGACCAGGGCGCGGCGCAGCGCCTGGGGCCGCTGGCCGAGGCCGTGGCGAACGCTTTCATGGTGGTGTATTACCAGGCCGAAACAGGCCGTGCGACTCGGAATGACTTCTGTGAAGCTCTGGAGGAGATTCGCCGATCTTTGCCTCAAGCGTAGCCCAGCGGAACAGGTAAGAATAATAAGAAGATTATTATTCTTACCGTCTTACCCAGCCCGGCAGTAACTACGACGGCGGCCAGGTGGCCGCCTTCTGCTATTCAATCCCGTATCTGATCTTCGCCTGGGCCGCGATTTCGCGGGCGTGCTCAATATAGGCTGCGTCGCTGGTGGCCTCAGCATGGGCCAGATACGCATGTATGGCTTCCGCGCTTTGCAAGTCCTCGACCAATAGTTCGCGGCCAACTGCCGGGGCATCGGCCCATTCGCGCTGTTCCGGCGGTAGTGGATATCGGCCATCGGCTGCGGCCTCGGCCAGCACATCATCCGCGTTCAGCTCGCCCAATAGCTCGGCGACGGAGCCAACCCGCGTCACGCGACCGGCTCGACTGTCTGCAATCGCTTCCTTGGTTTCTTTCTTGCCCATCACACACCTCTCGCGGATGTTGCCTAACTCGTTTTATTCAGATGAGGCCACAGACCGCACAGCCATACAGGTCAAAGGGTACTACGTGACGACTACCTTTTTGGCGTAATCCATCCACGACTTGGCTGGCGCGCTTGGTGTTGCCGTCGAGATTCTAGGTTCATTTGAGTATGCCAAGTGGTAAACTTGGCCAAACTTTGGAAGATTTCGCCGTGCGACACCAAGCGAGCCCCCTGATATGAACCAACCCGATAGCGAAATTCTCACGCTGGAGGAAGTGGCGGCCTATCTCAAGGCAGGGAAGAAGACCGTGTACCGGCTGGCCCAGCAGGGGGAGGTACCGGGATTCAAGCTGGGCGGCACCTGGCGGTTTCGTCGCAGCGAGTTGGATCGCTGGATTGCCGCGCAGATAGCCGAGAAAACGCAGGACAAGACATGAGCACCCCGCAGAACAGCAACAGCCAGGCGGCCTCGCTCAGAGGGAGGGCTACACGCCCATGAACGCTGTAGAAATCGAACAGGCCATCACAGACCTTGCGGAGCTGCCCTTTGACCCCGCAGAGTTCCCCTATGCATTCCTTGAAGCCTTCGGCAACAAGGCGACGACCATCAAGCGACTGCGCGCGGGGGCGTCGAACAAGTCCGACCTCGGCGGTGTTCTCCAGACCAGCAACATTCACATCCTGACCTGCGACGCTGGGCAGGTGACGCAGACGCTGGCCGCTCTCAAGGCCAGCCTGGCGACGGCCAAGGCCAAGGCGAAGTTCATCCTCGCCACGGACGGCGCGGACTTCGAGGCCGAAGACCTGGCCAGCGGTGAGACCATCGCCTGCGCCTTCAAGGACTTCCCCGATCACTTCGGCTTCTTCCTCCCACTGGCGGGCATCAGCACCGTTCGACAGATCAGCGAGAACGCCTTCGACATCCGGGCCACCAGCCGCCTGAACCGCTTGTACGTCGAGCTGCTGAAAGACAACCCTGAATGGGGTACAGCGGAGCGTCGCCACGACATGAACAAACTCATGGCGCGGCTGATTTTCTGCTTTTTCGCCGAGGACACCGACATCTTCATCGGCAAAGGCCGCTTCACTGAAACCGTCGCGCAGATGAGCGCCAGGGACTCGTCGAACACGCACGAGGTTCTCGCCACGCTGTTCCGCGCCATGAATACTAGGCGCGAGGACCGGGCCGCCGCCAGAATTCCCCGGTGGGCCGAAGACTTCCCCTACGTCAACGGGCAGTTGTTCTCTGGTGGCGATGAGGTGCCGATATTCAGCAAGATCGCCCGATCTTACCTGCTGCACGTCGGAGGGTTGGACTGGACCAAGATCAACCCGGACATCTTCGGCTCGATGATCCAGGCCGTCGCGGAAGACGAGGAGCGCGGCGAGCTGGGCATGCACTACACCAGCGTGCCCAACATCCTGAAAGTCTTGAACCCGCTGTTCCTCGACGATCTGCGTTACAAGCTGGAGGAGGCGGGCGACAACCCGCGCACCTTGCTCAACCTGCGCAAGCGCATCGCCAAGATCAGAGTGTTCGACCCGGCCTGCGGTTCGGGTAACTTCCTTGTTATCGCCTACAAGGAGATGCGTGCAATCGAGGCAGAGATCAACAAGCGGCGCGGCGAACCAGATCGCGCGTCTGACATCCCGCTCACCAACTTTCGTGGGATTGAGCTGCGCGACTTCCCGGCGGAGATCGCCCGCCTTGCGCTGGTCATCGCCGAGTACCAGTGCGACGTGCTGTACCGAGGGCAGAAGCTGGCCCTGGCCGAGTTCCTGCCCCTGCGCAATGAGAACTGGATTACCTGCGGCAACGCGCTGCGTCTTGATTGGTTGAGCGTTTGCCCGCCGACTGGAACGGGGGTGAAGTTGCAGGCGGACGACCTGTTCAGCTCGCCGCTGGACCAAGCCCAGATCGACTTCGAGAACGAAGGGGGCGAAACATATATTTGTGGCAATCCGCCGTATCTGGGAAGCAAGTGGCAGTCAGACGAACAGAAGGACGAGCTTAAGGCGATATTCGAACGAATTGGTGTCGCGTGGAAATCTCTGGACTACGTTGCCGGGTGGTTCATGAAGGCTGCAGAATATGGCGAGCGCACTAATGCGGCCACTGCCTTCGTTTCCACCAACTCAATCTGCCAAGGCTTGCAGGTTCCTATTTTGTGGCCTGCAATTTTTAACACCGGACACCAGATCGTATTCGCGCACACATCCTTCAAGTGGACCAATCTCGCAAGCAATAACGCTGGTGTGACTGTGGCCATTGTGGGTATTTCAGCCACACCACAACCTATTCAACGGTTGTTTTCCGTGAGTGAGGATGGCTCCGTGCAGGAGCGGCAAGTTGACTACATCAATGCCTACCTTGTGCCGGGACGCGTCAACTCGGTGGAGCAGGCGCGTCGACCGATTTCATCTGTATCACCCATGCTGTTTGGCAACATGCCGCGTGATGGTGGTGCATTTGTTTTAGAAGGCGAGGAACGAGCACGTGTGCTGATGCAGCACCCCGAACTCGAACGCTTCGTTCGCCCGTACATGGGCTCTGAACAGATGATCCAAGGAAAACCTCGGTGGTGCCTGTGGATCGAGGACGACGATGTGCCTTATGCGCATCAACACCCCTTCCTGAAGGCGGTGTTGGACCAAGTTCGGGATTTTCGCCTATCAAGTGCTGCCAGCTCTACCCGCGACTTCGCGGCACGGCCTCATCGCTTCGTCCAAATTGCCGGTACCGCTAAGAAGCATTCGCTTGTCGTGGCGAAAGTCTCGTCCGAGCGCCGAACATACCTGCCTGTGGACCTTTTAGATGGCAGCGTGATCGTTAGCGATCTCTTGTTCGCACTGTATGACGCGCCGCTATGGAACTTGGCGGTGTTGGCGTCACGACTTCATCTCGTGTGGATTGCAACCGTGTGCGGAAAAATGAAAACCGACTTCCGGTATTCGAACACCATCGGCTGGAATACCTTCCCACTGCCTAAGTTGACAGAGAAGAATATCGATGACCTCACCAGATGCGCACAAGAGATCCTGCTAGCGCGTGAGCGCCACTACCCGCAGACTCTTGCCGAACTCTATGCGCCTGACGCAATGCCGACCGATCTACTTCGCGCACATGAGTGTAACGATGAAGTCGTGGAGAGAATCTATATAGGTCGCTTATTCAAGAATGACACGGAGCGCCTTGAAAAACTCTTTGAGCTCTATTCACGCATGTCCGGTCAAGCGGGTGCTGGGCAGCGTCGAGTCAAGCGAGCGTAATTGGGGGCATCTTGAATCTTTCGACTTTCCTACACCGCGACGCGAATGCGCCGACCACGATATCGGAGATTCGACGCATCCATGAAGAGATCGCGACCACCGACTTTCTGGGGTTGTACGCCTATGCGACCCAGTCTGGCGCCGCGTTGTTCGATTTGACGTTTGCCGGAAATTTCTGGGCGGATACACCTTCGCGATGGCTCTTTGGCATTGACTATGGTCGCACCCAGCCGCAAGCCCTTCGATTGTTATGTTCGCGATCGAACGTGGACGTCAGGATTCACGATGGTATGTATATTTTAGACCAAAGCGGTTTTGTCCCCCGGCGCGATTTTCACGCCAAGATGGCCATGCTGCTGAACCAAGAGGCCGAGCTGTCTGGCGCAGTGGTTGGTTCCGGAAACTTTTCGTCGAATGGCCTCCGCAAGAGTGTCGAAGCCGGTGCCTCCGTTGTCACGCATGGCATCAACGAGTTCGACGTAGTGCTCCGTCCCACCCTCGTCGAAGCCGAACTTCTATGGGAACAGGCCACACCAGTTGCCGATATTTTGGATCTTTACGAGGAGCGATGGAGTACCTCCTTTCTTCGGCGAGTCGTTGAGAACCAGCCCAACGTCGAAGTCAACCATGCTGCGACACCTGTCTTCTGGATCGAAGCAGGGTATGTCACCAAGAATCGCGGGCCTCACCGCCCAGGTAACCAGATCGACTTTCCTCGAGGAATGTCCAGATACTTTGGGTTTAACCCTCCGGCCGACCTGCCGGCCAATTCGGTCATCGGGCAGGTTGTCTTCGAAACTCCGACTGGCGACCCCGTAGCGAATAACCTCCGCCTAGGGAACAACATGATGGAGAAGATCTCACTGCCGATCCCGGAAACGCATGGTTTCGACATCTACGATGGTAAGGTCCTTTTGTTCCAACGAGCCGAAGGTCGATTCGTCATGAGGGCATTGGAGGCGGACGATTTCGAAACATCGTTCGGTGACCGTCTGGCGGAGGTTCGTGTCATGAACAGCGGCAGGCGTTATGGCCATATCACATGACAGCAAAGCCGGCACAACGCAGCACAGAAACGAGACCTTCCTCATGAACAACATCAAACCTCGGAGCGTCCCCTCCGTATCCGTTACGTATGCGCGTAACGGAGCATCGACCAAGGCTAATGCGCTCGGTATGCGTCCGATGCAGGAGCGGGCCTATGACAAGCGGGGCGAGCAGTACCTGCTCATCAAATCGCCGCCCGCTTCGGGTAAGAGTCGCGCCCTGATGTTCGTGGCACTCGACAAATTGCAGAACCAGGGCTTGAGGCAAGCCATCATCGTCGTGCCCGAGAAGTCCATTGGGGCCAGCTTCAACGACGAGCCGCTGTCAAAGTACGGCTTCTGGGCTGATTGGCACGTCGAGCCAAAGTGGAACTTGTGCAATGCGCCAGGCAACGACAACGGCGGTAAGGTCAAGTCCCTCGGCGCGTTCCTCGAAGGCGACGACAAGGTGTTGGTCTGCACGCACGCCACTTTCCGATTCGCAGTCGATGCCTATGGTATCGAGGCGTTCGACAACCGTCTGATCGCCGTCGATGAATTCCATCATGTTTCGGCTAACCCAGACAACAAGCTTGGTCAGCATCTGGGGCAGTTCATCGGACGGGACAAGACGCACATCGTCGCTATGACTGGCTCCTACTTCCGGGGTGATGCGGAGGCCGTATTGGCCCCACAGGATGAGTCGAAGTTCGATACCGTCACCTACACCTACTACGAGCAGCTCAACGGCTACGAGTACCTCAAGCAACTCGACATCGGCTACTTCTTTTACAGCGGGCCTTACGTCGATGACATCCTCAATGTTCTCGATCCCGCCGAGAAGACCATCATTCACATCCCGAATGTCAATTCGCGCGAGAGCACGAAGGACAAGATGCGCGAGGTGGAACACATCATCGAGGCGCTGGGGGAGTGGCAAGGCATCGACGCCGCCACCGGCTTCCAGCTCGTCGAGCGCCCCGATGGCCGTGTGCTGCGGATCGCCGATCTAGTCGATGACGATGCCGCCAAGCGCGACCGCGTGTCCGCCGCGCTCAAAGACCCAGCGCAGAAGAACAACCGCGACCATGTGGACATCATCATCGCGTTGGGCATGGCGAAGGAAGGCTTCGATTGGATTTGGTGCGAACATGCGCTGACCGTGGGCTACCGCGCCAGCCTGACCGAGATCGTGCAGATCATCGGCCGAGCTACCCGCGACGCGCCCGGCAAGACCCGCGCGAGGTTCACCAACCTGATCGCCGAGCCGGATGCCGCCGAGGAAGCTGTCACCGAGGCCGTCAATGATACGTTGAAGGCCATCGCGGCGAGTCTGCTGATGGAGCAGGTCTTAGCTCCGCGCTTCGAGTTCAAGCCCAAGAACTCCGACAGTGGCCCGACGCCAGGATTTATCTACGGCGAGGGCGGCTATTACCCGGACCGCTGCAATGTCGGTGTCAATGAGCAGACAGGTGCGTACCAAATCGAGATCAAGGGTCTCGCCGAGCCCAAGAGCAAGGAGGCGGCGCGAATCTGTCAGGAAGACCTGAACGAAGTCATCGCGGCCTTCGTGCAGGACAAGCCCACTCTCGAGCGCGGCCTGTTCGATGAGGAGCTGGTGCCCGAGGAGTTGACTCAGGTTCGCATGGGCAAGATCATCAAGGACAAGTATCCCGAGCTTGACGCTGAAGATCAGGAGGCTGTACGCCAGCACGCCATCGCTGCCCTCAACCTCACGCAGCAAGCCAAGCGGCTTGTCACCGAAGGCGAGGGCGACGGGTCGCCCAACACTGCCCTGATCGACGGCGTGCGCCGCTTCGCGATGGACGTGCGGGAGTTGGACATCGACCTGATCGACCGCATCAACCCCTTCGGCGAAGCCTATGCCATTCTTGCCAAAACCATGAGCGAAGATAGCTTGAAGCAGGTCGCGGCGGCCATTTCGGCCAAACGCACTTCGATTACGCCTGACGAAGCGAAAGTGATCGCCAAGCGCGCGGCTGAGTTCAAACGTGAACGTGGGAGGCTCCCATCAGCAACCTCGCAAGATGCCTGGGAAAAGCACCTTGCCGAAGGCGCGGCTGCATTCATGCGTTTCAGGGCGGAGGGGCGCTATGAGTAACTCCGACCTTGACGTTCTGGCGGCAGAACTGGCGGACTTCGCGCCGCCTGAAAAGAAAAAAGGACGCCCAGCCAGCGAGGAACGTGTCATCGCCGGCTTCGAGGAAATCCAGCGTTTCACAGAGCGGCAGGGGCGTGCGCCGCAGCATGGGGAAGACCGCGATATATTCGAGCGTCTGTATGCTGTGCGGCTCGATCGTCTGCGCGCGCTTCCAGACTGTCGCGCCTTGCTTGAGCCGCTGGATCGTCAGGGCTTGCTTGCTGGGGCATTGGTGGTTTCCGGTTCGACGGACGACGCTATTGATATCGACGATCTGGCTGCCGAGCTGGCGGATGTTGCCGGCGCGGATGACATCACGGTCTTACGTCACGTCCGTACCAGCGCAGAAAAGCGTGCCGCCGAGGATATTGCGGATCGCAAGCCGTGCGAGGATTTTGATGCGTTCAAACCGCTTTTCGATCAGGTGCGCAGTGATCTGAGTTCTGGTTTAAGAGTGACCCGGCCTTTCGGGCAGTACGCAACGATTGAGGTGGGCCATTGGTTCATTCTGGACGGTCAAACGGCGTATGTAGCAGAGGAGGGTGAAGAGTTCGATTCGCCACAGGGGAAGAAGGATGCTCGGCTGCGTGTCATTTTCTCGAATGGTACGGAAAGCAACCTGCTGCGGCTGTCCCTGGCGCGTGCTTTGTACAAAGACGAAACAGCACGTCGAATTACTGATCCAGACATGGGGCCCTTGTTCAGCGATTCCTTGGAAGAGGGTGATCTGGAAAGTGGCACCATTTATGTGTTGCGCTCGCTATCCGACAATCCCTATGTGGCCGAGCATCGTGATGTCATCCACAAGATTGGTGTCACCGGTGGCAAGGTAGAGACTCGTATCGCCAATGCCGAACACGATTCCACCTATCTGTTGGCCAAGGTCGAAGTGGTAGCAACTTACAAGCTCGCAGGCATCAACCGAACGCGGATGGAAAATCTGTTCCACCGGCTGTTCGCACCCGCACGGCTGAACATCACCATCAATGATCGTTTCGGCTATCCGGTGCAGCCCGAGGAATGGTTTCTTGTTCCGCTGTTTGTCATTGATGAGGCTGTGGCGCGTATCAAGGATGGGAGTATCACCGGCTACATCTACGATCCCAGTGCCGCGAAGCTGGTGAAGGCATAGGACAGCCCAAATGCATGAATAGCCCAGGCAGCGTGCCAGGATGAACGCCAAGAGGAAGCAGCATGACGAAGCCGCATCAGGAAGATCTGGCCGAGCCATTTTTCATAACTGAGGAAGTCGCGGCTGAAATGATCGCTAGCGGCTACGAGTTCGAGCCGCCGCCCATTGCCGGCAAGGTGCGCCTTAGTGATGTGCTGGAGGGTATGAGCGATGCTGAACTGGCATTGCAACCAGGCGAGATTGCAGAGCAGGAACGCAAGCGCCGACAAAACAAGCAGTCTTCGCGCTATGGATCCAATGGGTAAAGTAATGACAGCGGATGGGGCATCGGTAGACGAGACGGAATTGGCTGCGCAGCTTCGCATATGCGGTTTGGTTCGTACTGTTGCGGATCGTGGCTATCGTCGCTTGGATGATAGCCATTCTGCATTGCTCGAGACTCTTGCAACAATATTGAACGCTACTGATGCGCCACCGATTGACCTTCATATCGAAGAAGCGCTGGCGGAGTTGGAGGGACCACGCTTCTTCTTTGTTCAGCATGTTCTATGCGATTTGATACCCCTTTTGAACGTAGATCAGGATGTCCTTCTTGCCTTCATCACGCGCCTGCTTGATGCGGGCGGCAACGACCTGGCTGCAGGTGCCCCTAGTACTGCTTTTGGGGAATGGACGAAGAAGAACCCAGTCAGAGCTTTCAAGGTCTACGAAGCGGCACGTGCCGGTGATAACCTGGCTTTGCGTCAGCTATTCACGGTTCTCGTAATGAACACCGATATCGAAGAAGGCCTCATTTTCGCGCAGGCTCACGAGCGAGAGGCGAAGCTCGCCGCCCTCTCGGCTTTGGGTGCCATGGAACTGGGTGAACGCTACGATGAGGTGCTCAACATACTGCTCCAAGGGGCGTCCAGCAATGACGAAGACATCGCATTCCGTTCCCTCGAAGCGGGCTATCGTGCTGCTGCACAGCGAAAAACACTCGCACCAGTCGGCTTGGACGAACAACTTGAACGGGTCGTTCAGACGAGGAGTCCCATCTCGATCCACTTGGCAGTGGACCTGCTGTGGCGTCACCGGGTCGGTCTCACAGAAAACGCTATGAACCTGTGCCTTGATGCCGCTGCGGATGTTGACCCAGATAGCGCAGGAACGATTTCGCACCTCGACCATGCAGCATATCTGCTTGTCGGTGCAGGGCATGCTGAGAAAGTGATTTTCCTGCTTAGTAAGTTATTTGATCGTTCAAAAGGCCGGATTACGCTGAGCGCGTTCCAGAGCACTTACTACGCGCTGAAAAATGCCGGCTCTGATGTGGTGGGTGGCGCGGTTGTGTACTGGCTGCTGAACGGGAATACGTACACCCACCAATGCGTGGCTAGCGAAGTTTGCGGTGTCGGAAACGATGATCCTCCTTTCTCCATCCCTACGTCATCTATTCCATTGGAGCCATTGGATCAACTATATCTCTGCCGCAAGGCCATTGGGTGGTTCTTCATTGATCCTCTGGCCGCAGTTACTATACCGTTAGCGGTACTTCGCGATGGGGCTTCAGATATCAAAAATGATGTCCTCGATCTGATCTATCACCCCTTGCTGGTGAGCTATGGGGGAAAGTTGAAGGACTACCTTGAGCGTTACGCTGAGAGCATTCCGGACCTTGCTGAAGTGCTCACACGAAAGGCGGCACTTCAAGATGCGATGGAAGGTATTGAGCGTTTAGTCGAGCTGCACCCTAGTGAAATGCAGCGCGAGGTGGCACACGTCCAATGGCACGAGCAGATGGAACGGAGCATGGAGCAGGGGCGCCGGAAATCTATTTTTGAGGATCTCGTCACTAAACAATACATCCTATATGGCCGATCGTCGTTGACGCCGATCCACACCGGAGAGGGCACCACACATCTCACCGAGACTGGGATGCATTCGTTCTCGGTCTCGTCAGAGTTGCCCATCCTCGACATCGTTGACCCAGTTGGACTCGAGCATATGCTCTTGCAATTCAAGCTTGAGCAGCGAGAGCAGAGATGAAACTTGTCGTGATGCACTATCTGCGCTCGCTACGCGAGCGTGACGAACTCGACGCTATTCTGCCTGATCTTTTGGCTGAGAGTGGTTTTGAAGTTCTAACCCGTCCCCGTCGCGGTACCCGGCAAGCTGGTGTCGACGTAGCGGCAGTTGGCCCCAATCCCGATCGGGATGGCACTCGAAGCCTGTTCCTATTTACGATCAAGTCCGGTGATTTGACACGAGAGCATTGGGATACTGGCCAGCAGGCTGTACGTCCGTCGCTGAATGAGGTTTTGGATGACTATATTCCGAACCGCATCCCGCCCCATTTTGCGGATTTGCCTGTTGTTATATGCGTCTGCATGGGCGGCGAGATGCGCGAGGATATTCGTGCTCAGTGGAGTGGTTACTGTCGGGCGAACGAGAAAGCCAACGTTCACTTTGCCGAATGGAACGGGGATCGTCTCTCCGATTTGATCCTCAGCGGCATGTTGCGTGCTGAGTTAATTGAGAGCGAGAATCGGGGGCTATTTCAGAAGGCGCTAGCGATGCTTGATCAGCCCGACGTCGCTTATCGGCATTTCCGTCAATTACTCAATGTCATCTTCACTGAGCCGAAGAGCCAGGCAGAGCGCACACGTCAGCTACGTAAGGCCTACCTGTGCCTTTGGATACTCTTTGTATGGGCTCGCGACACCGATAACCTTGAGGCTGCATATCGAGCATCCGAGTTGGTGCTGCTACGCAGTTGGCCCCACTGTGATAGTACCCGTCTACGCAGGGTAGTGGCGCAACAGGAGCGGCTAGCTCATTTCGATCAGGTTTTCAAACTGCACCTAATCATCGCTCGCCTTCTACTAGTCGAGAAGATTGGCCCGTTCGCCGACAAACGCTATGCGCTTTCAATGGCCGTAAATTCACGTTACGCAGTAGACATCAACATCGCGCTGTTCGAGACACTGGGTAGGTTGTCTCTCCACGGGTTATGGCTAGATGCCATCAGTGCTGGGGACGATGCGGCATTCGCACAGGCAATGAGTGAGGGGGCGGACGAGGCGCTCAACATAGCGATTGGGATGCTGAACGCGAACCCGGCGCTTGCTGTCCCCGTTCGTGACGATTTCACGATTGAATTGGCTCTGTTTATGCGTCTCGCAGATGTGCGCGGACGCCTATCTAATGTTGCTGACTACATCCGCAGCATGTCCGACCATCTTTGCTACGGACTGCGGGCTCGGCGGCACTATCCGACGCCGACGACAGAATATCGTGATGTCCTCTCACATCCAAGAGAACGCAGCGACGCATACTTCGAAGAGCATACGCAAGCGGGGATTCTTTACACTTTCGTGCTCGCTTGGCTTGCAATGATAGGAGATCAAGAGCGAGCAGAGCAGTTGCGCAGCACGCTGTTAGAGCACGCTCCGCACATGACCCACCAAATCTGGATTCCCGACGCACGAACGGATGAGGTTTTCTGGGATGGCGATCGAGATCACGGGGTGTCGGTACCAGGTCTGCCACTCAACGACTCGCTAGAGGCCGTTTTTAGCCTACTTAACCGTGTGATGAAAGAGTATCCACTGGATGAGCGGATAAGCGCTGTCCGAAATCACCTGACTCCAATTTTTCTTATGGCCTGCCGCCACTATCGCATGCCTGTACCACCACATGTTTGGCAAGGTCAGAAGCGTTCATCGCCTGACAGCACCGTTTCCGATCAAGGAGTGCCGGATACGGAGAAGCAGCAGTCGCAAGGCGGATAATCTTTGGCGTGGGCACACTTCTGCCGGAGTGCAGTCCAACAAAATCAGAGGTGAGGGCAGTAGATTCCGATGTAGCCAAGGTGGCTGCCGATCATGGTATTTTTCATGGCATCCTTGGCGTGAACGATTTTACAGCATTGAATTAAAATAACTTTTTCGCTCTATCTATAATAGAGTGGGAGTGAGGGTTATTGTCAGTGGCGGTCTAAAACCGCACAAATCTGGCGACCAGCCGTCGATGTGACAGTCACATAATTCTCGGCTTCTGCTTTTCATTCCCCGATTTTCATCCTTCGGCCACACGGCTCCTGACATGGTTTGCATGCCAGGAAGCGTGGCAGTGATTCACAGGGAGTCAGGGATTAAAGGCGTGATGGGCTATGCCAGGGGCGCGCAGTTGCGGTAAAAATCAACTGGCCAGTGTCGGTGCTGGCGCGATACCCAACAACAGTTCGAGTGAGTTCCGGTATCGCGCCCGTTGCCAAGCAGGCGACGTTGCCCGCTCAGTATTTCACGAAGCGCACGTCGCCGTCCAGACCCCACTGGTTCAAGGGGCCCGATGGAGGGAAGCGCGCGCTACTACCTGTGTGCCCGCTGTCGCGTGGCGGTGCTGATCTGCAGCCGCTGCGACCGGGGCAACCGCTATTGCGGCGCATTGTGTTCGCGGGCGGCACGCAAATGTTCACAACGGGCAGCAGCCAGCCGCTATCAGGCCAGCCGCCGCGGGCGCTTCCTGCATGCTTCGCGCCAGCATCATTATCGGGCCGGCCAGCAGAAAGTGACGCATCAGGGTTCCCAACCGGGCGGCCGTACTGATCTACTACCCCGAACCGAAGCGAGACGATTGGCCACGCCATCATTCTGGTGCTGTCGACGCTGTCTTCGCCCCGTCTCGGGGTGGGTGCGCCAGGGGTTTCTGGGCCGCACCGATCGATTGGCCCTCCACACAAGGAGCCGACATGGCCCTGCCCCCTGAGATTGAAGCCCAGATCCTGCGCCTGCATCACGCCGAGCGCTGGCCCGCGGGTACGATTGCGCGCCAGTTGGGCGTACATCGCCAGAGCGTGGCCCGGGTGCTGGCCCAGGCGGGCCTGCCCAGCCTGAACCCGCACCCCAGACCCTTGGCGATCGAGCCCTTCCTGCCCTTTATCGTGCAAACCCTCACGCAGTACCCACAGCTGTGTGCGAGCCGTCTGTACGCCATGGTCCAGGCGCGCGGTTATCCGGGGCGCCCCGATCACTTTCGTCACCTGATCGCCCGCTACCGGCCGGCGCGCCCGCACGAGGCCTATTTGCGCCTGCGCACCCTGCCGGGCGAACAGGGCCAGGTCGACTGGGGGCACTTTGGCCACCTGCAGATCGGGCGTGCGCGCCGCGCGCTCATGGCCTTTGTGATGGTGCTGTCCTGGTCGCGCCAGATCTTCGTGCATTTTTACCTGGGCGCGCACATGGAGAATTTCCTGCGCGGCCACCGCGCAGCCTTCGAGGCCTGGGACGGGGTGCCGCGCTGCCTGCTGTACGACAATCTGAAGAGCGCCGTGCTCGAGCGGCGCGGCCCGGTCATCCGCTTCAATCCGACGCTGCTCGCCCTGGCCGGCCATTACCGCTTCGAGCCACGTCCCGTGGCCCCGGCGCGCGGCAACGAGAAGGGCCGCGTGGAGCGGGCCATCCGCTATATCCGGGAGGCCTTCTTTGCGGGCCGGCGCGTCACCGATCTGGCTGCGCTCAACGCCCAGGCACTGGCCTGGTGCACGGGGGCGGCCAGCGCGCGGCGCTGCCCCGAGGAGCCGTCGATGACGGTCGCCGAAGCCTTCGGGCGCGAGCAGCCCCGACTGTTGGCCTTGCCGGCCGACGCCTTTCCATCCGAAGAGGTGCGGGCGGTGTCGGTGGGCAAGACCCCGTACGTGCGCTTCGATCTGAACGATTATTCGGTGCCGCATGACTGTGTGGCGCGCAGTCTCACCGTGACGGCCACCTTGCAGACGGTGCGCGTGCTCGATGGCCAGACGCTGGTGGCCTGTCATGCCAGGAGCTTTGATCGGGGCGACCAGATCGAAGCGCCCGAGCACCTCGAGGCCCTGCTTGCGCACAAGCGTGCGGCCAGGGCACACCGCAGCACCGATGGGCTCATCTCACGCATCCCGCTTGCGCGCCAATTCCTGACGGCGGCCACCGAGCGCGGTGAGCCGCTCGCCCGCACCGCCCGTATCCTCACCGAATGGCTGCACGCATACGGAGCCGGTGCGCTGCAGAGCGCCCTCGAGCAGGCCCTGGCGCGCGGGGTGGCGCACCCCAACGCGGTGCGCCTGGCCCTGGAGCAACAGCGCCTGGCAACGGGCGCGCCACCGCCCCTGGCCCTGGCCCTGCCCGCACACCTCAAGGGCCGCGATGTGTCGGTCGCCCCCCACGCCCTGGATGATTATGATCGCCTGATGGAGCACGACGATGATGAGTGCTGATGCGCGGGCGCGCGCCAGCGCCTTGAAGCTCTACGGGGTGCTCGCGCATTGGGAGCAGTGCGCCCAGGCCCCCTGGCTTGAGCCGCTGCTCACCTGGGAAGAGGCCGAGCGCGCCCGGCGATCGCTCGAGCGGCGCCTGCACTACGCGCGCATCGGGCGCTTCAAGGCGCTGACCGACTTCGACTGGCGCTGGCCCGCACAGATCGATCAGCGCACTGTCGCTGAGCTCATGGGGCTGGAGTTTCTCGCCAGCGCCACCAACGTGATTCTGGTGGGGCCAGCAGGCGTGGGCAAGACCACCATCGCCCAGAATATCGCCCACCAGGCCGTGATTGCTGGCCATACGGTGCGTTTTGCCAGCGCAGGCCGGCTGCTCGGAGACCTGGCCGCACTCGACAGCGATTCGGTTCTGCGCTACCACCTACATCGCTACGCGGCCCCGGATCTGTTGATCATCGACGAGGTCGGGTACCTGTCCTATTCGAACCGCCACGCCGACCTGCTCTTTGAGCTCATCAACCGGCGTCACGAGAAGAAAAGCACCCTGATCACCACCAACAAGGCGTTCTCCGAATGGGCCGAAGTCTTCCCCAACGCTAGCTGCGTGGTGGCGATGATCGATCGGCTGGTGCACCATGCCGAGATCCTCGCCGTCAGAGGCGAATCCTATCGCCGCAAGGAAGCCCAGGAGCACGCTGCCAGCAAATCAAAACAGCGCCAGAGCACCAAGGCCGCGACATGACAGGCTACCATCAGCCGTCGGGCCTGACCCAGGGACTGGCGCTCTTGCTCGATGCCCACTGGTCACCCGAGCAGGCCCTGGCCGTGCTCGAGCTGCTCAACGATTTGCGTGACCGGATTGCGGCCCACTACCAATATGCCATTGCCCAGGCGATGCAAGCCCAGCGCCGCACCGACCCTGACCCACCGACCCGCGATCCGCCGTTTTGAATTGGCATCCGGTGCATCACGACAACAACAAGGGCCTCCTGCGGGGCCCTTGTTGCATCGGCCGGTTCTTTCGCCTGGTCGCCGCAACACGCCGCCAATTCATGCCGCCAAAATAAGGCACTTTTACACCGCCGCTAACAGGTTATTTATAAGTTGTTGATTTAATTATAAAATTAAGAATCAACAACTGTATATCCCACATCATCAATGGTATTTTTTTATGGCATGACTAGGGCGTGCCATTGAAAAAGCGCCGATGCCGCGGCCAGCTAAATAAAGCT
>JACDJC010001406.1_pt1 | contig 21438 bp, 19 predicted proteins | sample 7454191 | NCBI WGS metagenome assembly JACDJC01 (sample SAMN14253291, study PRJNA609438) | sludge metagenome | isolation source: sludge after 25d culture with pyrite and EDTA | collected 2018-12-20 | reverse complement strand
TCCGGGGTACGAGTCAGCGCGGCGGGTCATGTTAGTTTCGGAGTCTTGCTCCCAAAAGCTATCTCGATCTCTACCGGCCACCTTCCACCTCACAGTCTCTTTCATCATCAGGGGTGGCCGCAACCGCCATGACTGTTAGTAGGAAAAATCGACATGATCGTCATGACTGCCAAGGATGTAGAAGGAACACCACGTGCCGCGAACGGCCCTGGGTGGACCAGCGCCCGCTTGATTGTCAAAGACGATGGTATGGGCTATTCGGTGCATGAGACCATGGTCGCTGAGGGCAGCGAGCTGCATCTCGAATACAAGAACCACCTCGAAACCAATTACTGCTTTGCTGGGGAAGGCGAAGTGGTGGACGTGAACACGAACATCACGTATCCTCTGCGGCCCGGCACACTCTACGCCTTGGACAAGCACGATAAACACATCTTGCGAGCCACCAAGGGCGACCTGAGGCTCGTCTGCATTTTCAGCCCCCCACTGGCCGGTGATGAGACGCATGACGCGAGCGGCTCCTACGCCGCCCGCCAGTGACCGACCCAGTTACATTACCTCTGCCAATGGTTCCATGGATACAGGCACGGACAACAAGAGTCTTTCCGTCGTCGAGACGATAGAACGCAGGGTGCGTGAAGACATCATCAATGGTCGCTTCGTCTCGGGCGAGCAGCTCGTTGAAATTGATATGGCGCGCACCTACGGTGTGTCGCGCAACACGATACGCGAAGTCACCCACATGCTGGTTCGCGACGGGCTGGCGAGCTTCGTTCGCTACTGCGGTGTTTTCGTCCGAACGTTCAGCCTGGAAGATTTGCGCGATATTTACACTGCACGACGTGCGCTCCAGTTATACCCCCTGCAAGCGATTGCCAGCCTCCCGGACGAATTGCTGGCGCAAATGCGCGAGACGATCGAACAGGCGAACGTGGAAGTGGCGCTCGGGCGTTGGCACCAAGTGGGCAGCTTGAGCCTGCGCTTTCACAGACTGCAAGTCTCGTCGCTGGGCTCCAGCCTGATAGACGAACTCTTCCTGAACATCTCGGCGCAACTGCGCCTTATCTTCACGCTCCCACCCGAGGAAAGCGTCGTGCAGCAACCCTACTGGATCGCATGGGAGCACAAGATCTATGAACTGCTGAAACGAAGAAAGACGCAGGAAGCAGCCTTGGAACTGAGCTTGTATCTAGATGAATCCGAACGCGTGCTGTCGCAGGTTGTTCAGCAGTGGGCGCGCCTTCCCACATCAAGCTCAAGGCGCGAGACGATCGAAACCACTGATTGAATCGCCCCGCTCGCGAGGCGTCGGCTAGAATCGAAGACCTGTGCCCCGCTCTTCGGCAGAGACCCCATTGCTGCACCCCCCGCCCCGCTTCTGGCCACGCCCCCTTGCGGACTCGCGTCCTTGCGGACATCCATCCTCTTGGACACCCATCTTTTTTGAACGCACGTCGAGCACATTGAAGTCAAGGAATCAAGGACATGAGAAAAATGACCATCGTGAAAGCCCAGGATCTCCGGGATGCCTCGCTGACCCCGCGCGGGGTGCGCAGCGGCGCAGACCGCGGCGACCCACAAGTCGCCACCCTGGCGCTGGCACCTGAAGCCGCCGGCAGCACCGGGATCTGGGAATGCCAGCCCGGCAGCTGGCCGATCAAGAACCGCACGGACACCGAATTCACCTATCTGCTCTCCGGTCGGGCTCGGCTCACCGACGACACGGACGGCAGCGCGGTCGAAGTGACCGGGGGTGACCTGGTGATCCTTCCGCCGGGCTGGTCCGGCCGCTGGGAAATCCTCGAGACCGTGCGCAAGATCTACGCGATTTTCTGATCTTTCAAGGCGGCGGCCAGTTCCGTGCGCAGGCCCTGGTAGGCCCCGCCTCGGCGAGTTCGCCTATGGCGCCTTGCAAACAACGCACCAAACCGGTCGGGCTCGCGGGTGACCTGCAGCCCGGCCGCCGCCACCGGCTTGCGATTCATTAGGGAAAACGAGAACAGGAAAAGCCCTGGTATCTAGCGGTTTGGCCGATGGCGGCGGCCGGACAGCACGGTCGCCCCGGTCGGGCCGTAGCGCTCGGCGTGCTGGCAGCCGGCAGGCAGATCGAAACCCTCCCCGGCGCGATAGGCTTGCGCGCCGCCAGCCCGCTCGAGGATGAGCTCGCCTTGCAGAACCAGAATCCGCACATCGAAGGGGTGGGCATGCAAGGGGCGCTCGACATCCGGCTCGACCCGCCGAATTCGCGTCTCGTAGCCGGCCTGCCGCCAGGCATGCATCAGGGGATTTGGCAGGGCGGCATGCATCGTGCCATGCACATCGCTGTCCCGCAGGCCGATATACACCAGCGCATTGTCATCCAGGAAATCCGGTGTCGGGGATCCGCTCGCCGCCCCGAGAGGATCGATACGTACACGACCACCGGCCAGTTGAATCAGCGCACGGCCATGGCGGTCGGTCGTGACCCATCCCTTCACGCGCATCACCGTGCGCGGCAAGCGTTTGAGGGCGCCGATCAGCACATCTGCATCCAGCACACCGTGGCTGCGCCAAACACCACCCTCAAAGGGATGCCCGGGCGCAGCCAGCCTCTCATGTTCAGAAGCCCGGCAGAGCGTCTCCTCACCCGGGGACCCAGGCCGGAAACCCCGCGGTCCGGGGCTCGAGGCCATTGATTCGGTCTGAGCGCGCCCTGCCGGGCTTCTGAACACGAGCGGCGCGAGCGGCAGCGCACCGTGTGCCGCCTCCAGCACGGGCACGCGGTCGAATTGTCGTACCAGGCGCTGCCGCACGGCAGCCAGGCGCTCGCGAGACACCAGGTCCTTCTTGTTGAGCACCACCAGGCTGGCCGCAACGATCTGTCGGCGCAAGGTGTCAGCCAACAAGGCATCGTCGAGCTGCTCGATGAGATGCTCGGCGTCCACCAGCACGACGACAGCCTCGAGCTGCAGTTTCGGATCCACCAGGCCCACCTGGGCGATCCGGCCCGGATCGGACACCCCACTGGCCTCGATGAGGATCAGATCCACCGGCGGCTGACGCTCGATGACCCGCATCAGCGCCTGCTCCAGGCCCGAGCTCAGCGAGCAGCAGATGCACCCGTTGGCAAGGCTGAGCGTTTCTCCGTCGTGAGCCGCCACCATCGCAGCATCGACATCGATCTGGCCGAAATCATTGACCAGGACGGCCAGACGCTGCCCGTTCGCGTTCGTCAACCAGTGATTCAGCAGCGTGGATTTGCCGGCGCCCAGGAATCCGCCGATCACCACCAGCGGAATGCGCAGCACCCCGCGGGCATCAGCCTGATCCTGATCGTCTGCCTGGTTCATTTGAATCCTGATCGTCACGGCCCGGATCGACTGCTCGATCAGCGACGCCCATGGGGCGCATCGAACGGACGGCCCCCCACCATCGTGCCGGCAACGCCGATGTCTTTGAGGCCTTCGGGCGCGGTCTGCAAAGGATCACTGTCCAGGATGCAGAAGTCGGCATGCTTGCCGACTTCGATGGAGCCAATACAGTCATCCTGATGCAAGGTATAGGCGGCACCCAAGGTAATGGCGCGCAGCGCCTCGGCGACGCCGATGCGCTCGGCCTCGCCCAGCACCCGGCCCGCCGCGGTGCGCCGATTGACTGCACACCAGGCGGTAAACAAGGGCGCAAGTGGCGTGATCGGCGCATCGGAATGAATGGCGAAGGGGATGCCCAGCCGCTGGGCAGTGGCACAGCCATTCATGCGGTGAGCGCGCTCGGGCCCCAGCGTCATGGCATGGTGGGCGTCCCCCCAATAAAAAAGATGGTTCGCAAAGAGATTCACGCAAAGCCCCAGGCGGGCGATGCGCCGGAATTGCGCCGGGGAGGCCATCTGGCAATGCTGCAAGGTGTGCCGATGATCCGGTCGTGGCCACTGGGTCAGGGCGCGCTCCAGGGCGTCGAGCGTCACTTCCGTGGCCTCGTCGCCATTGGTGTGGATGTGCAACTGTACGCCCGCGCGATGATACTGCTCGATGATGACCGAGAGATCATCGGGCGCGATGACCCAGATACCGTTGGCCGCCCCGTTGTAATACCCGGGCCAGCGCAAGCGCGCGGTAAAACCCTGGATGGAACCATCGACGATCAGCTTGACCATCCCGAGCCGCATCTTGGCATGGCTTTCATGCCCGAGCTGCTGCAGTTTTTCCAGGCAGGCCGCCACGTTGCGTCCAAACAGCATGCCCGAGGCGGCCGGCACGATGCGCAGGGGAAAATCATCGGCCCGTGTGATGCCGGCCAAGGAGCGGATGCCATCGTCATCCAGCTCATTGATCATGTCTGTCGCCGTGGTGACGCCCGCGCCAACGGCGATTTTGGCGAAATCCGCCACGCACTGGGGTGTCTGGCTCAAACTGCGAAACGGATTGCCGATCAGACGCACGACGGGGAACATGGCGGCGAACTCGCACAGCTCGCCGGTCGGTTCCCCGTCGGGAAAGCGCGTAATGCCGTCGATATCCGTATCGCGATGAATACCGGCCAGCGCCAGCGCCCTGGAATTCACGTTCATCAAATGAATGCTGGCATGCATCACCACGACTGCGGCATCGCCAGGAACCCGGTCCAGATCATGAACGGTCAGACGCCGTGAGCCGAAATAGATGGGATCGAAACCCCAGGCGATCAGGGGCTTGTCGGAAGCGAGCCGAGACCGGGCGTCCACCAGGCGCTGCACGACTTCGTCGACCGTCTTGAGCCCCTGCCAAAGACGGCCATCGGGACCGCGCCGATCGTAATAGCCGACGTAGACATACTGCCAGACGACCCCTTCATACAGATGGCAGTGCGCCTCGACCAGGCCTGGCATGAGCACCTTGTCTGCATAGCGATCGTCGTGCCGCACCGTGCCCCAGCCGCTGACGTGCTCTTCCGAGCCCACCGCCAGAATCCTGCCATCGCGCACTGCCACATGGGTCGCGACAGGCCGGGACGGATTCATCGTGATCACGCTGGCCGCGCGATAAACGACGGTATCCCCGCCGCCTTGCTTCACCGTCATCTCGAACCTCCACACTCGCCCGCTTGCCTTGTCATCGTCTCGAACCGCCACCCACACGGGCGCCCTGCATCCTTACCTAGAACATCCAGCCCCGGCAGCGCACGGCGCCCTCACCCAGAACCTTGGCTGGGTGCTTCCTGCGCCAACGCTTGCTCGACACTTTGTGCAAGCGAAAGCAATACGGCGTCCCGACCGGCCGGAGCAGCCAATTGCAAGCCGACCGGCAAGGGCAGTCCGGGGATTGGCACGGACACCGCACATTGGCCAAACAGATTGACCGGCTGGGCGTTGCGCATTGCCCTGCGGTTCAGCGCGGCGATTTCATCCACGGTCGTGTAGTCGGACACCGGAGGCGGGGCAAAGGGCACCGCCGGGGCAAGCCAGGCATCCAGGCCTCGAACCCGTGCCGCCATGATTGCGCACAGTTCACGATGGCGCTTCAGCATGGCCCGATATTCCACGGCCGGCAGATCGACACCGCGCACGGCACGCGCCCAGGCCACCGGATCGATCAGCGCCTCACTCTCGAGAAAGCGACGTTTCCCGACGGTCGCCACCAGTTCCGCCGGGACGAACTCGGCGAACACCGTGCCGATTTCCCGGGCCTCGTCCAGCTCACAGGGCACCATCTGCGCTCCGGCCTGCTCGAGCCTGCGCACCGCCCAGGCGCAGGCTTGCGCCACGCCTTCTTCCAGCTCATCGAAGAAGTAGGTCGTGGGATAGCCGAAACGCAGGCCCTTCAGCGGCCGGGGATCCGGCACCGCCTGCGCCGCCAATACTTCAAAGACGCGGGCGCAATCCCGGGCCGACGCACTCAAAAACCCGATGCTGTCCAGCGTAGGGCTCAGGGGAAAAATACCATCCGCAGGCCACAGGCCCGGGCTCGACTTGTAGCCGAACACGCCGCATAAGGCAGCCGGATTGCGTACGGAACCGCCCGTGTCCGAGCCAACCGTGAAGGCGCCCAGCCCGGCGGCCATGGCCACGGCCGAGCCGCTGCTGGATCCGCCCGGCATGCGTGCAATCTGGGTGTCACACGGATTCCAGGGGGTACGATGCGTGGGGTTGTAGAGCCCCAGCGCAAACTCCGTGGTGGCGGTCTTGCCCAAAATGACGCACCCGGCCCGCTTGAGCCGCCGGATGAAGGTCCCTTCGGGCTCGACGGCATCGCTGATGTCCACCCGGGAGCCCGCGCTCACCGGCACGCCAGCAACCGTAAACAGGTCTTTGACCGCCACGGGAACCCCCATCAGCGGTCCCAGGTCGGTACCGGCGGCGAGCAAGCCGTCCACGGCCCGCGCACAAGCCAGCGCCTGCTCGTCCATCACATGGACGAAGCTGCCGAGCTTGCCGTCCAGCGCACGGATCCGACCGAGATACGCCTGGGTCACCTCGAGCGCGCTGACCTCGCCCCGGCGCAATTTCTTTCCGAATGCTTCGATTCCACTCTGTTCGAACGGATTGACAGGCAAGCTCACTGCATTTCCTCCTGGACTACATCATCAAACACGGGGGGCCGCCAGTTCCTGCCTGGAATCGCGGCAAATAGGGCTTGTGTATAGGGGTGCTGCGGATTCGCATACACCTCCTCGGTACGACCATATTCCACGATTTCCCCGTAACGCATCACGGCAATGGTGTCACACACCTGAGCGGCGACCCGCAAGTCATGGGTGATGAAGACCATCGCAAGATTGAGCCGCACCCGGATATCATCGAGCAAGCGCAATACCTGAGCCTGAACCGATACGTCCAGCGCCGACACCGCTTCATCGGCTATCAGCACGATCGGCTCCAGGGCCAGTGCGCGCGCAATGCCGATTCTCTGGCGTTGGCCCCCCGAAAATTCGTGTGGATAGCGCTCGGCGGCCTTGCGGTCGAGCCCGACCAGTTCCAGCAGCGCATAGGTACGCTCGTACGCTTCACGCCGCGAAACCCCATGCACCATGGGACCTTCGGCTATCAGATCGCCCGCACGACAGCGCGGATCCAGAGAACCATAGGGGTCCTGGAATACCATCTGAATCGACTTGCGATGAGCGCGCAATTCGCGGTATCCCAGCGCGGCGAAATCCGTTCCCGACACCTCGATCACTCCACTGTCGATCGCCACGAGCCGTGTCAGACAGCGGGCCAGCGTCGACTTTCCCGAGCCGGACTCGCCGACCAGCCCGAGTGTTTCGCCACTGCGCACCGAGAGATTGACCGACCGCACTGCGGCCACGCTGCGCTTCTTGCGGCCCAGAAAACCGCCTCCCAACCGAAACGTTTTATTCAAGTCCTTTGCAGACAACACGATGGGCGCCTCTTCATTGAGCGGCCGACCGTGTGGCACGAGGTCCGGAACCGTCGAGATGAGCCCGCGCGTATAAGGATGCTCGGGGGCGTTCAGTATCTTGTCGGCGGGCCCCAGTTCAACGAGTTTTCCATGCTGCATGACGGCGATGCGATCCGCGATGTCAGCCACCACACCAAAATCATGCGTGATGAACAAGACACCCATCTGGTATTGGGCCTGCTTTTCACGGATCAGCTCGAGGATCTGTGCCTGCGTTGTGACATCGAGCGCGGTGGTGGGTTCGTCGGCAATGACGAGCGGGGGTTCGAGGATGAGTGCCATGGCAATCATGGCCCTCTGTCGCTGGCCCCCCGATATCTGGTGCGGATAGGATTGCATGACTCGGTGCGGTTCGGGCAGGCTGACTGCTTCCAGCGTGGCCGCGACGCGCTGCGCACGCTCTCGGCGCTTCATGTTCGTGTGCAGTTCCAGCACCTCATCGATCTGTGCGCCTATGGTCTTCACCGGGTTGAACGCAGTCATCGGCTCCTGAAAGATCATCGAGACCTGGCTGCTGCGCACGGCGCGCATGCGTTGCGGTGATGCCTTGAGCAAATCTTCGCCCTTCAGAACAATGCTGCCGCCACTTACCCGAACGTGCGGCGCGGGCAGCAGGCCCATGACCGCACGCGCCATCATCGACTTGCCCGAGCCGGTTTCTCCGACCACGCATAGAATCTCATTGCGCCGCACCTCGAGCGACGCACCCGACACCGCATGAGGCCGATCGGCCCAGGCAGGCAGATCGATCGACAGATCCCGGATCGTCAAGATGGTTTCGCTCATGCTACAAATTCCGCAAACGGGGATTCAATGCATCGTTCAAGCCGTCACCCACCAGATTGATGGCAAGCACTGTCAACAAGATGGCCACCCCCGGGATGGCGCACAGCCACCACGCCTGCTGCAGAAAATCGCGTGCCGCGCCCACCATGAAGCCCCAACTCATGACATTGGGATCGCTCAAGCCCAGAAACGCCAGGGCCGCTTCAGTGAGGATCGCCAGCGCCACCATCAGTGAACCCGTCACGATGATGGGGGGAAGGCAATTCGGAAGGATGTGAAGCAAGATGACACGAGCATCGGTCATGCCCATGGAAATGCAGGCCTGTACAAACTCCCTGCCGAACAGGGCCTGAAACTCGCCACGCACCAGGCGTGCCATGGGCGGCCAAGACACCACCGCAATGGCCAGTATCACGCTGCCGATGGACGGACCGAGGATTGCCACCAACAGAATCGCGAATATGAAAGACGGAATCGTCTGGAAAATTTCCGTAAATCGCATGAGCAGTTCATCCACCACCCCGCCATAATATCCTGCGACACCACCGATAAGCACACCGACACCCGTGGCGGCCAGAGTTGCCACGGTGCCGATGATCAATGACGTGCGTGCTCCATAAATGATCCCCGCGAGCGCATCACGCCCCAGCATGTCGGTACCCAGCAGGAATTTCCCGAAGGGCATTTCAAACGGCCTGCCGCTCAGTGCAAAAGGATTGACCGGGTAGAGGGACGGCCCGACAATCGCCACGAACAAGATGAAGACGAGCAGCACGAAGCCCAGCAGTGCGGCCTTGTTGCGTGCGAATCGGCGACAGAAGCTTGCGAATTTTGTCCAGTTCATCGAACCTGAATCCTGGGGTCAAGAAGGGAATAAATCACGTCGACCACGATGTTCACCACAAACACCAGGCGGGCGGCAATGAAAAATATTCCCAGCAGCAGATTCAGATCGCGGGCAAACAGGGCATTGAAGGCAAGCAGCCCGATGCCTGGCCAGCCGAACACCGTTTCGACGACGACCGAGCCGCCGAGCAGATTGCCAACCTGAACACCGGCCATCGTGACGACTGGCAGGCTGGCGTTGCGCAGCACGTGGCGGAACGTGATCCTGCCCTCGGTCAGGCCCTTTGAGCGCGCCGTCACCACGTAATCCATGGAATTCTGTTCGAGCGTGGAAGAGCGCATGAGACGGACATAGAGCGCCATGTAGAAGAGCGAAAGCGTGGTCGCCGGCAGCACGAGGTGTTTCAGCACATCCCACACCAGGGGCCAGCCCGTGTAGAACGCCGAAACATTCGTCATCCCGCTGGTCGGCAACCAGCCCAGGTGGATGCCAAACAGGACGATGAACATCAAGCCCACCCAGAACAGCGGCGTGGCATACGCAATCAGGGAAAATATGGAAATGATGTTGTCCAGCAGCGTATTGGGCCGCCGCCCCGCCAGCAGCCCGAGCAATAACCCCAGAAGCACAGAGACAATGATGGTCGTGCCCATCAGAAGCAGCGTGGCGCCGAGCCGCTGGAAAATGAGGTCGCGCACCGACATGCCGTTGCGAAATGAATACCCCAGATTCAAGGTGGCCGTGTTTTTGATGTACGAGAGATACTGTACGTACAGTGGCTTGTTCAGGCCGAACTCATTTTCCAGATACGCCATGTACTCCGGCGTGGCAGACCCTGACTCACTGGCAAGCACACTTGCGGCATTGCCTGGCGCCAGGTGCAGCAAGAAAAAATTGATCGTGATGATCAGGATGACGGTCGGGACCGCTTGCGCCAGCCGTCGTACGACATACCAGCCATGTTGCGCTGTGAGCATACGTCTTCACATCCCTGTTGTGCGCACACGCAGGCGCTTACGCACTAAGCCATGCCTGGTTGAAGGGTGAGTAGGTTCCCAGCGGACTCACGACGAGATTCTTGAACTCGGTGTCGTACACGGTGACGAACCGGAGCTCGGACACCCACACCAACGGCGCCGCTTCGACCACCAGCTTCTGGAACTGATGGTAGAGCTCGGCCCGCTTTTTCGGGTCGATTTCAACTGAAGCCTGTTGCATGAGCTTGTCGGTTTCCGGGCTGCTCCAGCGCGAATCGTTCACGAACACCGTGCCTTTCTTGATGGAGTCCGAGGCATACAGGCGATCCACGCCGATCACCGGGTCAGCCAGCGTCTGGATCCAGTTCGAAGTCAGATCAAAGTCGTAATCGGTGTACACGCGATTCAGCCACGTGGCGACATCTTCGTAGCGCAACGTGGCCTTGATGCCAATGTCTGCCAAGGCCTGTTTGACGTACTCGCCGAAACGCTTCCACTCGTTGCCATAGGGTGTGACGTCATGCACGATTTCAAAGCGCACGCCGGACGAATCCCGCTTGTAGCCGGCCTCATCGAGCATCTTGTTGGCAATTTCGGCACCGTTCGGAACGTTGTAATTTCTGACATCCGCGGTGTAGAAGTCATTGGCGGCAAAGTTGGAACTGATCGGCCCGGTCGCCGGTTTCCCGAAGCCGAACCACACGTTGTCGATCACGAACTTCCGGTTGATGGCGTAGGAAATGGCCTGTCGCACCCGGACATCGTCGAAGGGCTTGTGATGCGTGTTGAAATCGAGCTGAATGATCGGCGACTGCATCTCGTAGCCCTTGGTGGTCGCCGTGATCTTGGGGCTTTTGGTGAGGCGCTCGACATCAAAATAAGGTACCGCGGCGAACGCGCCGTAATTGGCTTCGCCCGCCTGCATCGCGGCGCTGCGCGAGGCCGAGTCGGAGATGAAGCGTGCAACGATCCGATCCAGGTACGGTTGACCCTCACGCCAATAGGACGGATTGCGATCCAGTCTGACGTACTGGCCGCGCTCCCAGTTGACGAACTTGAATGGCCCGGTGCCGATGGGCTTATTCGCGTAAGCGCTGTTGCGTACATCAGTGCCGGCGAAGAGGTGCTTTGGCAGCATGGGCGATTCATAGCTCGAGAGCGCCATCATCATGTAAGGCGCCGGCTCAGTGAGGTGGAAGATTGCCGTGTGTTCGTCCGGAGTGTCGATGCCGGTCAGGCGACGGAACGTGTTGATGCCTCGGGGGTGATGCTGTTTCAGGACCTCCATGACCGTGTATTGCACGTCGGCGCTGGTAAACGGCTTGCCGTCATGAAACTTGACACCGTCCCGGATCTTGAAGGTGATGGTCTTTCCATCTTCGGAAATGGTCCAGGATTCTGCCAGGCTGGGAATCGGCTTCAGGTCGAAGTCGTACTCACAAAGGCCGTCATAGACTTTGGAGGCGACTTGACCGACGGGCCCGGATGTACTGACATAAGACGCCAGCGTCGGAGGCTCGGGCTGCACCAGCATGGTGAGCGTCCCCCCTTGCTTCGGCTTTTCCTCGGCAAACACGACGCCTGGCAGCAGGGTGAAGCCCGAAGCGATACCGGACGCCCCCGCCAGCTGAAGAAAGTCGCGGCGATTGATGGATGACATGTTTAAGGAACCTCTGATTAAGTTCCCGATTTAGTAAAATTGACTTCATCCGCTGCACCCCATCCCCTGATGAGCCACCCGATGCGACAGATCAGCTTCTCCGATGCCGAATTCTCCAACCAACGCAAGCGCACGCGCCGCGAGGTGTTTTTGGCAGAGATGGACCAGGTGGTGCCTTGGGCGCGCCTGATGACGCTGATTGAACCGGTGTACCCCAAGGCAGGCAACGGGCGCAGGCCCTACGCATTGGAGGCGATGCTGCGCGTGCACCTGATGCAGTTGTGGTTCAACTTGTCGGACCCGGCCATGGAGGAATCGCTCTATGACATCACGCCGATGCGTCAGTTTGCAGGTTTGTCGCTGACGCACGGGGGTTTGCCAGATGAGACCACGATCCTGAATTTTCGCCATCTGCTTGAACGCAACAAGCTCGCAGAACGCATCTTCGCCGAGGTGAATGCCATGCTTGGTGAGCAGGGATTGCTGCTGCGCCACGGCACGATTGTGGATGCCACAATTATTGCTGCGCCCAGCTCGACGAAGAACAGCGCCGGTACGCGTGACCCCGAGATGCACCAGACGAAGAAAGGCAACCAGTGGCACTTTGGCATGAAGGCCCATATCGGGGTGGATGCCGAGTCGGGGCTGGTGCACACGGTGACGGGTACCGCAGCGAACGTGAATGATGTGACTGAGGCGCACGCGCTGCTGCATGGCGAGGAGACTGCCGTCTTCGCTGATTCGGGCTATACCGGGGTGGCCAAGCGCGATGAGAATCAAGACATCACCGTGGACTGGCACATTGCAGCCAAGCCCAGTGCCGTCAAGCGTATGCACGCCTCGCTGCAGAAGACCGCAGCCCGTATCGAGCACCTGAAGTCTTCGATCCGTTCGAAAGTCGAGCACCCATTTCGGGTCATCAAGTGCCAGTTTGGTTTCACCAAAGTGCGCTACCGGGGCCTGGCGAAGAACACGGCGCAGATCCAGATGTTGTTTGCGCTCTCGAATTTGTGGATGGTGCGCCGAACTTTGATGAGGACCATGGGATAGGTGCGCCCGCAGAGCGCCGACAGGCCGCTCAAGCGGTCTGAATCGGGGCGAAATGGCTGTTTTGCGTGCGTTTTGTTCCATGATATGAAAATTGATCTGGCTTCAAGCCTGTGCGGCTGAAAACTCACGGCGGCGGGCTGCCGCTGACGGCTTGTTCAGATGTTCCTTAACCTCCTGGGTGGAATTTCGATCAATGGTCATTGCATCGTGCTCAAGGAGCAAATTCACGGGGGAAACACGGAGTCTCCGAGAGGGGGATCAACAGTTTCGGAGAGCCAGCCCCGAAAGCAAGAGATGCGCAGCGGTCAAGCCATACTGTCAATCAGCACGTACTATTCTAGGTGAACCATATCATATAGTTGTCTACCCACCATCGGTGCTTTCCCTGATTCTCTGCGTTGATCTGACAGATTGAAACGTAAGGCAGGCGAAGAAGGATCAACGCCCCTGCCGCGTGGCGCCGGAATACGACCCATTGCGTGACGCAATGGGTCGTCGTCTGTCGATCAGGCCAAGAGCGTCCGCCCGGTCAATCCCCATCCAGATCATGCACCTCGGGGAAGTAAATGTCCTTCCAGCTTGTGGGTGCCTGCTTGATGGTTCCGATCTGATGCAGGAAGGTGGCGAATTTCATGACGCCATGCGGGGCCAGATCGAATTTGATGTCAGGATCCTGCAGCATTTTCAGAATCGGCTGCTTGGAGTTCGTCATGCTCACGTAGATCTTGGCTGCGGCCTCCTTGTCATTGTTGATGAAGTCGACGGATTGTTTCATGGCGTTGAGAAATGCCTTGTAGAGCTGCGGGTGCTCATCGTGGAACTTCTTGCGCGCCCAGATGACGGTCGAGCTCATCGGCTGACCTCCCAGGATCTCAGTCGAATCGGTGACTTTGTGGATGCCGGGATGTTCCGCCTCCAGATAAGAATAGGGCGGCCAGGTGAAATGCGCCGCGATCTGGTCGTTGAAGAGCGCCTGCACCGCGGTCGGATGGGCCATCGAGACAGTCAGCGGATCGAGCTTCGCATAGTTCTCGTTGCCATATTCCTTTGCGGCTGCCATCTGCAACAGAATGGCATAGGTCGTCACCTTGATCGCCGTCATCGCGATCTGCTCACCGGGCTTGAAGTCTTGGACGCCCTTGATGTCGGGTTTGTTGGTGAACAGCGTGAAGGGAATGACGCTTTCCCCGCACACCGCCATCACCTCGCTGCTCGTGCCGCGGGTACGGTCCCACACGATGATGGGCGCCGTCAGTGCACCCGAGGCAAAGTCGAGGCTTCCGGACAGAATTGCATCATTCATGGCGGCCGCACTGCCCAATTGGGGCCAGGTCACCGTCACATCCGTGACACCGAGCGCCGCCGCCTGCTTCTCGAAAAAGCCCTCATGCTGCATGATCATCGTCGGCAAATAGCCCAGTCCGTACAGACGGGCAATGCGCACTTCGGTGGCTGCCTGTGCGCCACTTGGCATGATGCTCATGCTCAAAGTGGCCAATACCAGGCTCAACGTAAACGAAGTCAGTTTTTTCATTGGTTCCTTCCTCCTGATTGGGGCTTCGGGTCTCACTTCCCGGGCACCGCGAACCCTATGCCTTTGGTGCCTGCTGCTACTTCTGCTGCCTTGACTGCCTTTTGTCTCCTGGACTGCGTCTTGTGGTCTACGGCATCCGTGACGGCAGCGCCGATCCGTGTGTCGACCCGTGCCGCACGACGGCCACGGCGCGCGCTCATCCGTCTGGAAATTTGACGGCGCGATGCAACAAGTCCTGATCCTTTTTCAACAGATGCTTTGCCACCCGATGGCTGGGTGTGCAGGGGATCGAGTCCACGAACACGATGTATTTCGGCACCTTGATCGGGTTGAGCCGGTCCTGACACCAATGATGCAGTTCTGCTTCAGACACCGTCGCACCCGGCTTGCGAACCACCGCAACGAGGATATCGTCCTCGCCCAGTTCCGCGTCCACGGCAATGGCCGCAGCCACCTGGACGCCGGGGTACGCGGACACCGCATCGTCGATCTCTGCGCCTGATATGTTTTCTCCACGACGCCGGATGATGTCCTTTTTCCGCGCGACGAACGTGTAATATCCGTCGGCATCCTTGCGCACCAGATCACCCGTACGGAACCAGCCATCGACAAATGCTGCCTGCGTGGCCGCGGGATTCTTGTAGTAACCCTGCATGACGATGGGACTGCGTACGATCAACTCCCCTGCACTGCCGTCCGTGACGTCGCGACCTTCATCGTCGATCACTCTGAGCTCGGCGTGCCCCTTCCCTGGATCCGGATGCAGGGTAGGCACACCAATGCTTCCGACTTTGCGGGGGCCTCGGTAGGGATTGCTGCACAGCGCCGGCGCCTCTGTCAGGCCATAGCCCTCGATCAGCGACGGAATCCCGAATCGTTCACGCAACGCGACGTAGACATCGGGTGGAATGGGGGCACCGTACAGCTTGCGGATCCGGTGCTCCGGCACGAACTCGCTCACCGGGCGACGCATGAGGATGCGGCCAACCGTGGCAATGATGTTCACTTCGGTGGCGCCGCTTTCTGCCGCCAGCCTCCAGAAGCCCGACGCACTGAATCGGGGCGCCATGACGAGCGATGCCCCCGCTGCGGCGGCCGCCATGAGCGAATAGAACAGTCCATTGATATGGAAAAAGGGCAGCACACAGAGCAGCCGGTCGTGCGGCTGCAGATGAAGGCGTCCCACGGAATATTCACCTGCCCAGATCATGTTCCTCTGGCTGTGCATCACGCCCTTGGGACTGCCGGTCGTGCCCGAGGTGTAGATGATGACCGCAGTATCCGCCGCGGCGGCAACTGCCGATCGGGCCTGTGTCGGGGGCCATTGGCAGGCCGGCCTGGTCATCCGGAAGTCGGCGCGTTCGGTCGCGTGCTCTGCGCCTGGATGATCGAGCCCCTCATCCAGCGACCATCGGCGGGGGCGGACGCTTTTGCCGCGAGTGGCCGATTCCACCAGCGCGGCCAGGGCATCAGGGCTGACGATCAGCTTGGGCTTCGACTGGTCCAGAATGTACGTCGCCTCGGCGAGCGTGAGCCCGGGATTCATGGGGACGGCAATGGCGCCCGAGATGATGGTCGCAAACAGGACCACCACATAATCCACGCTGTTGTCGGCCATGATGGCGACACGATCTCCGGCACATATGCCGTCACGCGCCATCCGGATGCATGCGCTGTGTGTGCGGTCCCGAAACCGGGCCCAGCTCAGGGTGGTTCCGTTGCACAGGAGAAACGGTTCATCCGGCCGGACTTCAGCGCGACTCATCAGGAGCCCATACAGGGTGTCGCCATGCGGTGGATAGTTCCGCAGCACGTCGATCGGTTCCGCCTCTTTCATCTGGGTCGGTGCGGCATTTTTCATGTCTGTCGGCACGCCATCGTTCATCTCGATCGGCTCATCGTCTGTCATCGGTTCAGCGGCCCTGGTAGACCGGAGGCCGCTTCGCCAGGAACGCAGCCACCCCTTCCTGGTAATCCTCACTGAAACCACAGGCGCGCTGCTCCCTGCGCTCGAGCTCGATCTGGGTCTCGAACGCGTTGTCCGGCGATTGGCGCATCACCTTCTTGGTGGCGGACAAGCCAAGCGTCGGCCCTTGCGCGAGCGCCTGTGCAAAGCTGCGGGCGGCGGACTCGAGCGCTTCGTCGTCGACACAGCGCCAGATCAGGCCCCACTGTTCGGCGGTCTCTGCGGCCAGAGGCTCCCCGCTCAGGGCCAGGGCCGTGGCGCGCGCGGATCCGATCAGCCGGGGCAGCAGCCAGGTCAGGCCGGTGTCGGGCACCATGCCGATGCGGGCAAAGGAAAGAACGAACCGGGCAGACCGCGCGGCGAACACCACATCACAACTCAATGCCAGACTCACACCCGCTCCGGCAGCGACCCCGTTGACCGCGCAAACGATCGGCACCCTGAGATAGCGCAGGGTGCGTGCGAGCGGATTCCATTTCGCCTCGATGGTCCGGCTCAGATCCAGGGGGGGTGCATCGACACCCCGCTTGCGCTCGCTCAGGTCCTGACCTGAGCAGAACGCGCGCCCGCCACCCGTCAGATAGACGGCCCGAATCCCGGTGTCACGATCGATCCGATCGAGTGCCGCCATGAGCGCCTCGTACAACTCGGCGTTGATGCTGTTGAGCTTCGCGGGTCGGTTCAACCGCAAGATGGCCAGCCCGCTCTCGACCGAGCATTGCAGCGGCGCGTCCGGATCCGCAGAAGGATTGTGAGCCTGGGTCATGATTTCTGCACTCCTTGGCACGACGACCGGGACCTGTCAGTACGACTTGGGCAGCCCCAGCGCGCGCTCGGCAATATACGAAAAGATCAGCTGATCGGTGATGGGGGCGATGCGCGCCACAAAAATGTCGCGCAAGTAGCGTTCGACATCGAACTCCTTTGCAAAACCATTGCCGCCCAGGGTCAGGATGGCCGTTTCACAGGCCTCGTAACCGGCTTTGCTGCCCAGGTATTTCGCCGAATTAGCCTGCAGCCCGCAGGGTTTGCCCGCGTCGAACAGCGCGGCCGCCTGGCAGGCCATCAGGTTGGCCGCCTCCAGCGCCATCCAGCAGCGTGCCAGGGGGTGTTGAACGCCCTGATAGTGGCCAATCGGGTTTCCGAACACCACCCTGTCCTTGGCATAGCGGGCTGCCTTGCGCAAGGCAGCCCGGCCAATGCCGATTGCCTCGGCCGCCACGACCATGCGCTCGGGGTTCATGCTGTCGAACACATAGCGCAGCCCCTGGCCTTCTTCGCCAACCCGGTCTTCGACGGGTACCCGCAGACCATCGATGAAGACCTGGTTGGCATCCACCGCACAGCGTCCCATCCGCTCGATCTCGCGCACTTCCACGTGCGCACGGTCCATGGGGGTGAGAAACAGACTCAACCCGTCGCTGGGCCTGGCGACCTGATCGAGCGCCGTGGTACGGGCCAGCAACAGCACTCGATCGGCCTCCTGTGCGGTGGAAATCCAGGTTTTCGCACCCGTCACGACATAGTGGTCGCCCGTTCGGACCGCACGGGTCTTCAGTTGCGTCGTGTTGAGTCCCACATCCGGCTCGGTGATCGCGAAGCAGACCTTCTGCCGTCCTTCGATGACAGCCGGGATCATGCGGCGCTTCTGGTCTTCCGAACCATGCCGGATGAGCGAATTCAATCCGAATATATTGATTTTGACCGCAGTGCCGCCATTCATGCCCCCACCGCATTCGGCGATCGTCTGCATCATGGCGAGCGCACCCGACATGCCCAGCCCGGCCCCGCCATATTCTTCCGGTACTGCGATCCCCAACCAGCCACCTCGTGCAATGGCTTGATAGAAATCCTCCGGAAAGGTCTTTTCCGTATCCTTTCTGCGCCAATAGGCATCATCGAACGGGGTGCAGACATCTCTGATGGCTTCGCGGATGTCGGGGTGTGAGTCTGGGATCGCTGTTTCCATCGGGCTTCCTTGGCACGTGTTTCCCGCATCCTACGTGCCGGCCGCGAGCGCTGTCCAGAATATGATTTTCTGGCCCATTCATGAAACTCGAAGTTATGAGGACATGCGCCGCGGGCTCAGTCATGCAGATCCTGCGTGCAGGCTCAGAAAGGCCTGACCACCGTCTCACCCGATTTCGGCACGAGTCCGGCATGCCGGCGCACGACGCCGCGCAGGACCTCCACAAATTCGCTGCACAGTGGCGAATGGGGCCGAGTCACGGGGACGATCGCGCTGACCAGCATGGCGGTCCGCGGACGAAACGGACGGATGTCGACGACCTTCGCGCTTTGGGCGTCCAGTGTGAGCGGATCGATGACCGCAATCCCTATCCCGGCCGCAACCAGGGACTTGGCCACGGCGGCCTGATTGACGACGATGGCCGGCTTCCAGTCACACCCGGCCGAGGCCAGCTGCGACTTGAGCAGACTGCCGGCGTGCGCCGTATCGGAAAATGAGATCACCGTTTCACCGGCCAGGTCGCTGGCAGAAAGTTCTGCCTTCTGGCTCAGATAGTGGTGTTTGGGCAAAAGACAGACCAGCTCGATTTCGCACAGGGGAATCTGACTGACCGTCGGCGTGATGATGGGCTCATACAGAATGCCCAGATCGGCTTCGGCGGCCGCCACCATGTCAATGATCTGTCGCGGGGGCAGCGCCATGAACTGCAGCTCGATGAGCGGTCGTGCGCGGTGGAACACCGAGAACGCCTCGGAAATGTACGCCGCAGTCACGGCGTAGGTGGCTGCGATGCTCAACCGGCCCGTCTGTGTGGCTCGCAGCCTGAGACTCAGCTCGATGGTGCGTTGCAGTTCCTCGAAGATGCGGCGGGCGTTGGGATACAGGCGTTGTGCCTCCGCGCTGGGATAGATCTTGTCTCCCAGTCGCTTGAATAGCCTCAGTTGCAGGCTTTGTTCAAGCAGGCGTATGGATTTTGAAATAGCGGGCTGTGAGACCCCCAGGAGCCTGCCCGCCTCGGACATGCTGCCGGTCTCCATCACCTTGCAAAAGGCTTCGAGCTGCCTGACGTTCATTGCAGCAGGTCCTGTGTGGGTGCACCGGTCGACTCAACCCCCCCAGATGGCAGAGAAGGCCCTGAGGAAGTTCCCGCCTGCGATGGCCTGCACTTCGGCGGCGTTGAATCCCCCGTTGTGCAGCGCCTCGAGGATGCGGGGGAACTGTGCCGGTGTGGGGGTCTCCTTCGGGTAGCGGCTGGCCGAGCTGTTGCCGAATGCCCGCGCATATTTTCCCCCGGTCTCGGGGTACGCGTCTTTTGACATCGCAAGAATCGCATTGACTTCGGCCGGGTCGGCGGCCGCCGAAAAATCCGTGCCGATGCCCACGTGCTCGACACCGACGAGCTCACTGAGATACTGCACGTGCCGCACGAAGTTCTTCAGCGTGGGCGGATGAGCCGGATCGCCGTCCCAATTCAGAAACCCGTGAATGGAGGCGCCGATCACGCCGCCGGTGGCGGCCACCGCCCGAATCGCGGCGTCCGACTTGTTGCGCGGCTGCTCATCCAGGGCGCGGGCGTTGGCGTGGGTGACAAGCACGGGGCTCGAAGACGCCTGGGCGGCCTCGATCGTGGTGCGCTCGCCGCAATGCGACAAGTCGATGGCCATACCCACGCGGTTCAATTCGGCAACCAGGGCACGACCAAAGCGGCTCAATCCGGCGTTGCGTTCATCCAGACAGCCATCACCCACCAGATTGGCTTCGTTGTAGGTCAGTTGCATCACGCGCAACCCGAGCGCATGGAAGGCGGAGACGCGGTCGAGGTCATGGCCGACGGGCAGCGCGTTCTGCCAGCCCATGATGAGCCCGACCTTCCCCTGTTCGCGCGCCGCCATAATGTCCGCTGCCAGGCGGATCAGCTTCCAGCCGCTGTCGGGCGCGTTCAGTGTCTTGTGCCAGCGCCCGAGCCCGGAGACGGTCTGGGCAAGATCTGCGAGCATATGAGTGACGGTGACGTTGGCGGCGGTCACGCCGCCTTGCTTCAAGGGGGCGGGGTCGCCATCGCAGAAATAAACCAGCCCATCGATGACTGGAACCGACGGTGGCTGTACTGGCGTCGTCATGAGGATGTCCTTCTGTCTGCCCGAAAGGTTCCGATTCTGCGTGAGCCCGGTTTTGCAGTCAAGGCGACCTTCCGGGCGTGTGACTCGCCCATGCCTACAGCAAACGCGCACTGCCGGCCCGCAGGCGCACCGTGACCAGGCGCTCAAACCCCCTTTGCCAGGGCACTGAGGCCGCCCACCAGCAAAATGACCCAGACTACGCGCTTGACGGCCTGCGTGGCCACCTTTCGATTCAGCGCGCTACCCAGCAAAAAGCCCAGCAGGGCACAGGGGAACAGCACAGCACCCACGGCATAGACGGCCGGATTACTCAACAGACCCGCCAGCAGGAACAGCACCAGCCGGATGATCGAAGTCAGCCCGATCAGGGCGCCCAGGGTGGCTCGCAGCGCCTTCTTGTCATCGAGACGGCCGACCAGGTACAGCGTGTACATGGGCCCCCCGGTACCAAACAGCGTGGTGAAGGCTCCGCCCAGGAACGACATTGGAAATGCATAGACGGGACGGATCCGATAATCGGTCCGCGCGAAGAAATTATTCCAGATGACCATCGAGAGGATGAATACACCCAACAGCAGGAACAGGGGCTTCTTGGGCGCGTGCAGCGACAGCAGAATGCCCAGGATCGCGCCAAGCAGCAGGAACGGGATGATTCTTTTCAATTCCACCCGGCTCGCAAACCGGGAATCGCGCAGATTCAGCAGCGAGCAGGTGACCAGATCGAACAGCAGCATGATGGACACGCACAGGTGCAACGGGAAGATCTGGATCAGAAAGGGAATGGCGGTGATCGAGGAGCCAAAGCCGGTCAGCCCGAAAATGGTGTAGGCCAACAAGATGATCCCGCCAGCCAGCGCCAGGCCCACCGGATCGCTGACGGTGCCCAGATACGCGACAAATTCCCCAAACATCGTTTCCGGACTCCTTGGTCGGGATCGCAACTCGCAGGGCGCGCCGGGGGTTCCGGACACAGCCATTCTCTGGCCCCCATTCTGCCTGACTTGTCCATCGTCACACTAACAGTCATGGCGGTTGCGGCCACCCCTGATGATGAAAGAGACTGTGAGGTGGAAGGTGGCCGGTAGAGATCGAGATAGCTTTTGGGAGCAAGACTCCGAAACTAACATGACCCGCCGCGCTGACTCGTACCCCGGAT
>JACDJC010001405.1_pt1 | contig 21447 bp, 22 predicted proteins | sample 7454191 | NCBI WGS metagenome assembly JACDJC01 (sample SAMN14253291, study PRJNA609438) | sludge metagenome | isolation source: sludge after 25d culture with pyrite and EDTA | collected 2018-12-20 | reverse complement strand
CTTGAAGGTATCGCTGTGCGTACGCCGCGCGCGGCGTTGCGCCGAAGCGCCTGTATCCATGAATAGTCCCCACTAAAAACAAGTGGGGACTATCGTCCTAATCGCCGCATGCCTTCAAGGTGTCTTCGGCGGATGCTTACGTCAATGCTGCTGAATCATGTCCAATGTTCTACTTGAAAGGCTCCTCAGCAAGGAGGCCATGATAGATGCCGAGAGGGATCTACTTGTAGAGGGCGCCGCTGCGGTGCTCATGCTTGCATCAATTATGGATGGGACGGCGAGGAACAGCTTTGGGGTTGCGTATCGGGACTTTGGCCTTCCTCTCCGCTGCGCCATCGAGGTCGCTGGTCGTCTGGGACCGCAGGCCAAACCACTGGAAGTATTGTTGGTCCAGGAACTGTCGAAGGGGTCGTGCCCGGCGGCAAGTGCCTTGGGGTATCTCCGCAGCCTGGAGAATTCATCTGTTGTCGCTCTCGCCGCCTGTCTCGACAGCCACGATGAGGAACTGGCTGCGGAATCCGCGGCGGCATTGATCCGCTGCGGTGAGGCTGATCATGCAGAGGTTGTGCACGCGATTGGTCAATCAGCGCGGGCGGCGAAGAATATCGCGCTGATGCGGCGGCATCTGCAACGTGAGCAGCTTGCCCCCAGATAACCATCGTGTACCGTTGCCTGCTGCCGGCTAGGTGCCGTCGTTCGCCTGGTCGAATTCGACGTCTGAAAACAATCGCCCTACGCTCTTTCGATTGAAGGGTTGGCCACTTGTAGGCAGTACGGTCTTAGCTAGTCACTCGGACTCATAAGCGACCACGAGTGCTTTGCCCGTTTCATAGAAACTTTGAATCATGTTTCTAACAGTCTGCGACTGGACTCCTCGGGAGCCAATCCAGCCTGCATTGACGCTGGCTGCGAACTGCGAGTTCGTAAGGTACCTGGGCGCTCCTGCGAAGGTGATTTGGGCGCCGCCCTGAGGGCCTTTGGGACCATTTGGGCCCAAGAGAAAATGCATGTACTCACGCGGTACATACATGCCCTTTATCAGTTCGCCAGATGCAGGTCTAAGCCCCTTATTTGGCACCAATTTCACCATGAATCCGTCGTCACTCAAGCGGTATTCGTTGTGTGATTGGATTGCGGCGGCAGATCGGGTCGAGTTATAAAAGTCATCCATCCTCACCAACTCTTGAGCAAGCTGTGCATCGGGCCGATACAAGACCCGATCGCTTTCTTCACGCATCAGTTTGTACTGAACTAGAACGAACAGTTCGTACGGTTCGTTGTAGTAAATCAGATCTACCCCAAGTGTGTGCTCAAGATCGTTCCGATTCGCATAGTTGACTTGCAGCCTACGCCCACCTTGCTCGAATATAGATACCCCGGCTTGATGCATGGGAGTCATTCCAGGCCAGTTGAAGAGGTCGTGTTGAATCGCCGACTCTTCCTGTAGATAGCGTTGCGGTATGCCTGTTAGGAATGCTGATTGCCCAGACTCAAGATTCGTTAGTTTCGCCGTGGCTTCGGTCTCGTTGATCTGTTCCACTGAGCCTTCATAGGGCGCCCATTCGCTCAATACACGCTCACGGAGTTGGTTGCTTCCAGAGAAAATGTCGAGAGAGATGCCAATAGCCTCTCGCTCTTGGAGGAGTATCTCTGCGGATTCGCCGTGGAGGCGAAATCCAGAGTAGCGACGAAGGGAGAGAAGCCGATCGATATCACCAGCGAGGCTCGGGCGCTCAGACTTGATTGCTTCGACTAGCGCTAACCATGTGCCTTCAGGGATGACGCCACCTAAGCCTTGTGACGCCTTGATGAAGTAGCGTTGCAGGTGATCAGAAAGCTTCGATTCGAGGACTTGAATAGGGATACTATTAAGGGCTACTGTGCTAGAGAACTCAACTCGGGACTTTGAGGTAACTACGCGCTTTCCCTTCTTCGCCAACGCAATGTAGTCGATTGTTGTATCTGAAAAGCACAGGAGGGCAATGCTGAGTTGTCCTATTTCCCAGTCGTGGACGCTCAATGCGTCCGAAAAAGGCTCGTAACTGCCTTCGACCTTCTCTTTAATGAGATCTCGCCGTCTGTTTTCGTCGAAGTGGATCAGCAGTCCGGTTTTATTTGCAGTCATGGGATAAGTGGTAATCGTCCGATAGTGTGTGGGAGGCTAACATTGAAGTTAGGTATACCGTCATGTTGACATCTCTGCAAGGCAGAGCCCCCCGGGAACCCTACATCCACAGCCAGTGGTAGAGCTCCCGCCATTACGCTCCGTGCGATTGCTCGATCAAATTCGTGAGCACTGCCGGCTCGCGCATTGGAGTCCATAGGCCAAGAAGCCTACGTCTGCTAGGTACACAACAATTATCCGTGTACTCGGGATCGCTGTCGATGCAGCGTTGGCTTTGCTGTCAAGTGCAGTGTTGCCCAATAGGGGACGCTCAGCGATAAGATGTGGATGCCTTAGCCGACGTAAAGGTCCAACAAGTCTTTCAGGGACCGAGACAGAGCAACACCATATTTCGAATCGAGTCGCGCTTGCTTGGCGCGTGAGATGGCGGCTTTCTCGGCGACAACACGGTCCGAGTATGGAATCGCCGTATAAAACGATTGCATGTCGAGGACGTCGTTCGTTGAAAGAGCGCCGGTCTTGGATTCCAGGCGTGCGGCCATTTCCACTTCCACGTTCATCGTCGGAACGTCTTCTAACAGTGCTCGCATGGCTTGGTCTCCGAGAGCCCTCAACTGGTCGAAAGAATAGCCAAGTGCAGCCACAGTTTGGTTGAGGATGTTGAGGTTCTCCGCCCAAGACTGCGCTGCATAAGCTCGGCGTCGAAAATCGATGGACTTGTTCGCAAAGCGCTCGCGCCTGCTTTCGATGCGAACGACCAGCGCGGCGAGTCCTTGGGTCAATGTTGCAATGGCCTTTCGTCGACGGATATCGTCCTGACTGAGCATAAAATCGAGGTAAAGCGCTGCCGGGGGCATACAGGAATTCAACCTCCGTACGCGTGCCAGCTCTTCCGGCACCGCCATTAGCTCGTCCATGGGTTCGAAAGCCTGCATGAAGCCTGGGGCGAACGCCCAATATGGCGGCATGGTAACCGGCTCCACACCGAATCGCCGTTGAATGGCCTCGCGTAGCTCTATGATCATTCGGCCCGCTCGACTTCTGTGGACGTAACCAAGACTGAGGATGGCCTGCGTTTCGGCAACGTGTCGTCGGCTATGAGGGTCATTGCGTTTTGCGGTCTCTATGATGTTCGAAACCGAGAGCGGAAATAAGACACGCTTTCTCTGCACTGCAGCAACGAGTTGAGGAAACAACTCGACCATAGGGCCGCTCGTAGTACGGCCGCTATGCACCTGAGCCAGCTCAATCCACTTGTTCTGGTCTAGAAAGACTATGTCCATGAGATCGAAAGCTACCCTTCTGACGATGTGCCAGTATGCACCAATCAACGCATTAAGCGACCTCTTCCGGCCGCGAGTAGCGACCGCCGAAAGACGCGCACACTCAATCTCCCGTCACTTGAAAGGAGATTGTCATGGAATCGAAAAATGTCGTCGTTGACCACCATCTCCCATGGAACAATAGCAAACTAACCGGACAGAAGCTGCAGTTGAAATTTCGAGACATCTGGGCGGTCTGGACGCGGCTTCAGATGACGTCGAATATGCGCGAGCTTGCGATGCTCAATCTCGCAATCGATACAAGCTTCGAGCGTGCGATCTTACGCAACTGCCAGTACAAGACGTCCCCCACGGGAGTCACATGGCCTTCAGGGCCACAATCATGCAGCCGAAGCCCCATCGGTCGGTCCAATTCGAGATCATGGAGCATGACCCATGAAAACCTTGAGGCCTTGCGAGAACGTACATTCGTGAAGGGCTGATGCCGACCCAAAGCGGCCTGTTATGTCTTGATGTTTCATTGTTCAACTTCAAAATGGCGTGTCTAACTCGATCTCTCGCGCGTCCAGAAATCGTAATAATCTATCGAATACTTCAGTTTTCGGTCTGCCCCCGGAAGTTCGATAGATGAGATGCTCAACCGAAAAACGATAGTACAACGCTCTTCGTGGATTGAAAAAGCCTGCATACTCCCATTGCGGTTCATCAGCCGCCGAGCGTAATGCTAGGTAGATAAGTAACTGTCGAATGTCCTTTCCGGCAAGATTCCGGCTTATAGCCTTAACCTCATAGAGTGTGTTTCCGGCAGAGATATCTGCTGTACAACTTCCGAGAAACCCCGCTCCCTTTATTTTGGGGCGAAATTCTATCTGTGAATGATGCAGGTGCAGATATTCAAAGAAGCATTGATATTGATTTGCCAGCTTAAAAGCCTCATCAATTTCTGTGTTGTTTAATAGTATTTCGCCATCGCCTGATTTATATCTCTTGAGAAATCCAACTGATTTTTCATATATCTTAGTAATGTCTTTTTGTTCATTCTTGATATCAGAAATTGGCTTGCCATAGACGTGCGATACCTCGGCGGCGCAGAATGCAAATTCTGCAACAAGATCATGCTTAGTGACTTCCGATGCGATAGGAATACGAATAAATTTACTTGACGGAAGATCAACAAGTTCTTCGGAGTGAGCTTCGTTGAAAACCCTTACAAAAGAAGGCGTGAGTAGCGGCAACACTTCCCCCCAGAATCCATTGAAAACTGAGGCAACTGTTTTTTCGGAAATCATAGAGGTAACCATCGCTCTTTCTGAATTCGGTCAGCAAACCATTTTCTTGTCAGTTCATCCATTGGACTCCATGTTGTCTTCGTATGGTTTCTCCAGTGCCTTCCTTCGTCTCCCAGCACGTAAGAAGAGCCGATAAAATAACGCTTTTCCCAGTCTGACAGGCCAGCATATTTACGCTTTAGATCAGTAAGCCAATAATGACAATTCCAGTTGGACATCGCTATTAGAATAATTCGCTTTATGAGTGGGTTTGTCTTCCGGTCGTAAATCTCAATCAATATTTCTTCCTTCCTAGCGCTTTGCATCTGGGCAAGTGCTTGAAGGTAGAAGCTCATGTTTAAGTCTACGCTGAGTAGGTGTGAATCGTTTTCGTAAAGAGCGATAAGTTTTTTGTCAACAAACTGTTTTCCGGCGTCCGATAAGTTCTCATAAATACTTCGAATGGCCCTCATAACTGTAACGAATACTGGCGCCAAGACCTCTAGATTATTTTCATTCAACAAGGTACTAATTGCACCATACTGTTTATGAGGATCAAGTGCCTGTATCGCTTTGATAGCTTGCTTGGTTACCGCAGAGTCGATATTTGTCTTTGCAACCTCTCTGCCCAGAATTCCTACAATATCTACGTCGGTCATTGCTGCTTTTAGAGCTTCATAGTCGTCATCTGCCGTTTCTGAATAAGGGTCATATCGCAAAGTTATGTTAAGAAGCTTTTGCTCATCACTAGCAAGTGGATCTTTCGTGTCTTTAGGGTCGAGAAGCTTTGCTGCTGAACGAAATTCATCAGCGGTCAAGATTTTGGTTTTATTTTTCTGAAGTACCAGGCCCTCGTTAAAAAGGCTTTCGGATAAACGAACAAGAACTCTGTATGCGTCCGTCTTGTCATTGCAAAAAATTGTGTAATCATCTGCGTATCGGCAGAATTTCACCCTGTTTCTTAACAACATCCTATCAGTTGAGTCCAAGCACAACTCTGAAAAAATCCGAGATGCAGGGCCTCCGACTGGAAGTCCATATGAAACATTCTTAGAAAAATATCCCAAAAGCGTCATGATTCTTTTTGGGATGTCACCTGCTGATGGAAGTCTGGTGAGTGCATTCTCAAGCCTGTGATGATAAATTCTAGGATAAAAATCTGCGATATCAGTAACTACTACATACTTGTACTCACCACTCAGTTCAAAAGAACGCCGCCTAAAGTTCTTCCATGAGCTATCAGAAAACAATTTCGCGTCTATTTCATTCCAAGAGAATCTATAGGAAAAAACTGAGGCATCATTAATTGAAACTCTTTGGTCTTCAATTTTCTGTGCTAGGGTAACAGCTAAGGCTAAGTAGTAGGCATTCCAGAAAGGCTCTATCTGTGTTGTCCACCTGAATCCGGTATATCCCACCTGAGTCAATGTTTCGAGTGTGTTGGGTGGAAATCTAGCTATGTACTCATCAAACTTTGCATGCATATCTGCAAGCAAAGTTTTGCAATCCTCGTATCTATCATGAAATACAAGTTTCTCTAACGGGAATGGGAAGACATCAGTATCACCATGTCGCGCGATATTTTTCAATGAAATCTCTATTGCTGCGTCTATTTTCATTCTATGGTCTGTGAGTATCGAGAAATAATTTCAAAACCCCTGCTGCCTTGAGTTGATTCCAAGAAAAATAACTGCAAATAGAAGACAAGCCACCGGATAGGATTGATCGCCTAAAAAGATTTAATTTAGTCAAACTCATTTGCGAAAAATCTTCTGCTGTATTTTAGTCAAACCATAAAAATCTATGGATAGATGTACTGTCCACTCCTGGCTAAAAACACCCAATCTCAACTCTGTAATAAATACTAACATTGCCAGACACTACCAAGCATCAAACCTCGGGGAAACACCCATCCTCACCCCACCTCCACCACATCCCCCCACACCGTCGTATAGCTCGGCGACCGATGCGCCTGCCGCATCAGCCACCGCGCATCCGCTTCATGCAAAGCGCTCGCCACCTGGACCATCCGGCTGCCGAATCGCTGATTCAACTGATCCACCACCGCCATCGCCCGTCCGGATCGAGCCGCGTCGCCCGACGATTCAAACTCAAACAACTCTCCCTGCATCGCAATCGATACTGCCGGCCTGACGTCCAGCAGGCACACCCCTGCTTTGGCGTAGTCGAATCCTTCCCGGAACACCGACCGCAAGCCGCTCAGCGCGGCCCGCAACAGCACGGACGTGCTGCCCGTGGGCGAATCCAGCGGCACGACCGCGCTGTCGGCATGCCAGGGGCCCGCGCTGAAACGGCGGGTCCGGATGAACACCTGCACGGCGGCCGCATGGGAATGCTGCAGACGCAGTTTCTCGGCGGCGCGGCTGGTGAACAGGCTGACGGCCTGCTCCAGTTCGGCCAGGTCGCGCACAGGCAGGCCGAAGCTGCGGGTGGACATGATCTGCTGCCTGGGGGCGGGCGCGTCCTCCCAGTCGATGGCGGGTTCGCCGCGCAGTTCCCGGGAGGTCTTGGCCAGCGTGGATGAGAATTGCCGCTGGAGCACCAGGCCGTCGGTCCGGGCCAGGTCGGCGGCGGACTGGATGCCCAGCGCCTGCAGCTGAGGCGCCAGCCTGCGGCCCACGCCCCAGACGTCCTTGACGGGCACGTGACGGATGGCGCGCTGGAGTTCGGTGGGACCCAGGCCGGACAGGTCGCAGACGCCCTGCAGGCGCGGCAGGGATTTGGCCAGGTGGTTGGCGAGTTTGGCCAGGGTCTTGGTGGCGCCGATGCCGACGCAGGTGGGGATGCCGACCCAGCGCAGCACGCGCTGGCGGATTTGCGTGGTGCGCCCGGCAGGGCGCACCCACTAGAGGGTGCAAGTCCCTTACTCGCCCGACAAGGGGAAGAGTTAGCCAATGGCAAGGGTTTCGCGGGCGACTGCGAGTCTGAAGGAAGCCGGATGGCAAAGCGCTGGCCTGACGTACAGGAAGCGGATGAGGCGTTGCATCGGGGTGAGGCGGCCATAATCGTCGAAGCCCGAAACTTGTCCGGAACGATGCAACGTAGATCCGACAGGCATAAGCGTGAAAGTGGGTGCGCAATACCCGGGGAGATCTGATCGTGTGCCGGGCGACCGGCTACCGGCGCCGCGAGGCGGCGGGACGCGCGATCAGAAGTCAGCAGAGGGCATAGTAGCTGGAGACTGGGCCGGGGAGGCCGAAACCGACAGCGAAGGCCCGAACAGAGGATACCGAGAGTAGGACGGATGATCTCGATGCGTGTTGATGAAGCAGAAGCCCTGGAGACAGGGGCCAAGGACGAGGGAGGCGGCCGGAAGCTGACCGAGGGCGTTCGGGGTGCGGAGACGTGCACGGCGACATGCGGGCAAACGAAATCGGAGGGCGACGCGCTCATGGAGCGTGTCGTGGAACGCGAGAACATGGGCCAGGCGTATCGCCGGGTGCTCAGGAACCAGGGGGCTGCCGGCGTAGACGGCATGACCGCTGAGGAACTGGGCTCTTGGTTGAAACAGCACTGGCCGCGTGTGCGCGAAGCGCTGCTGGATGGCCGCTACGTGCCTCAAGCGGTGCGCCGAGTGGACATACCCAAGCCCGATGGCGGGGTGCGGACGCTGGGCGTGCCGACGGTGGTGGACAGGCTGATCCAGCAGGCATTGCACCAAGTCTTGCAGCCGCTCTTCGAGCCGACGTTCTCGGCTGGCAGCTTCGGGTTCCGTCCGGGCAGGGGCGCGCATGACGCGGTGCGTCAGGCGCATGCCTACGTCCAGGGCGGTCGGCACTGGGTGGTGGACCTGGATTTGGAGAAGTTCTTCGACCGGGTCAATCACGACGTGCTGATGGCGCGGGTGGCCAGGCGGGTGCGGGATCGACGGGTACTGAAGCTGATTCGCCGCTTCCTGGAGGCGGGGATGATGGCCGATGGCCTGACGCAGCAACGAACGGAGGGAACGCCCCAGGGCGGGCCGCTGTCGCCGTTGCTGTCGAACATCCTGCTCACCGACCTGGACCGTCACCTGGAAGCCCGAGGGCTGGCGTTCTGCCGGTACGCCGATGACTGCAATATTTATGTGGGCAGTCGTCGGGCGGGCGAGCGCGTCATGGCGAGCACCAGGGCCTATCTCGAGAAGGCCTTGAGGCTGGTCGTGAACGAAACCAAGAGCAAGGTGGCGAAACCGGGCATCCGCAAGTTCCTGGGATATCGGATCGCCACACGGCAGGAAGAGGCACACATCAGGATCGCGCCCCAGAGCATCGAGCGATTGATGCGACGGGTGCGTGAGCTGATGCGCCAGGGGCGTGGTCAGTCCCTTGCGCGCACCATTCAGAGGCTGAACCCGCTGCTGCGGGGCTGGGCGAATTACTTCAGCCTGAGCGTGCAGCATAAGCGGATGAAGAATCTGGATGGTTGGCTGCGTCGTCGGCTGCGCTGCCTGCTATGGCGGCAATGGAAGCGACCACGAACCCGGAGGCGTTACCTGCTGGCCCAGGGCCTAAGCCCTGAGCGAGCTTGGAAATCCAGCGTCAACGGTCGCGGACCTTGGTGGAATGCGGGCGCTTCGCATATGCAACAGGCGTATCCGAACGCCTGGTTCAAGCGGCTCGGACTGGTCTCGATCCACGAGACCGTAGCCCGCCTCCAGTGTATCCACTGAACCGCCGTATGCGGAACCGCATGTACGGTGGTGTGAGAGGGCTGAGGGGGTAACCCCTCACCCTACTCGATCCGATGTCGCGGCCCGCGCCGGGCAGGCCGGTCAGGTCCAGGAAGCATTCGTCGATGGAATAGCGTTCCTGGGCGGGGGAGAGCTGGCCGATGACGCGCATCATGCGGTCGCTCATGTCGCCATACAGGGCGAAGTTGGCGGAAATGGCGACCAGCCCCCGGGCCTGCAGGTGCTGGATCTTGAACCAGGGGGCGCCCATGGGGATGCCCATGGCCTTGGCTTCGGCCGTGCGGGCGATGGCGCAGCCGTCGTTGTTGGACAGTACGATGACGGGCCTGCCTTCCAGCGAAGGGCGCAGGACCCGTTCGCAGGCGCAGTAGAAGCTGTTGCCGTCGATCAGCGCGATGCGTGGTGGCGGCCGACGGGCTTGAGCACCCATGTGACGACTCCCCAGATGGCCAGTTCCTGGCCGTGGCGCGGCACGATGTCCTGGAAGGCGGGGTTGGCCGCCCGCAGGCGCACCCGGCCGTCCTGGCGAAGCAGGGTCTTGACGGTGAAATCGCCGTCGACGACGGCCACGACGATGTCGCCGTGCCGGGCCTCCAGCGCGCGGTCCACGATCAGGGAATCGCCGTCGCCGATGCCGGCGTCGCGCATGGATTCGCCTCGGGTACGCATGTAGAAGGTGGCCTCGGGGTGCGGGATCAGGACGGTGTTCAGGTCGATCCGCTTCTGCGCGTGGTCCTCGGCCGGGCTGGGAAAGCCGCAGCGCGCCGGGACTTCGACGTGCCGGCAGACGGCGGGCTGCGGGGAGAGTGGGGCGGGGGTGTCCATGGCGGGCGAATTGCTGTATGTATGAACAGTATTATATCGATGCAGACGTGCTCTGGCCATGGCTTGCCGGCTGGCTCGTTTTGTCCTCTTCCAGCTTGATGATGAATGATTTTCGTTGAAAATGATTGCTTAAGCGTGATAAATCCGAGGCGATGTGGATATTGTCTCTGGTTGGAGGAAAACTGTGCGACAGATGTTGATTAATACGATGAATATCGTAAAATCTGGGGAAGACAGGCATGATCAAGGGCTTCAGGGCGGTCAAGCGGATGGTGATCGCGGCGTTGCAATCAGGGGCCTTTCAGCACGAGGTCCGCAGCCAGATCGATTTGAAGAACCTGCTGCAATGCGGCGAGGTCAGCGCGGCGGAGGTCGAGGCGCTGATCCGGCGTTCCACGGGGGCCGAGCATGCCTGTTCCCCTCACCATCAGGTTCCGGAAATCGATGTCCATGTCATCAAGACGCAGGGCTGGTACATCAAGTTCTACTTCGTCGGAGACCCCGATACCCTGTTCATCAGTGTCCATCACGTCCACAAGCCATGACGATCCGACTGTTCAATGAAGGCGACAAGAGCCAGGCCATCTGCCCTCATTGCCGAAAGCGGGTGGGGACGACCTTCGCCCGCCGCACGGTGCCGTTCAGCGACGGCAGGGGGACTGTGAAAGACCTGCTGGTGGCGGTGTGCGACGAGTGCGATTCCGTGGTCGCCACGCCGGCTCAGTCCACCCCGGCCATTCAGGATGCGCGGAAGCGGGCGGTCAAGCCGATCGAAGCGCAGTTGCCCGCGATCTATCTGGATGTGCTGGACCTTGCCGCATACGAGATCGACCGGCACAGTACGACGGCATTCCGGAAAGCCCTGATGGCCTTGTATCTGCATCGGTATGCTTCAGGTGAATCCCCGGCCGAGGAACTCCGGGAGGCCTGCTTGAGCGCCAGGCGAGCCTACAAGGAGCAACGGGGCGCCGCGCGCCGTCGCCTGTCCCTCAAGGTCACGCCCCGGACGTTGCAGGATCTGAGGGAACTGGCCCAGGACACCGGCATGTCCCAGTCCGATGTGATCCGTGCGGTGATTTTCCGTATCCAGGCCGACGTGCTGGATGCACCCAGACCCGCCTTGATGCGAGAATTGAAAACCCTCTCTCTCATTGCCATATAGCATCATGCCGACCTTCGATTTCAAGCAAGTGGATGTCTTCGCCAGCGAACCCCTGAAGGGCAACCCCCTGGCGGTGGTGATCGCCGCCGACGGGCTGGCGGACGACCGGATGGCGGCGTTCGCCCGCTGGACGAACCTGAGCGAGACGATCTTCCTGCTGCGGCCGACGACGCCGCGGGCGGATTACCGCGTGCGCATCTTCACGCCGCGCGGCGAGCTGCCGTTCGCCGGGCATCCCACGCTGGGCGCCTGCGCGGTGTGGCTGGCCGGCGGGGGGCGGGCGCGCGGCGACACGATCGTCCAGGAATGCCCGGCGGGCCTGATCACGCTGCGGCGCGACGGCGCGCGGGTGGCGTTCGCCGCGCCGCCCCTGGCGCGATCCGGTCCGGTCGAAGCCGACCTGCTGCCGCGCATCGCCGCCGGGCTGGGCCTGGCTGTCGGCGAGATCCGCGAGGCGCGCTGGGTGGACAACGGCCCGGGCTGGCTGGCGGTGCTGCTGGCGTCGCGCCGGCGGGTGCTGGAACTGCGCCCCGACATGGCCGTGCTGGGGGATCTCAAGGTGGGTGTGGTCGCGCCCTGGGATCCGGCGGTGGACGGCACGCAGGCGCAGTTCGAGGTGCGTGCCTTCGTGCCCGGCCTCGGGATCCCGGAAGACCCGGTCACGGGCAGCCTGAACGCCGGCGTGGCGCAATGGCTGATCGGCGGCGGCCTTGCGCCCGGATCCTACGTGGCGGCCCAGGGGACGGCGCTGGGCCGGGCGGGCCGCGTGTACGTCGAGAAATCCGGGGCGGACATCTGGGTGGGCGGCGAGGTCGTCACCTGCGTCGAGGGGACGGTGACGGTGTAGCGGCGTGGGTCGAGCGGTGGTTCGTCGCGGCTATCGCCCCGCCGCGCGGATCGCATGGGCCGCCTGGACCGGGTCGCCCTCGATCCTCACGCCGATGTCCGCCGGCGGGCCGAAATAGAGGCTGCTGGTGACCAGGGCGTCCACGCCGGTGGCGGCGTAGGTGGCCGCATTGTCCAGGCGGATGCCGCCGGCGGCGAGCAGGCGCAGATGCGGCCATTCGATGCGCAGGCGCGGGCACCATTGCGTCAGCTGCGCAGGCTCGACCTTGTCGAACTGCACGACGTCGGCGCCGCAGCGGGCGGCTTCGCGGGCGTCTTCGTAGGAGTTCGCCTCGATCACGATCTTCTTTTCGGCCAGGTGCCCGCGGTGCCGGGCCAGCGCCTGGCGCACGTCCTTCCAGCCGCCCGGCATCAGGGCGCGATGCTGGGGGAAGACCAGCACGGTCTCGGACAGGCCCAGACGGTGCGGGAACGCCCCGCCGGCCAGCGCCGCCTTCTGCGCCACGCGGCGCAGCCCCGGCGGGTGCTTGCGGGTCGTCAGGATGCCCACGTCGGGATTGGCCAGGGCCGCGACGTCCACCATGGCGCGTGTGCGCGTCGCCACGCCGCAGGCATATTCGAGCAGGTTCTGGCCGACCTTCCAGCAGTCCAGCAGGGCCTGGGCCGCGCCCTGGACCGACACGATCTCCGTGCCGGGCGTCACGCGCCGTCCGCTGGACAGGCAGTCCGCCACCAGGCCGCCCCGCATGGTCGCCATGCGGGCGACTTCCTCGGTGCAGGCGAGCGTCATGGGCTGGCGCGCCACCCACGAGATCCTGGCGGGCTGCGTGCCGATTTCCAGCAGCGTGCTGGTCAGGTCGAAGATGCCGAGATCCTCCGCCAGCCAGGCGTCCAGCGTCGAGGTCTCGAAGAAAACGGGGACTCCGTCCATGATTCCGGTTCCGATGGGAGGTCGATCGGATCCACCGCCGCGCCCGGACGGGCAACCGGTCGGTGATTATCGGAATATACTTTACTTTATAGCGATATTCTATGCGCCATCCAGTCCCGGTATCCCCGCGCGCGCAGCGCGCAGGCGGGACACTCGCCGCAGCCGTAGCCCCAGGCGTGCAGGGTGTCGCGGCGGTTCAGGTAGCAGGTGTGGGTGTCCGTGCGCACCAGTTCGACCAGCGCGTCGCCGCCCAGTTCCCGCGCGAGTGCCCAGGTGTCGGCCTTGTCCAGCCACATCAGCGGGGTTTCCAGCGTCAGGGGGCGGTCGATGCCCAGGCTCAGGGCCACCTGCAGCGCCTTGAGCGTGTTGTCGCGGCAGTCCGGGTAGCCGGAATAGTCCGTCTGCGACATGCCGCCCACCAGCACGTCCAGCCCGCGCCGGTAGGCCAGCGCGGCGGCCAGGGTGAAGAACAGCAGGTTGCGGCCCGGCACGAAGGTGTTGGGCAGGCCGTCGGCCTGCGTGGCGATCTCGATGTCGCCGGTCATGGCCGTGGCGCCCAGCTGGCCCAGCACGTCCACGTCCAGCAGATGGTCCCCGCCCAGGCGCGGGGCCCAGTCGGGCCGCAGCTCCGCCAGTCGGCGGCGCAGCGCGGCGCGGCAGTCCAGTTCGGCCCGGTGGCGCTGGCCGTAGTCGAAGCCGATGGTCTCGACGTGATCGTGGCGCGCCAGCGCCCAGGCCAGGCAGGTGGTGGAGTCCTGGCCGCCGGAAAACAGGACCAGGGCGCGGCGGCCCGGCGCGCTCATGGTGCCCCCTTGGCGCTCATGCCGCGGCCGGCAGGGCCTCGCGCCGCCGCATGGCGCGGACGATCGCGTTCAGGGCGATGCCGTACATCGGCACGAACAGCAGCAGGCTGACGGTCAGCTTGATGACGTAGTCCACGGCGGCGATTTCGCCCCAGTGCGCGGCCATGAAGGGATTGTCGCTGCGCCAGAAGGCGATGCCGAAGAAGGCCACCGTGTCCAGCGCCTGGCCGAGCACGGCGGACGCGGCCGGCGCGACCCACCATTGCACGTAGCCGCGCCGCATGCGGTCGAACACGTGCACGTCCAGCAACTGGCCCAGGACGTAGGCCGCGAAGCTGGCGAAGGCGATGCGGAAGACGAAGGTGTTGAATTCGGCCAGCGCGCCGACGCCGTTGAAGCCGCCTTCGTGGAACAGCACCGACACGACGTAGGAGACGACCAGCGCCGGGACCATGGCGCGCAGGATCACCCGGCGCGCGGGGGCCTTGCCGATCAGACGCACGGTCAGGTCGGTGGCCAGGAAGATGAAGGGAAAGCTGAAGGCGCCCCAGGTGCTGTGGAAGCCGAACAGCTCGATGGGCAATTGCACCAGGTAGTTGCTGGCGATGATGACCAGGATGTGGAACGCGACCAGCAGGGCGAGCCAGGACGATGCCCGCGATTGCGGAACGGATGCGGATTTCATGCGGACCTTTTTGATGGATGGGGTGAGGGAACCCATGGATGGAAGCAATGCAGGGGCGCATTATACGCCGGTCCGGCCCGGCGCGCCCGGCGGCCGGCGGGCCGGGCGGGGCCCTGAAACCGGGCCGATCGCAAGGTAAACTACTTGCCTGGGGTTCCCCGAGCCCGCAAGGAGAACGACTTGTCTTCCGTGACGCACCAGCCCGTCGACGCGCCGCTCACGCAGGCGGCCATGTATCTGGTCCTGACCATCAACCCCGGACCCGAGCCCCTGGACGCCGTGCGCGCGCTGTGCGCGGACCTGTCCGGGCTGTTGCGCTCGGTCGGGTTCCGCGACCTCGACGGGCGCCTGTCCTGCATCATGGGCTTCGGCTCCGACGCCTGGGACCGCCTGTTCGGCACGCCCCGGCCCCGGGAACTGCACCCCTTCAAGGAAATCCGGGGCGTGCACCATGCGGTTTCCACGCCGGGCGACATCCTGCTGCACATCCGCGCCACGCGCATGGACCTGTGCTTCGAACTGGCCACGCAGGTGACGGCGCGGCTGGGCGATGCGGCCACCGTCGTGGACGAGGTCCACGGCTTCAAGTATTTCGACGCCCGCGACCTGATCGGCTTCGTGGACGGCACCGAAAACCCCGACGGCCCCGACGCGGTCGCCGCCACGGTCATCGGCGACGAGGACGGCGATTTCGCCGGCGGCAGCTACGTGATCGTGCAGAAGTACCTGCACGACCTGGCCGGCTGGAACGCGCTGCCGGTGGAAATGCAGGAACGGATCATCGGCCGCACCAAGCAGACCAACATCGAACTGGCCGACGACGTCAAGCCCAGTTGGGCCCACAACGCGCTGACCGTGATCGAGGAAGACGGCGAGGAACTGGACATCGTGCGCGGCAACATGCCCTTCGGCGATGTGGGCAAGGGCGAATTCGGCACCTATTTCATCGGCTACGCCCGGTCCCCGAGCCGTATCGAGCGGATGCTGGAAAACATGTTCGTCGGGCGTCCGCCGGGCAACTACGACCGGTTGCTGGATTTCAGCCGCGCCGTCACGGGTTCGCTGTTCTTCGTGCCCTCGGCCGGTTTCCTCGAAGACGCGCCCGATTTCGGGACGCGGCAAACACCCGACACCTCTTCGCCGGCCACCGGCGCGCCCGACGGCTCGCTGGGCATCGGCTCGCTCAAAGGAGAATCTCCGCATGAATAACCTGCATCGTGAACTGGCGCCGATCTCGGATGCGGCGTGGGCCCAGATCGAGGAAGAAGCCTCCCGGACGCTCAAGCGCTACCTGGCCGCGCGCCGCGTCGTGGACGTCGCCGATCCGCAGGGGGCCGCCTTGGCCGCCGTCGGCACCGGCCACCTCAAGGCCATCAAGGCGCCGGAGACCGGCGTCCTGGCCGGGCAGCACCAGGTCCAGCCCCTGGTGGAACTGCGCGTGCCGTTCGAACTGTCGCGCCAGGCGCTCGACGCCGTCGAGCGCGGTTCCGACGATCCCGACCTGCAGCCGCTCAAGGACGCCGCGCGCAAGATCGCCTATGCGGAAGACCGGGCCGTGTTCGACGGCTACGCGGCGGCGGGCATCCAGGGCATCCGCCCGGGCGCCGGCAACCCGGCGGCGCGGTTGCCGGCCGACATCAAGCGCTATCCGGCCATCGTGGCGCAGGCCCTGAGCCAGTTGCGCCTGGCGGGCGTCAACGGCCCGTACGTCCTGGTCCTCGGCGAAAAGGCCTACGCCGCCGTCAGCGGCGCCAGCGACGAAGGCTACCCGCTGCTCAAGCACATCCGGCCGCTGCTGGACGGCGACATCGTCTGGGCGCCCGGCATCGAGGGCGGCGTGCTGCTCAGCACCCGCGGCGGGGACTTTTCCCTGCACCTCGGCCAGGATGTCTCGATCGGCTACCAGTCGCACACGGACGGCGCCGTGCGGCTGTACCTGCAGGAAAGCTTCACCTTCCGGCTGCTGGCCCCCGAGGCCGCCGTGGCCCTGACGCCGCTCGCGAAATAAGGGCCTCCGGACTGGCGGCGTGGGCGGCGGCCACCGCCCACGCTGTGGTAATCTGGTCCGTATCGTGACGCGCTTGCGAGGCTGATCATGCAGGATCCGTACCAGGTGCTCGGCGTGGCGCGCACCGCGTCGCTCGACGAGATCAAGAAGGCCTACCGAGGCCTGGCCAAGAGACTGCACCCGGATCTGAATCCCGGCGACAAGGCGGCTGAAGAAAAATTCAAGGACGTCTCCGTGGCCTACGGGCTGCTCGGCGATCCTGAAAAACGCAAACGCTTCGATGCGGGCGAGATCGACGCCAGCGGCGCGGAACAGCCCGAACGGCAGTTCTATCGCGACTTCGCCTCGGCCGATCACGGCCGGAACCCCTACACCAGCGACGCGGGCTACGCGGATTTCGCGGACGACGACGTGTTCGCCGAAATCCTGCGCCGCGGCCGCGAGGCCCGCGCCAACCGGCGCGGCGAGGACCTGCGCTACGGCCTGTCCATCCGCTTCGTCGAATCCGTGACGGGGGCGGAAAAGCGGATCACGCTGCCCGATGGCGGTACGCTGGACGTCACGATTCCGCCCGGCATGCTCGATGGCCAGATGCTGCGCCTGAAAGGCAAGGGCGCGCCCGGATGGGGCACCGGCGGGCCGGGCGATGCGCTCATCCAGATCGAAGTGCTGCCCGATCCGCGCTTCAGGCTGGACGGCGCCAACGTCATCGTGGAACTGCCGGTGTCCCTGTCCGAGGCGGTCCTGGGCGGCGAGGTGCGGGTCCCGACTCCGACGGGCGACGTGATGCTGACGATTCCGGGCCACTCCAACAGCGGCACCACGCTGCGCCTGAAGGGCAAGGGCGCGCCGCGCCGCGAAGGGGGATTCGGCGACGAACTCGTCAAGCTGAGGATCGTGCTGCCGAAGTCCCCCGATCCCGAACTCGACGCGTTCGTGGCCCGGTGGGAAAAGGGCAAGGCCCACGATCCGCGGGGAGGTGAATCATCATGATCATGACCAGGCAGGAATTCCTGATCAGCGCGAACCTCGGGGAACAGACCCTGGAATTCTGGCTGGAGCGGCGGTGGCTCATTCCGGATGAAACCGCGCCCGAGGTCCGATTTTCCGAATGCGACATCGCGCGGGCGGGCCTGATCCAGGAACTGCAGCGGGATTTCGGCGTCAACGACGCGGGCATCGAACTCGTCCTGCACCTGATGGACCAGCTCCATGGCGCGAGGCAGGCGCTGAGCCTGCTGCGGGAATCGTCGCGCCTCAAGTAATCCGCGCCGGGGCCCGGCTGATCCGCACCGGGATGGACTTGTAGGAAGGCGTGCCGCATTCCTTGTCGATGTAGTCCAGCGGGACCAGCACGTTGGCCTCGGGATAGTAGGCGGCCACCGAGCCGCGCGCGATGTTGTATTCGATCGCGGTGATGTGCTCCAGGCGCAGCCTGCGCGACGACGAGACCGTTTCGATGTCCACCCGGTCGCCATGGGCCAGCCCGTGGGCGGTCAGGTCCTCGGCGTTCATGAACAGCACGTCGCGCCGGCCGAACACGCCCCGGTAGCGATCGTCCATGCCGTAGATCGTGGTGTTGTACTGGTCGTGGCTGCGGATCGTCACGAGCCGCAGCACGTCGGCCGGCCAGGGCTCGTAGCGCTCGCGCACGCCCGGAAAGACGGAGAACATGGCCTTCCCGCTCGGGGTGTTCCAGGTGCGCCCGGTCGCCGGCAGCGGCATGCGGAAGCCGCCGGGCACGCGGATGCGCCGGTTGTAGTCGTCGAAGCCCGGAATCGTGCGTTCGATCAGGTCGCGGATGCGGTCGTAGTCGTCGATCAGCGCCAGCCAGTCCACCTTGCTGTCGGGCAGCGTCGCGCGGGCCATGCCGGCGACGATGGCCGTCTCCGAGCGCAGGAACTCCGACGCCGGCTTGAGCTTGCCGGCGGAGGCGTGGACCATGGACATGGAATCCTCGACCGTGACCGATTGCGGGCCGCCGGCCTGCAGGTCGATCTCGGTGCGGCCCAGCACCGGCAGCAGGTAGGTTTCCCCGCCCACCAGCAGGTGCGAGCGGTTCAGTTTCGTGCCCAGGTGCACGCTCAGCCGCAGGTGCTTCATCGCCGTGAAGCACAGTTCGGGGTCCGGCATCGCCACCGCCAGGTTGCCGCCCAGGCAGATCAGCGCCTTGGCCGTGCCCCGGACCATGGCCTGCATCGCCTGGACCGCGTCGTGGCCGTGCGCCCGGGGCGGCGTGAAGCCGAAGACCGCCTCCAGTCGGTCCAGGAAGTCCCCGCTGGGCTTTTCCGTGATGCCGACCGTGCGGTTGCCCTGCACGTTCGAATGGCCGCGCAGCGGGCAGATGCCGGCGCCGGGCTTGCCGATGTTGCCCCTCAGGAGCAGCAGGTCGGCGATCAGCTTGACGTTGGCGGTGCCCGTGTTGTGCTGCGTGATCCCCATGCCGTAGGTCACGATGGCCGCCGTCGATTTCGCATAGGCCTCGGCGACCCGTTCCAGGTCCGCGCGCTTCAGGCCGCTTTCCTGTTCGATGTCCTGCCAGCCGGTGGCGGCCAGGTCGGCGGCCAGCGCGTCGAAGCCGAGCGTGTGCTCCGCGATGAATGCGTGGTCCAGCGCATCGCCGTCCCGGGCGTCCAGCGCCAGGAGCGCCTTCATGATGCCCTTGAGCGCCGCCACGTCGCCGCCGGCCTTGACCTGGTAGTAGGACGAGGCGATGTCGGTGGCGCCGTAGGTGGCCATTTCCACGACGTTTTGCGGATCGGCGAAGCGCTCCAGCGCCCGCTCGCGCAGGGGGTTGAAGACGATGATCGGCACCTTGCGGCGCGCCACTTCGTGCAGCGTGCCCATCATGCGGGGGTGGTTGGTACCCGGGTTGTGCCCGATCGAGATCACGAAATCGGTGAGATCGAAGTCGTCCAGGGATACCGTGCCCTTGCCGATGCCGATCGACTGCGGCAGGCCGACGCTGGTCGCCTCGTGGCACATGTTCGAGCAGTCGGGAAAGTTGTTCGTGCCTAGTTCCCGCGCGAACAGCTGGAACAGGTAGGCGGCCTCGTTCGAGGCGCGTCCCGAGGTGTAGAACTCGACCTCGTCGGGGGAGTCCAGGCCGCGCAGCGTCTCGCCGATGCGCGCGAAGGCCGTCTCCCAGGGGATCGGCTGGAACGTGTCCGTCGCGGCGTCGTAGACCATCGGGTGCGTCAGGCGGCCGAAGTTCTCGAGTTCGAAATCGGGCCGTTCCAGCAGCGAGGACACCGTGTGCTGTTGAAAGAACTCCGGCGTCACGCGCTTGCTGGTGGCTTCCCAGGTTACGGCCTTGGCGCCGTTTTCGCAGAACTGGAAGGTCGAGCGGTGTTCCTTGTCGGGCTAGGCGCAGCCCGGGCAGTCGAAGCCCGCGGGCTGGTTGGTGCGCAACAGCAGGCCCGGGGCCTCGACGACGTCCATCTGCCGGCGCACGGCCTGGGCGGTGGCCTTCAGGGCGCCCCAGCCGCCCGCCGGGCCATCATAGGGGCGGACCCCGGGTACCTTGTTTCGTTGAGACATAAACCACCTCCACGGACAGTGTACGCCTCGATGCGGGGCCGTGGATCGCGGGCCGGGGATCTCCTGGATGCGTGCGAACAGGACACTAGTCCACTTCCTCGATCCGCTTGACGTCGGACTTGTTGACCTTGACCTCGCGGCCGCCCTTGTCGTACGTGACGAAGCCGTCGTCGGTGTCGGTGTTCGGCGCGTCGGCGGTGTAGTCGGTCCGCCCGTCCTGCGTGGTGACGGTGGAAGGCGTCGAGCAGGCGGCCAGGATGCTGCCGCTCGCGAGGATGGCAAGGAATGCGAAGATCGTCTTGGACATGAGCGCCTCCTGAAAAAGTGGTCTCAGAGGCACCTTATCAAGGTCTTCCGGGCGTCACTGTAAGCGGGTCCGACAGCGCCCGGCCGCGCCCGACCGGCGCGATCGGCCCCGCGCCCCCTGTCGCGGACCGGGCCGGGCGGGTCGCGGCCACGGGCGCGGCTGTAGGCGCTGCTGACAAAATCACACGGAAGCGGCCACGCTTGCGGGCGTCATGTAACGGAGGTTCGGACATGTGTCCGGCGGGGCGTCGTGGATGACGCGCAGTCCGATGCTTTGCCTCCGCCCTGTGCGCGTGCGGTATTTCAGCCGGTCTTTTGCCGCCAGGCGAGCCATTCGCCGACGATGCCGCGGCGGAAGGCGAGCACGCAGACGATGAAGATCAGGCCGATGACGATGGTGACCGATTCGCCCAGGACGCGGAACCATTCGATGCCGGTCTGCTGCATGAGGAAGCGGCCGAATTCGCCGACCTTGTTTTCCAGGGCGACGACGATGATCGCGCCCAGGACCGGGCCGGTGAGCGTGCCCATGCCGCCGATCAGGGTCATCAGGATGACCATGCCCGACATCTGCCAGGTGGCGTCCGAGAGCGTGGCCGAGACGAAGACCAGCGACTTGGTGGCCCCGGCCAGGCCGGCGAGCGTGGCCGAGAGCACGAAGGCCAGCAGCTTGAAGCGGTCGACGTCGTAGCCCAGGGAGATCATGCGCGGCTCGTTCTCGCGGATGGCCTTCAGGACCTGTCCGAAGGGCGAGTTGACGGTGCGCCAGATCAGGGCGTAGCCCAGCACGAAGATGACCAGCACCACGTAGTACAGGTTGATGTCCTGGGTCAGGTCCAGCCCCAGGATGCTGCCGCGCGGGATGCCCTGCAGGCCGTCCTCGCCGCCGGTGAACGGCGCCTGCAGGAAGTAGAAGAACTGCATCTGGGCGAGCGCCAGGGTGATCATGGCGAAGTAGATGCCGCTGCGCCG
>JACDJC010001404.1_pt1 | contig 21492 bp, 19 predicted proteins | sample 7454191 | NCBI WGS metagenome assembly JACDJC01 (sample SAMN14253291, study PRJNA609438) | sludge metagenome | isolation source: sludge after 25d culture with pyrite and EDTA | collected 2018-12-20 | reverse complement strand
CTCGGAGCGATCATCGGCGGCGGCGCTGGTGCAGGATCGGTCGCGATCATGGGCCGCGACGATATTCGGCTAATGGCCGGCTCGACGATATCGGTCGAATCAACCTCGCCGATACGCAATGCTGAACCGGTATCCGAAAACTAAACGACCGAAACATCCAAGATCGATAAGGGAAGAGAGGTGATCAACTCTCTTCCTTTTTTTGTAAGCGGCCGGCTTGTGGTTAAATTGTCTCGTTATGAGACAGATCCCCGAGGAGGTCGAACAGTATCGCGACCGTAAATGGCGGCGCGAAGAAGCCCTAAAGGTCGAGACCGCCGAAGACGTCGAAGCAATGGTCGAGGACCTCGGGTTTTGTCTTGGGCTGACCGATGAAAGAAAGCGATTGCCTTCGGTCTACTGGGCTGTCTGCGGGCGTCGCGATGCGATGATGCCGCGCAACGTTCAGAAGGATCCGGAAGCAAGCTTGGCATGGGTTCTCAAGGACGAAGTGATCGCCCGCGGCAACGTCTATTATGCCAAGCTTGTGAAAGGAAACTCGATGTTCCTCGCGAAACGGATGATCCCTGTATTCAATGCGATTTGGGGCTGTTCGAGAAAGGGCGAGAGCGGAGTTCTTTCAAAGAACGCTCAATTGGTGTTGAAGGTGCTCCGAAAAGAATGGGAAATGGCGACCGCCGACCTTCGCTCCGAGTGCGGCTTCAAGGACAAGAAGGACCTCACCAATGCGATCGACGAGCTTCAGCGACGAATGAAGGTCGTGCCTCAGGAAGTGGTTTACCTGCCGAAGTTCACCTACATCTGGACGCCCGCCGAGGCCCGATTTCCGACCGAGATGAGCAAAAAAATGAAACGTGAGGAAGCGGTTCGCGAATTGGCCCGGGCATACCTCGAAATGTGCGGGATCACATTGCTTGGCGAACTTTCGGGCAAGTTCGGATTTTACCGTTGGGAGTCGGGCAGGGCCAATCACGAGCTTGTCGATGAAGGGTTTGCCGAACGCCTCGACACCGGAATATATCGTCTTGTCACGCATTGATTGCCTCATCGGAAACCAAACGGCTAACCTTATCGTATTGAAGACACCGATATTTTGCTGCAAATAATTTCCTTAAGGAGTCTGCTTTAATGAATCGACATAAGAGTTTTGCTTTACTGGCCCTGGCTGCCCTGCTGATGCCGGGCACCATATTTGGACAAAAGGCCGTGCCCGCGGCCGACGCGCTCGCGAAGATCAAAGACGAAGGCATGAACCGTTCGCAGGCGATGGCCACGATCCGATATCTGACCGATGTCATCGGCCCGAGGTTGACCAATTCGCCGGGACAGCGGCGAGCCAACCGCTGGACCAAAGAACAGCTCGAAAAGTGGGGATTGAAAAATGCGATCATCGATCCTTGGGGCGAATTTGGCCGGGGATGGGAACTGAAGAATTTTTCGGCGACGGTGACAGCCGGCGAACAGACCACGGCATTTCGAGCGTATCCGAAAGCGTGGTCGCCGTCGACAAACGGCGCCGTCACGAGCGATGTCTTTTATATCGATGCAACTGACGAAGCAGGGCTCGAAAAATACAAAGGCAAGCTCAAAGGTGCCATTGTTCTGACATCACCTGAGCGTGGCATCAACGATATCTTCAAACCCTATGCGACCCGAAACACCGATGAGGCTCTGGCCGTCCTGGAAAATGCAAAACCCGCCGGCGCACCGCAGCCGCAGCCGACCCCGACGGAAGCACAGCGTGCCGCACAGCAGTTCAATCAGCGTAAGGCCAGATTCTATTTTGAAGAAGGTGCGGCCGTGTTGATCGATTCGGGTTTCGGAACCGATGCCGGCACGATCCGCGTAATGGGTGCAAACCTTCCGCCGACCGAGCCGGGAGCACAGCCGGTTTCGGGAATGAGGATCTACTCAAAGAATGCTCCCGCAACGATCCCGCAGCTCGTTGCCGAGGTCGAGCAGTACAATCGCCTGGTAAGGCTTATCAAACAAGGAGTTCCGGTCAAGATGACCGTCGACCTGCAGGTACAGTTTTTCGACGACGATCTGCAGGGTTATAACACTATCGCTGAGATCCCCGGAACCGATCTCAAGGACGAAGTGGTCATGGTCGGGGCACACCTCGATTCGTGGCATGCCGGGACCGGTGCTACCGATAATGGTGCGGGCGTTACGGTTGTAATGGAAGCGATGCGTATCATACAGGCATCAGGGCTTAAGCCGCGTCGAACGATAAGGATCGGCCTTTGGACCGGCGAGGAGCAGGGCTTGCTCGGCGCCCGCGGTTATGTGGCCAAAAATTACGGAACGATCGGTGACGGCTCAGACGCGGCGGCATTTGCGGCATTTGGCGGCGGCCCGCGTCCGCCGATAAACAGAAAGCCGGCACATGACAAATTTGCGGCGTACTACAATCTGGATAACGGAACGGGACAGATCCGCGGCATTTATCTTCAGGGTCACGAACAGCTTCGTTCGACATTCAAAGACTGGCTCGGCAACTTCAAAGACTGGAATGCAACGACCGTGACGATCAATAACACCGGAGGCACCGATCACCAGGCGTTCGATGCTGTAGGTCTACCGGGTTTTCAGTTCATACAAGATCCGATCGAATACTTCACCCGTTCGTGGCATACGACACAGGACGTGTCTGAACGGATACTCGAAGAAGACCTCAAGCGTTCGGCCGTGATCATGGCGACATTCGCATATAATTCGGCCATATCCGACGAAAAGCTTCCGCGAAAGACGAGCGGCGGCGGTGCATACGCGTCGCTGCTGTCCGGTTTTGATATTCGGTCGGCGATGGACGAGATCGAGTTTCGCAATTCCGGTCTCGGATTTGCGATCTGCGGCCACGAGATCGACGGCCGCGAGATTCCGGTCGGATTTCCGAGTATTATGGCAGTCGAGCACTCACGGCACACTGCGGCGGAGTAGACCTAATCAAACTTCATTGTCATCAGGCTTGCAAATATCTCGATACCATCCCAGAGATTTTGCAGCCTGATGTTTTCATTTTCGGCGTGCTGATTATTGTCGTGATTGGCGATCGGCACGGTTATGGTCGGTTGATTCAACGCATCAGCGATGATCGAGAGCGGCAGGCTGCCGCCTAACGACGGCATTCGCACGATCGGCTTGGTCGAGGCCGTCCGGACCGCTTCGACCACTGCAACCGAAACGGGCAGATCCATCCGCGTTCTTTGGGCATTGTAGCTTCCCGAGAGATGGATGAATTTTGCGATCAGCGGATGCCTCTGCCGCTCTTCGTCCGTCGGGTCGCGATCGATGACGTAATAGCCGCGCGACTCAATGTGCCTTCGAAGCTTAGCCACCTGTCGAATATGGTCATTCCCTTTTACCAGGCGAAGGTCGAGCACGGTCGTTGCCATGGTCGGAATTACATTTCGCGCCTGCTCGCCGACATCCCCGCTTCTTATACCGTTGATGTTCAATGAAGGTTGATTGATGCGTTCGAGCAAGCTTTTCCCGCCGCCCTCTGTGAAGAGAATTCCAAGTTCGCGCTTTATCTGCTCATCGTATTGCGGTGCGTCGGCGATCGCCTTTATCTCGGCGGGCCCGAGCGGTTCGACGTCGTTGTTCCAGCCTTCGACGATAATGTTGCCCTTGTCATCCTTCATCGAAGCGAGAAGTTGTGCGAGCATCATTGCAGGATTCGGCGACCAATTCCCGTAGTGGCCGCTATGGAGCGGCCGTTTGGCTCCATAGACGGTGAGGTCGACATTCACGTCACCACGTACCCCGAATACTACTTGTTTACGCCCCGATTGATGCACCGGCCCATCACAGACGATGAATGCATCGGCCTTGAGCAGATCCTTGTGCTTCTCCAATATCTCCTTTAGATTGCCCGAACCGGCTTCTTCCTCGCCTTCGAAAAAGAATTTGATATTCACCGTGGGCTTGATGCCCTTCGCGATCAGTGCGTCGAAAGCGGTAAGTATCGCGAACACGCCGGCCTTATCATCCGATGCCGACCGTGCGTAAATTCGCCATTCGGGGTCGATCTTCTCACCGTCGTTCGGAAACGCGATCGTCGTGCCGCCTTGCTCGAGCGCGCTCGATCTGAGAACAGGCTCCCACGGCCTGCTTCCCGTCCACGCCGCCGGATCGGTCGGCTGTCCATCATAATGGGCGTAGAATATTACGGTCTTCGTCGCTCCCGGCGTCATCCATTCGCCATAGACCACCGGCGGAACTTTCTTGTCTGCGGCTTCGAGCAGCTTCGGCTTCAGCCCACGTTTCTGCATCTCGGCGACGAGATGGTCAGCATTCTTACGGATGTTGACGGTGTCGGAGGCGACATTTGGGATCGAGAGCAGCTTGACGAAATCGGTAAGGAGGCGATGTTCGTTCGCTTTGCGAAAGTCGCGAACTGAATCAACCGATGGGTTTTGTGCGAACGAACTGTGAACGAATAAAAGTGTGAATGCAAGAACGATGGGAATGGTCTTCATAGTGTTCCGCCTGCTTTTCGCGCAGTTCGGGATATAGAAAAACGCCGGGCTTCAGCCATACCTATTAGAAAGGACGGCCAAAGCCCGTATGTCTCGCCTAATCTGACATTGACGGCAGAAAGTGGAGCCGTCGTTGCAAGCAACGATGTCCATTCAATGCTCAGGTTTGTCAGTTTGACGGTTTCCTGAGGATCTCGGCCAATGCCTTGAGCCGCGATACGTCGGCCGCGTTTGTCGATGTCCGGGCTGCTCTTTCAATTACCTCGGCATGCTTCTTCAAAGCCCCGAAATTGTTCGAAGACTTCGAAGACTCGGCACTCTCGATCGATTTGCGCAATGACGCTATCTGACCGGCCGGAAGCCCATTCGAACGCTCAAGCTGATCGACGTATGCCTTCGCGACGACCAACGATCGGGGCCAGGCGGTCATTTCCTGGGTCTGCACATTTAACTCGGCTACCCTTACGGCTTCGGCGGCATCGATCTCGTTCTGAGTCAGAAATTTTGTCGGCGTCAGCTGAAAGATGTCCAGGCCTCGGGCGATCTCGGAGGAATAGATCCGTCCGTTATACCAGTACGCAGACCATGAACCGCCCATCATCAGCATATTGGAATCGATCGGGCCACGGTCGAAATAGCCGATCTCGATCGGATTCGCGGGGTCGGTAAAGTCCATGATCGAGATGCCGCCTTGATACCAGGCTTGCACTTTGATGTCGCGTCCGGGTACCGGGATCAAAGAGCCGTTGTGGGCAACGCAATTCTCGCTTTCGGATTGCGCAGCCGGGAGTTTGTAATAGTTTGCGAAGATGAGCTTATTGCCCTCACGATTAAAGATCGCGTTCGCTCCCCATTTGTTCGGGTCGTTCTCTCGGCATCGTGCCCCCATTCCACCGCCCCATTCGTCTGTGAACACGACCTTTTTCCCGTCATTCGAGAATGAGGCCGAATGCCAATAAGCATAATTGGGGTCGTTTACGGCTTCGATCCGCTTCGGATTTGCCGGATCTTTGATGTCCAGCAAAATGCCATTGCCTGAGCATGCTCCGGCAGCGAGGCCGATCTCCGGATAAACAGTGATGTCGTGGCACTGATCGGTCTCGACCGGCCTTCCTTTATTGGCATGTGAACCGCCATCAGTAAGGGTGCTGATAGCACCTGTCTTTGGGTCGCCAAAGATACGCGGGCTTGAGACCACCTTGGCGTCCTGCGGCGCGGCAAGCGGAACCTTTATCACATCGATCCGAAAAAGGGCGGTATTCGGGTCTTTGTCGGGTGCACCTCCAGAACAACCAGCCAACTCTTCCTCCTGACGAACGAATGAAGTTCCCGACACGTAAATGTATACATTGGCTTTGTCTTTCGGATCAACCAAAAGTGTGTGCGTATGCGAACCCCGGCAGGTTTGAACCGCACCCACCTGCTTCGGATTTCTTATATCCGAGATATCAAAGATCCTTACCCCGCGGAATCGATCTTTTTGCGGCGCGGGCGGCCCAGGCTCAGGAGATTGCCCGGCAGCGGGAGCGGCGGGCGGCGGAAATCCCTGTTCGCCGCAATCCAATCGACCATTGGGCATCTCGACCGACATGAACATCAGGTTTTTATGCACCGAAACGTCACCCTGCCCGCCGGGACAGATCATCGATGTCACCAGCTTTGCATTTGCCGGATCGCCGATGTCGTAGATATTCATCCCGTAGAAATTCCCGAGAAAGAGATGATTTCCCTGGAAGGCCAGATCTGAATTGGCGAACGCGAGTCCGGCAAAGGTCATTTTGATCGCAGCCGGGATCTGAGCGTTTGGCGGAACCCCGAGGGCTGTCAGCGCCTTACCGACCTTCGGGCTGTTAGGATCGACACCGAGTTGAAAGGCGTCGGGCTTCTTTAGGAGCAATAGATGCTTGATGCCGAATGAGACTTCGCCAGCATCGAACAGACCGGGCGACAACTTTGACCGCGGATCATTTGCGTCGGACCCTTTCATTCCGGCGGGCAGCGGCGGTGCTTTCTCGAGCCCCTGTGCCGTGGCCACTGAGGCGAAAGACAAAAGTGAAAATATCAGAGCGGCTAAAAATCGTACGGAAAAATTGCGAGTGAATATCATCTTGTCTCCTCTAAGCGTCTTTACCAAGTATTGCCTCCATGATCTTTATCTCGGCACGTTGACCGCTGTCGACGTCCGATGCGAAATTGAAAAGTTCGGCATCCTGACCGGCACCCGCCGTGTCGAACAGATCTTTTACCATGACGAGCGCACCCAAATGATGCTGGATCATTCCCTTAAGGAACAACCTGTCAAAATCGGGCCCTTTCGCTTTTCTCAGCTCATTCATCTGCTTTTCGCTGAGCATGCCGGGCATCATCATCTGATCGCCCGCCGAATGGCCGCCGTGTGCATGCGAACCGGGTTTGTTCGACATCGGCATTGACACAGGTTCTCCCCGGATCTCGAGCCATCGACGCATGAAGTTGATTTCGTCCGACTGCGACTGGCTGATGCGCGCGCCCAGCAATCTGATCTCTTTGTTCTCGGTTCGAGCCCCGATCAAGGCCGTCATTTCAACGGCCTGGGCATGATGCATGATCATTCCCCGCATGAACTCGATATCCTTTTGAGATCGCGGCGGCAGAGCGGCCCTGGTCGTTGAGGGAAGAACGGTCGTAGGTTGGCCCGGAGCGCCAGGCCGAACAATACTTGGCGGCGCGGGGCTGGACTGCTGAGCGATCGCAGGTACCGCGAAGGCGCACATCAAAGCCGCACCGAGCCATGCAAAATAGCGAAACTTTGATGTTAAGTGATCGATCATCTTGCGATCGGGTGCAAGTTTAGATACGGCAGAAAGAGATAAAAGTTGCGTCGAGTTGTAACTAATACTTCATCAATTCCTGCACCGCTGTCTCAACATCTTCGCTCTGCGGCAAGATGAAGTCTTCGACCTGCGGGGCGTAGGCAACGAACGTATCTGTCGCGCCGACGCGGCGTACCGGAGCATCGAGATACTCGAAGAGCTCATCCGAAATGCGGGCAGCTATCTCGGCTCCATACCCGTAAGAGATCGGATCTTCGTGAGCAACGATGACCCGTGAGGTTTTCTTGACCGAATCGACGATCGCGTCCCAATCGTAAGGCACAAGTGTCCGGAGGTCGATCAGATCGACTGTGATCCCTTGCTGCTCGAGGCGTTTTGCGGCCTGGTTAGAACGTTCGACCAAAGCGCCGAAAGTCACGATGGTGACGTCACTTCCCTCACGCACTTTTCGAGCCTTACCGAACGGGATAAGGAAATCTTTCGACGGATATTCAGACTTGTTGTAGACCTGGCGATAAAGATGCTTATGTTCCAGAAACAGGACCGGATCGTCGCATCGGATCGCGGTCCGCAATAGCCCATTAGCATCGAGCGCGGTCGATGGGTAAACGATCATCAATCCCGGCGTGTGCGCGAAGAGCGTAGTGCCCGATTGCGAGTGGTAAACGGCTCCGCCTTTGAGATAGCCGCCAACCGGGACGCGCATTACCATCGGGCATTTTGTGTCGCCGTCGGAGCGCCAACGCGTTACCGCCACTTCGTTTCTGATCTGGTGAAATGCAGGGAAGATATAGTCGAAGAACTGTATCTCGACCACCGGTTTAAGCCCGCGGATGGCGAGCCCGACCGCACGGCCGATAATGTTCGCCTCGGCAAGCGGTGAGTTGAAAACGCGGGTGCTGCCGAATTTTCTCTGCAGGTTTGCCGTCACCTTAAAAACGCCGCCTTTTCCTTTGACACGCTCGAGATATTCTTCGCGAGAACAATCGGCAACGTCCTCGCCAAAGACCACGATACGCGGGTCGCGCTCCATCTCCTCGTGCATGCAGCGGTTGATGAGATCGACCATCGTTCCCGGATTGCCCGAAAGTTCGGCTCCATCTTCCGTATCGAACAACTGGCGGTCGGTCGGGTCGACATCAGGTGAAAAATCGTTCCTATATGCCGATTCAGGGGCAGGCTGCGGCGTTTCGATCGCAATATCGGCGGCGCGGTTCACCTCGTCGTCGACCTCCTTTCGAAGAGCTTCCAGCTTTTCTGACGAAACAATGCCCTCGTTCATCAAAAATTCTGCAAACGTCTTGATCGGATCGATCGCCGCATCGGCGTCGCGTTCTTCGTCCGGACGATATAGCTTTTCGTCGTCCGAAAGCGAATGTGAGTATGGCCTGATGACCTTTCCGTGGATAAACGCCGGCCCTTTGCGTTGACGGCAATACGCAACCGCGCGTTTGAATGCTGCGTAGGACGCGAGCGGGTCGGTACCATCGCACTTCTGGATGAAAAGATCCGGAAAGCCGGCAACCAACTTTGATATGTCGCCCCCGGCAGTTCCGACCTCGACCGGAGTTGAGATCGCGTAGCCGTTGTCCTCTACGACAAAGATCACTGGCAGCTTAAGGTTGCTGGCTGTATTCAGAGCTTCCCACCATTCGCCTTCGCTGGTCGTTCCGTCGCCGACCGACATATAGACGACCTCGTCGCCCTTAAAGCCTACGACCTTGTCCTGAAGTTCCTTGAGGAGCGAAGCCCGGTAGCTTGCCTCGGCTGCTCCGACCGAATGGAGCGCCTGCGTCCCGGTGCAGGAAGACTGCGACGGCACATTCAGATCTTTATGGCCCCAGTGTGAGGGCATCTGGCGTCCGTGCGAATTTGGGTCTTTCTCAGCGCCGACAGCCGACCAGAGCATTTCCTGGGCCGTCATGCCAAGTCCCAGCATCAACGCACGGTCGCGATAGTATGGAAAGAACCAATCGTAAGCGGGTTTGAGTGCAAGAGCCGCACCAACAAGCAAGGCCTCGTGGCCGGCACCCGATATTTGGAAGAAGATCTTGTTCTGGCCCTTGAGCTGGATCTCTTTATCATCGATCCGGCGCGACAGGTACATCGTGCGGTATATCCCGACGAGAGTTTCGGGAGAAAGCCCGTGATATTTATCGTCGATCTCGGTGGCCGCTTTTCCCTTCATCGCCTTCTTTTCAGCTTTTGAATCGATCTCTTTCGCAGATGTAGACATTAAAATGAACCCTTTCAATAAATATTTCTAATAGATGTGTAATTGAAAAGGATATCAAAATGGGCTGTTTCGGGCAATTTCCGCGGTCGAAGCCCACTTCGAATTTCAGATCCGAAACAATTCGGGTTCTGGTTTCGGTAAACGCAAAGGCTCACCAAACGATGCTATTGTGCTTTCAATATCCAACCCTTAGGATCAACGACCGGGGTTGCCCCCGTGAAATTGACGATTCCCTTTCCACCTCTCATCTCGACGCGCTGTGTCTTGCCGCCGATCTCGACCTCAACCGGCATCGGGAAAGGCAGCGCGTTCGGGGTTTCCCATTGGAGCACCAGTCGGCTGGGCTGGTTGGCGAAACTCGACAAACCCTCGGTCACTACGAGTCTCGGAAGTTTCGGCTGGCGGAGATATACCTCAAAAAACCAGCCAAGCTTCATGCCCGATTCCTTTTCGGCGATCGCAAGAAAATCGTCGGTATCAACGAGGCGTGTCTGTCGGCCGTCGGTCAGGCGTTCCATAGCGATCGTCGGATACGCCATTCTCTTGAGGGCACGAAAGAAGGCATCATCGCCTATCAGATATCGAAGTGTATGAAGAACAACAGCGCCCTTGCCGTAGATGTCGCCGTCGCTCTGGATGTAGTCCGGAGCCTGAAGATAGACCTCGTAAGCGAATTTGGCTTCCCGCGGCGCTACCGGCTGCATGTTTCGCGTTCGCCGAGCACGCTGGCGCATCGATTCGAAATATGCGTCCTTTTTGCCGATATGTTCAAGATAAAGCGTATCCATAAAGGACTGAAATCCTTCATGGATCCAGAAATCCTTCCAGTCCCTCGCGGTTACGAGATTTGCCCACCATTCATGCCCTAGTTCGTGAAGCATCAGCCAATCAAATCCGTCGGCGTTATACTGAAACTTATTGCCGTAAGCGATCAGCGTCGAATGCTCCATGCCGAGATGCGGAGTTTCTACGATCCCGAGTTTTTGCGAACGGAAAGGAAACGGCCCATTGTATTTTTCAAAGAACTGAACGTATTTCTTTGTCTCAGCGATCAGTTTTGCGCCATTCTCGTAGCTTTCTGGCAGGATGTAAAAAACTATCGGGATGGTCTCGCCCGTGATACTTCTCATCGAATCCTCGATCTTGCGGTACGGTGCCGCATTGAAGACGATCGAGTAGTTCGGGATCGGATTGGTCATCAGCCAGTTGAAGGTCGATGTGCCGTCGGCATTCTTCTTAACATCCTGAAGGACGCCCGGACCTGCCGCGACCAACGGGTCGGGAACGGTAATATTCATCGTCACGCGGTCGGCCTTGTCCGACGGATGATCTTTCACCGGAAAGTAGAGATCGGCGCCGTCGTTCTGCAACGCAACCGAGACCCAATCTGCTCCGCTCGGCGTTTTTTCCCACATAAAGCCGCCGACCCAAGGCGGACGCGGTGCCCTTCGCGGCTTGCCCGAATACGTGATGAACGTCTCGAAAGCCTCGCCGGCCTTCTTCACTTTCGGGAAAAAGATCCGTATCTTCCCGTCTTTATGCTCGTAGCGCATCGCGGCCTGCCGGTCCTTCTCGCCGGATTCGCCGTAAACACGCTCGATCGTGAATGCCGGATCAAGATCGAGCACAATGACGGCGGTCGGCTTAACGATCTTTGCCGTCATGACCGTGGTTCCAGAGATCCATTGTGAACTTGGCTCGACCCTGACGCTGACGTTATAGGTCATTACATCGAACGCAGCTTGTTCGGCAATCAGCGGGCCGCCCGTCTCGGTCGGACGGACGCCAAGCTCACGCTGGGCGTAAACAGAGACGGAGATGAGCAGTATCAATCCAAGATTCAAGATCGTTTTCATAATTCGGTTTGCCTTCGTTGGTGTAAGTAAGCCGAAGCAATCTAAAAAGTTGTCCTCGGCGGCTCAAAAACACTTTACACCCGATTCGCTTTGGCCGAAAATCGTCTGAGTATGAAGTATTCGACGATTTTTTTGGTCGCGTTTTTCGTAGTTGGCATCACCGGCCAGACCCCGCAGGTCCAGGAGCCGGCGAAGGCGAATCCCCGGCCGACGCCTACACCCGAAGCAAAGGCCGAACCGTTCGACAAGGCTGACGTTAAAACGATGGCTGCCCAGTGTGTCAGCTTCGATACGGAAGCCGGCGAGATCGTGATAGAAATGTATCCGGAGCACGCCCCTGAATCGGTTCGAAATTTTCTTAACATGGCGGCGACCGGATTGCTCGATACAACAACGTTCAGCCGTATAGTTCCAGGCTTTGTAATTCAAGGCGGAGACATCTGGACGCGAGAGGGAAAGGTGACCTATGAGATAGGTACTCGTGCCCGCCGGACTCTGCCTGACGAGCCGAACAAGATACTTCATGAACGCGGCGTCGTCTCAATGGCCCGCAACGAAGAACCAAACACCGCTACGACAAACTTCTTCATCCTTGTCGGCACCGGATCACATCTCGACGGCAGCTTTGCAGCATTCGGACGTGTGATAAAAGGTATGGAAGTGGCCGATGCGATCAACAAAGCGAAGGTGACGGACGAAAAGCCGGAAAAGCCCGTTAGGATCAGGAAGGCGACCGTTTCGGCCTGCACCACACCCTAGTCGGTGTAGTCGAGATCGAGCGTCATCCGATATTCATTTGCCATCGTTGGATGGCCGTGGGCCATTGCGACACCAATGCCCTTCTCATAGGTCTCGATCGCCTTATCCCGGTCACCGCTTCTTGCGTAGGCTGCAGCGAGCGTGCCGTAAGCATTTCCCTCATCATCGGCTTTTGCGAGATAGGCTTCGAGAAGCTCGATGACCTTGGTGTTGTGGCCTGCCTTTTCGTATTCTTTCGCCAGTCCGAACATCACCATCGTGTTGTCAGGATCAGCCGCAAGCATTTGCTCGAAAACGTCTATTCGGTTTTGCATTATCTTGAAACTAGCACCAATGGCGATGCAAAAAAAGCGCCGCATCGATGGCGGCGCTTTCGTTGTGACATCCGGACGCCGATCATCGCGTATACGTGGCGACGGTCTTTGGGAACTTTTGCAGCGACGCCGGTGCATCGGCCCAACCGATCGGAGTCTCAACCAGCAGTTGACGAGCTGATTTTTCGTAGATCGCCTGGTTCATATCTTCGTCCTGCGAGATCACGACCCCCTTAAGCGATATACCCGCAAACAGGCCTTTGCTCCTTGAATAACTAAGAATTTCGGCATCAAGCCTCGCATTGGTCGTTGCCGAAGCCGTGCGGCCGACCGGACCCGCCGAAACACTCCCTTCGCCGCCGATCTCGAACTTGTCGCGCAAGAGTTTGTCGAGCCCATTTTCGTTCATGACCAAAAGAACGTAGTCGGTCTTCTGTCCGCCGACCTGCGGCCCGATGCTTCCGCCGGCCATGTTCAGGAATGCCGGTGCGCTCCAGCCGCTGTCCAACCGACGGATCGCAACGCCGCTTCCGCCTTGTCCGCCGACAATAAAGCCGACCTTTAGCGTTCCCGGAAACACGACGATCGCTTTTGCCTTTGAAAGCAGATCTCGCGGGATCGATCGTTCTGAGATCTTCATGACCTCCTTTATCACATCTGACGCCTTGTCGACGCGATCGATCGCCGATCGCAGTTCCTTTCCTTTGTCCTGCGCACTGACGTTTATCGCAAAAACCGATGCCGCGAAAACCGCGAACATTATCACATTGAAAAAAGACCTCATTATTACCTCCATGGAATGAAAATTATGTTAGACGGCGCAGGCAAAAGTACGAAATCGTCCTTTAAAGTTTGTGACTCTGCTTAAAAGAGCCTCTGCTGAACGGGTTCTGATACGGGGGCTGAATCAGATAGCTCGGGCCGCTCATGCGTTTTAAAGCCGAGCCTCCGAGAATGAAAATCGAACAATCGTTCGGTCACCTCCCACTGCTCGGTCTTGCCCGTCATGCGCTCATTGTAGGTACGATGCCGCAAAGTGCCGCCGCGTTCGCGCTTCATTGTATTAATTATCTTGGCGACCCGCGTAGGCGACAGCCGGTCGGTCATCCTCTGAACAAAATACTCTTCGATCGAATCAGTGTCGATATGAAGCATCGACATAAAAGCACGTTGGGCCCCGCATTCCTTGGCACGCTCAAGTAAGCCCGGGATATCGGCCTCGTTATAACCCGGAATTACGGGTGCGATCCCGATCCCGGTCTGAATGCCTTCATCCGAAAGCAGTTTCATCGCGCGGAATCTCGCCTCCGGAACAGGTGTGTACGGCTCAAATGGGTTCGATCTCTCTTTTGTAAGAAAAGGAAGCGAAAAAAAGACCGAAACCCTGGCAAGCTGCTTTAAGATGTCGACGTCACGGGTTACAAGTGCGCTCTTTGTAATTACAGCGACCGGAACCCTGAACTCTGCACATACCTCAAGACACTTTCTCGTCAACTGATATTCGGCCTCGAGCGGCAAGTAAGGGTCGGTCGCGAACGAAAAGTCGAGATGCGGCATCTTGTCCCACGTTTTCTTCAGTTCTTCACGAAGCAATTGCGGTGTATTCGGTTTGACCACGATCTTTGTCTCGAAATCTGTTCCCGCTCCGTAACCGAGGTATTCGTGATACTGACGTGCGAAACAGTATGTACATCCGTGAATGCAGCCTCGGTAGCAATTTACCGTATACCGCCACCCGCCTTCCCAATCAGAGGCAAAAGCCTTTGTGATCACCTTTTTTGTCGCTGTTTCTTCGTAGACCTCGAGCTTTGTCGGCGGTGGTTCGCCTACATACTCCGCCGAAAAGCGGGAATAAGGATTCGGCGGGTTATTGATTTGTCGCACACATGAAACGTTACATCATCGACGCGATCGAAGCAAGGCTATTGGAGCAGCACTGCCCTCGACCCAAGTTTGGCAGCCACGAGTTCTCGCAATTGTCCGATCTGAGTGTTGTCCGCAAATGCGCGTTTTGGTAGTACCATCGCCATCTTCTTTGCGGTAAATAAGTAAAAGTAATCGGAAGTCTCGATCGCTTCGATCACTGCCTCCCAGCGGGTCTCGCCTTTTGACAACTCCGTTGTACCTATCACACCGTCTTCGGTTATTTCTATTCTCTGCGGTTTCTGAAGAGCGGGCGAACTGTCGATCTGTTTCTGGAATTGTCGTCGCAGCCAAAAGCTTGATTTGGTTCGGGTCGCAAAGTAGAGCATCGGCGACAAGATAAGAAGGAAAATTCCGAATAGCTGAAAAAAGCGCTGATTCGCCTCGCTTAGCCGATAAGTCCCCGGGATAACGAAGAGGCCGGCCGCAGAGACGGCAAGAACGATCAACGGTGCCAAAAAGGCATATCGAAGGATCGGCGAGCGGCTTTGAATGAACATGGTTCCGCGAGCAAAATCGTCTGCGGAATACAAAACGTCGAGCTGTATCGGTTCGTTCAAAGTTCCCTTTGCATCAAGAGATCGGTCTGAGGGTCGGCCCCGAGTTGGAACACGTGGCTACCTACAGCGCGAAAGCCATTCTTCTCATAGAACCTCTGTGCCCGCGAATTATATTCCCAAACACCCAGCCACATCACGTCGCAGCCGTATTCGCGGCCAAGCTCAAAGCAGTGATCCATCAGCGTTTGGCCGACGCCGAGGCCAAGAAATCGCTGATGTGAATAGAGCCGATTGAGCTCGATCGGTTTTTCAGCGGTGATGCCGTTCTCGACCGCACCAATGATAAGCTTGGCATAGCCGGCCGGTTCGTCATCCAGATCTGCGATGATAAAAACGTTCCTTTCGTCACTGAGTTCTGCAGCGGTCTGCTCAAGACTGAACGCCTGCCGCATGTAATGGTTCAAATCGTCAGGCGCATTTTTAGGGTGATGTGCGAATGCATCCCAAAACGTCGTGTATGCAAGGTCGGTCAAAAGCTTCGCGTCCGCGACGGATGCCTTCTTTATCGTGATAGCCGCCGAGTCCATAAGCTATGATTCGGTATCGGTTTCGTCTTCATCAAAGTCAGGAACAAACATCCCGAGTAAATCGACCTCGTCCTCTCTCAATGGTCGTATCGGTGATCGATATGCCACGCATCTCCCGAGAGCTGCAAGGATCGCGACGGCTTCATCATCTTCCGCGAGATAGACGCCTTTATCGCAAACTCTGCAGGACCTCATCCCTTCGTCGGAGGTCGGTTCAAGCTCAGTCCACAATAACGGGCACTTGAATACTAAGGTGCAGTTTTGAATTCGAACGCTTTCGTCCATTTTTCCAAGAAGTCCGACACTGAGAATACAACTTTCGCTGTGATTTTCGAAGTGTTTTTCGAAATTTTGAAGTGGGAGAGTGAGGGGTCTCTCCCGGTTTTCAATGGACAGTCTCGTTCTTTCGTTTTATTTGGGCGTCAGCGAGACTTATTACTGCGCCGATCGGGCAAAGATCGGAAAGATCCTCTTCTGTCTCGGCCGTTTCTCCTTCATCAAAGAGATTCCTGCCTAATCTCGGCGGATCGTTAGAAGGATAAGGCGTTCCGTTCGGTGCAATGTAGTCACAATCATCCGGTCCGTAGACCGCGCACACCAGAAGACCTGTTTTTATGAATTCCTCATGCCCGACGTTGCGAATGAGCGACCTGACCTCAGGTAAAAGCTCGCCGAGATCGTCGTAAGGGCTTATCCGGCAACGAACCGTTATACCAGACCTGTCGGAACTTTTCTCGGAGATCGGAACAAAACGGATCGTCTTGGTTAGAAATTTACCCGGCTCGAGCAGGTAAACTAGAAATGGGTAATTTGTCATTTTGATGTATTCTCCTTTTTTTGGTTAATACATCAGGCAGCGAAAAGGCCTATCACTCACATCAAGAGTAATAGGCCTTAAGCGAACTGTTGAGATTTCTGAAAGCTACTCGCTTTCGCACATCGAGATTTTCACCTCAAAGCACCGTTTCTCGCCGGTTGCCGGGTTCTTTCGAACCGCTCCTGATGCAGGAAAAACATTAAACCAACGGCGGCGATCTTGTCAATTACGCCTACTTTCCGCTCATTATGAGCTTCGCGATGGTCTGAAGCTGCATGTTCGAGGTGCCTTCGTATATGGAACCGATCTTCGAATCGCGCCAGAATTTCTCGACCGGATAGTCCTTGACGTAGCCGTAGCCGCCGAAGAGTTCGATAGCTTTTGAAGCGACGGCCTCCGCGCAACGCGACGAATATAGCTTTGCCATTGCGGCTTCCTTCAAAAAAGGCTTGCCGGCGTCTTTGAGCCGGGCGGCATTATAGACCAGAAGACGCGTCGCTTCGATCTCGACGGCCATCTCGGCAAGCTGGAACTGCACTGCCTGGAAGTTGTTGATCGATTGGCCAAACTGCTCGCGTTCGGCGGTGTATTTCAGAGCGGCCTCGTAGGCTCCCTGGGCGATGCCGAGCATCTGTGCCCCGATGCCGATGCGGCCTTCGTTGAGCGTTTCGATCGAGACCTTGTATCCTTTGCCGACCTCGCCGAGCACATTCTCTTTCGGCACTTTGCAGCCATCGAGGATGAGTTCCGTCGTCGAGGAAGCACGGATGCCAAGCTTGTCCTCTTTCTTGCCGACCGAGAAGCCTTCGAAGCCTTTCTCGACGATAAACGCCGTGATGCCCTTGTAACCCGCGGCCGGGTCGACGGTCGCGAACAATATGAAGATCTCGGCTTCGTTGCCGTTGGTGATCCAAAGCTTCTGGCCGGTGAGCTCGTAATGGTCGCCTTTATCGACCGCACGGGTCGCTAATGCAAACGCATCTGAGCCCGAACCTGCTTCGCTTAGGGCATATGCACCGACGCGGCCTTCGGCAAGCTGCGGCAGGTACTTCTTCTTTTGCTCGTCGGTGGCCCAACGCATAAATGCGTTAGTTACCAGCGTGTTATGCACATCAACAAATACCGAGACGCTTGCATCAACTCGGGCAAGTTCTTCGATGGCCACAATGGCGTTGAATATGGTCGAACCCGCACCGCCGTATTCTTCGGGCGATTCGATAGCCATCAGTCCGAGCTCGAAACACTGTTTGATCAATTCCGGATCGAGTTTTGCGGCATGTTCCATTGCCTCGACGCGGGGCCGTACCTCGCCCTCGGCAAATTCACGGACGGACGCGCGAAATAGCTCTTCTTCTTCGGTCAAAACAGTAAGGCCGTTATTTGCAAATGCTTGTCCTGTTGCGGTGCTCATATCAATTTCCTATATGCGATTTTGTTATTCGAAAATGGATAAAATACCATTTTAGACACGCCAAAGGGCAAAGGCAATGACCGTGACACCCGAAACTACCGATGACGGCCAAGTGATCGATCTTAGCGATGTCCCCGTAAAAAGGATGAGACGGCTCAGGACGGTCGGCATTGTGATGACGCTTCTCGGCATCGGGCTTTTCTCATATTTTGTCTATTCTGTCGGCGTCGGCGAGATCGCGGACAATATTCAAAAATTTGGCATCGACGGCTTCGCGATAATTCTCGTCATCTTTTTTGTCCGCATTTGTTTTCGCGCCGCGGCCTGGAGCCTATCGGTCTTTCATCCTTACTCTCTCCCGCTTCGCGAGACCGTGCCCGCAGTTGTAATTGGCGAGGCAATGAGCAGCATGATGCCGCTCGGCATACTCGTCAGCGGCACCGCAAAAGCGATCGCCGTTCGGAGGAAGGTTCCGCTGGTCATCGGGCTCTCATCGGTGGCGACGGAGAATCTGTTTTACAGCTTTACGACGAGCGCGTTCCTGATAGCCGGGTCGATCACGTTCGTTCGATTGTTCCCATTGGAACCGAACTGGGTGATCACGATCAACGTTGTGATCGGTTTGATTGCCGCTTCTTTCGTTTTCCTGATCCTTTTGATCATCCGACAATGGCATTTCGCGAGCGAGGCCTGTGAATGGCTTTTTCAGAAAGGATTTCTCACAAGCATTTTGGGTCACGGTCGTGTACAGGTCCGGCTGTTCGAGAACTTCATCTACGGCTATTATCGGCAGCATCCGCGCCGTTTTCTGCCGATCTGTCTGATAGAGATCGTATATCATGCGCTGGGCGTCGCAGAAGTCTTGTTCATTCTGAGCCGGATCACGGAGACCGGTGCGGTTGCGGTCAATGCTTTTTTGTTGGAATCGATCAGCCGGTTATTGACGATCGTATTCAAACTGGTTCCTTTCTCAATCGGGATCGATGAAGCAGGAGCGCAGTTTGTTGCCGAGACCGTCGGCCTGAGTGTCGGCATCGGCGTGACGCTGGCGATAATACGAAAAGGGAGGATTCTTTTCTGGTCGGCCGCCGGGCTCCTGCTGATCATAAAACGGGGAATCCGAATACGACATTTTCGTGAGTTCGTTGAAGGCAGAAAATTGACGTCCGCCGTCGGTTCGGACAAGGCTTAGAGCGGCCAGAAGACAGGGACAAGGATCATCGCAACACAAAAAACGATCAGCGTTAGAATGGCACCGATCTTGACGAAATCGGTAAAGCGATAACGGCCGGGAGTATAAACGAGTACACACGCTGGTTCGAGCGGCGTGATGAACGAAAACGACGCCGCAAAAGTGACGGCGACGACGAACGTTCGGGGATTGAGCCCGAGCGCGATAGCGGCTTTGATCGCGACCGGCAGAACGACAAGAGCTGCGGCTTGATTTGACATCGGCTGTGTCAGGATCACGGTCAGCAGAAAAAACCCGGCAAGCACGGGCATCGCCCCATAATCGCTGAAATAGCGTTGGATCAGATCGGCGAGAAATTGGTCGGTCCCGGTTCTTTCCATCGCCATACCAAAGCTCATCATGCACGCAATCAGTACAAGAAGGCGAAAATCGATCAGCGAGTACATTTCGGCATAACGGACGGTCTTCGTCGCAAGAAGAAGCAGAACGCCAGCCAGCACGCAGATCGCCAGGGGAATATCGATCCCTACGGTGATCTTTGAGACCGATAACGTCAGAAAAAGGGCAAATGCGGCGATCGCCCATTTTCGCTTTTCGAGCCGCATGCTGGCCGCCGAAACATCCTCAAGAAGCAGGATCTCGTTCTCAACGACAAGCGGTTCGATCGTATCGCGTGAACCCTGAACAAGCAGCACGTCGCCAAACTTAAGCTTTACGTCCGAGAGTTTTTCGATAAAGGTCTCACCGTGACGGTTGATCGCCAAAACTGTCAGATCGTAATTTTGGCGAAACCTGAGCGCCTTGAGATTTTGGCCGACCAGGATCGAATCGCGCATCACCATTACTTCGAAAAGCTCGATATCAGCGCTTTCGAGTTCGTCGTCGTTGAGTTTGAAATCAGGCTTTATCTCGAGACCGGCTTGTTCCTTCACCCGAAGGATATCCGAGATCTTTCCTTCAACGATCAACAGATCATTTGCGTGGATCCGCTCGAACGCCTTCGGCGAAACGCGCCGTTCTCCCTCGCGAATGAATCCGATAACGTTGAGTTCGAGTTCGGTGTTTATGTTCGATTCGCCGATCGTCTTACCGACGAGTTTTGATTCCGGCAGTACGACCAATTCGGAAATATACTCGCGAATGCTGTATTCGTCGGTCAATGATTCGCCACCGCCGCGTTTGGGCAGCAGCTTTCGGCCGAAAACGAGCATGTATGCAATACCTGCCAGCGCTACCATTACGCCAACGGGCGTCAGTTCGAACATCGACAACGCTTCGTAGCCATAGCGCTGGATGGTTCCGCTTACCGCAAGATTTGTCGACGTGCCGATAAGGGTGCAGCTGCCGCCAAGGATCGCACCGAATGCGAGAGGCATCAGCAATTTCGAAGGTGCGATCTTCGCTTTCGCGGCAAGGCCGATAACGACCGGAAGGAACATCGCCGTCGTCGTCGTATTTTTCAGGACTGACGCCGAGATCGCCGCCGTGACCATTATCAGCGCGGTCAACATCAACTCATTGTTGCCTGCAAAACGATAAAGTCGTCTCCCGATAAGATCAACGAGGCCGGTCTTGATCAAACCGCCAACAAGTATGAAAAGCCCGCCGATGGTGATGATGATGTCATTGCCAAAGCCCGCAACGGCCTCCTGCATCGTTAAGACCTGGGTCATCACGAGTGCGATGACAAGAAGGATCCCGACTACGTCGACGGGTATCTTCTCTGTGGCAAATAGCACGATAGCTACTACCAGGAGCATCAGCGTGATCGCGATCGGTGACATTGTTCGCAAAGCATACAGAAATACGGCCGAATTGGGAAGAGTGTCGTAGCGGGAGCGGAAAAAAGATCGTTGCAGGATTTCCTGCGGTCACAGAAATGCAATAGGCGGATATTACCGAAAATCACTTTACGGTCACGTCCGCCTTTGTCTTGGGGCAAGGTATCCGCCGTCAAAAGTGACGGCGAACGTTTGGGCTAAGGATTCACCGCTACACCGATCGGGATATCGCCGGCTGCTCCGAACGGCAGGCTGAAGAACGATGCGTACTGATCTGAATTCCGGGCAATGAACCAATCATTCGTACTTGGCCGAAAGAATGCCAGATCGTGCTTTCCGTCCTTGTCATAATCGCCAGGCACCGCCCGATCCGCCGGCGTTCCGAACGCGGCTGCAAAATTCGAGCCGTTAGAACTGCGTTTGAACCGCCATTGCCCGACGCTAGGCCGATAGATCGCAGTGTCGGCGAGTTTATCGCCGTCATAATCGCCGGCGACGGGAATGTCACCATTTTGGCCGAACTGGTCGATAACGATGGTGTTGCTTTCGCTTTGTAGCGTGAATGGGGAACCGCGGTCGGCATCGAAGATCGATGTGAGAAATGTGCTGCCGTCGATCCGTGTACCGACGTTCGTCATTCACCGAAGCGGCGATCTCTGCCTGAAGGTCGAAGAAGGCCGCTACGCCGCTTCGTTGATCCCCGGCAGCAAGTTCGTCGAACTCGACGGCGACCGATCATTTACCGTTCGTTGTCGATCAGGAACCGATCGTTGCGCAAATCAGGGATTTTGTTTCCGACTCGCATCAAGACATTGCTGT